>OBAH01001055.1_pt1 | contig 17462 bp, 15 predicted proteins | sample 1517491 | NCBI WGS metagenome assembly OBAH01 (sample SAMN04571697, study PRJEB22368) | human gut metagenome | biome: human gut; material: stool | host: Homo sapiens | place: Luxembourg | collected 2012-08-03
CCGCCGTGAGGACGTGGTGCCCGCCTATCTCGAGCGCGTCCTTTCCGACGTGCGCCTCGAGCGCTCAATGCGCATTGCGATCGATGCGGGCAACGGCGTCGCTGGCCCCGTCGCCGCCAGGCTCTTCAAGTCCCTTGGCTGCGAGGTGACCGAACTCTTCACGGACGTTGACGGCACCTTCCCGAACCATCATCCCGATCCCTCCAAGCCCGCCAATCTCGAGGACCTCAAGAAGGCGGTTCTCGAGGACGGCATCGAGCTCGGCCTCGCCTTCGACGGCGACGGCGACCGCCTCGGCGTCGTGACGAAGTCGGGCGAGATCATTTATCCCGACCGTCAGATGATGCTCTTTGCGAAGGACATCCTTGCGCATCATCCCGGCGCCCAGATCGTCTACGACGTCAAGTGCACGCGCCGTCTGGTGCCCTGGATCGAAGCCTGCGGCGGCGTCCCGACGATCAGCTGCACGGGCCACTCTCTCGTCAAGGCCAAGCTGCGCGAGACGGGCGCTCCGTTCGCGGGCGAGATGTCGGGCCATCTCTTCTTCAACGACGGCCGCTGGCCCGGCTTTGACGACGGCGTTTATGCCGGCGCCCGCATCCTTGAAATCCTTTCCCGCGAGGCGGATCCGTCCGCCGCGCTTGAAGCGCTCCCGAGCGCCGTCAACACGCCCGAACTGCAGATCCGCATGGCCGAAGGCGAGAACAAGGCCTTCATCGCCCGCCTGCAGAAGGAGGCCCGCTTTGACGACGCGCTTGACGTGATCACGATCGACGGCGTGCGCGTCGAGTGGAACGACGGCTTCGCGCTCGCCCGCTCCTCCAACACGACGCCGGTCGTCGTGCTTCGTCTCGAAGGCGACACGCCCGAGGCGCTCGAGCGCATCAAGAAGACCTTTGCGGAGGTGCTGCTCAAGGTCGAGCCGTCGCTTGAGCTTCCCTTCTGATAGACCGCGTCAGGAATTTTCCTCATGACTGATTCGAACAACTGGACCCTGCTTCCCTTCCTGCGCGACAGCGCAGGCGTGGACACCATGGTGACCGCCTGCGGGATCCGCCTTGACATCTCCCGCCAGCGCCTGACGGGCGAGGACCTCAAGCGCCTTGTCGACCACTGCCGCACGCGCGGCGTCGAGGAGGCGCACCGCCGCATGATGGCGGGCGAGATCGTCAATCCGAGCGAAGGGCGCGCAGCGCTTCACACTTCGCTGCGATCCTTTTCGGCCGGTGCGCCGAAGTTCGCCGAGGTCGACCGCGAGCGTCGCCGCATGCTCGACTTCGCGCGCCAGGTGCGCGAGGGCATCCGCCTCGGCTGCAGGGGTGACCGCATCACCGACGTGATCAACGTCGGCATCGGCGGCTCCGACATGGGGCCGCACGCGGTCTACCATGCGCTTCGTCCCTCCAATCCGAAGATCCGCGTCCATTTTCTCTCCACCGTCGACGGCGTGCTCCTTGAGCGCATTCTCGACGTCTGCAATCCGCTGACGACCCTCGTCGTCGTCTCCTCGAAGAGCTTCGGCACCCGCGAGACGCTCGTCAACGCCGCAGCCGTCGACCAGTGGCTGCTCAACCACGGCATCGTGGGCACGGACCGTGCGCACCACATGGTGGTCGTCTCGGCCAACCCCGACGCGGCCGCCCAGATGTGCCTGCCCGAGGAGAACTTCTTCCGCATGTGGGACTGGGTCGGCGGCCGATTCTCCGTCTGGGGCGCAGTGGGCCTGCCGCTCGCACTCTCTCTCGGGCCCGAGGTTTTCCTCGAGTTCCTGCAGGGCGCGGCCGAAATGGACCGCCACTCGCTGACGGCGCCGCTTGAGAAGAACCTTCCCGCGACGCTGGCCATGATTGCGTTCTGGAATGCCAACCGCCTCGAGATCAGCACGCACTGCGTGCTGCCCTACGACGAGCGCCTGCGCGTGATCGTGCCCTGGCTGCAGCAGCTCGAGATGGAGTCGCTCGGCAAGAACCACACGCCTGACGGCCGCCGCATCCCCGGCAGGACCGGCCAGGCCGTCTGGGGCGCAAACGGCAACGAGGCCCAGCACAGCTTCTACCAGTGGCTTCGCGAAGGCACGGGCCGCGCCAGCATCGATCTCCTCTGGAGCGAGATGCCCGGCCACCGCTATGCGGAGCACTACCGCGTGCTGCTCGCCAACGCCCGAGCTCAGGCCGAGGCGCTCATCATGCGCGATCCCGACAATCCCTGCTTCAACGCCGTCTCAGCCATCGTGATGGACGCCGTGACGCCGCGCCGCCTCGGCGCGCTCATGGCCATGTACGAGCACAAGACGACGATGCTCGGCACGCTCTTCGGCATCAACCCCTTCGACCAGCCCGGCGTCGAGCTTGGCAAGCGCCTGAGCAAGCGCGCCGAACGTGGCGAGGATCCGATGACTGCAGTTGCGGAAGAGGTGAGGTTTTAATTGAAGATCCTCGTCATCAAGTCCTCCTCCATGGGCGACATCATTCATGCGCTGCCCGTGGCTCATGACATCAGGCAGGCTCTGCCCGAGGCCGAGCTTCACTGGGTTGCGGAAGAGAGCTTCCGCGACATTCCGACGCTCGCCCCCGCAGTCTCCAAGGTTCACGTGACGGCCTTCCGCCGCTGGCGCAAGGCCATTCTCTCGGGTCCCGTCCGAGCCGAAATGGCGGACGTGAAGAATGCGCTTCGCGCCGAACACTACGACGTCGTGCTCGACATCCAGGGGCTGATGCGCTCGGCGATGGTCGCCCGCTGGGCGGGCGTGCCCGCCACGGGCTACAGCTGGGGCACGGCCCGCGAGCCGATCGCCTCGCTCGCCTATGCCCGCAAGCTTGATCTGCCCGCATCGCTCGGCGCCGTGCGCCGCTACCGCATGGCCGCAGCCGAAGCTCTCGGCTACGAGATCGATCCCGAAAGGCCCGTCTTCGGCCTGCAGGCGAATGCGGAGCCGTCCGTGAAGCCCGCCGGTCCCTATGCGGCGCTGGCCGTCAATACGAGCCGTGACGAAAAGCTCTGGCCCGAGGAGTACTGGACGCATCTGGGCCGCAAGTTCGCCGGCGCAGGCCTCAGAAGCGTTCTCTTCTGGGGCAGCGACGTCGAGCGCGAGCGCGTGGAGCGTCTGGTCAGGACCATTCCCGGCGCCGAAGTGGCTCCGAGGACCACTCTGGCGACGACGGCCGCCACGCTGGCCCGTGCCGAGTGCGTCGTGGGCGTCGACACGGGGCTTGCCCATCTCGGGGCGGCGCTCGGTCGTCCGAGCGTCGGCATCTTCGTCTCCACGCCGACCGAGACCCTGAAGCTTGTCGGGGACGGTCCCGTGCGCAGCCTCGGCGGCATCGGACAGTGTCCGGACGTCGACGAGGTTTGGAAGGCGCTCGTCGCCGTTCAGGGAGAACGCTTGTGAGAATCACTCCGTCCATGTACAGGGCGGTGAGCGTCGTTGCGCTCCCGCTCGCCAGTCTTTATCTGATGTGGCGCTCCCGCCGCCAGCCCGCTTACCGCCAGTTCTGGGACGAACGCTTCGCCTGGTCGAGCTTTCCGCTCAAGACGGGGCGTCCGCGCGTCTGGATCCACGCCGTGAGCGTGGGCGAGACGAATGCCGCTAAGCCGCTGCTCGAGGCGGTTCTCGAGCGCTGGCCCGAGTGCGACGTGCTGCTCACGCACATGACGCCGACGGGTCGCGAGGCCGGCGCCAAGCTTGTGGCGCTTGCGCCCGACCGCATCCATCAGTGCTATCTGCCCTACGACGCGCCGTATGCCGTCGAGAAGTTCTTCCGCCAGACCCAGCCCACGATCGGCATCATCATGGAGACCGAGGTGTGGCCGAACCTCATGAGCGAGGCCAAGCGGTGCGGCGTGCCGATGGTGCTTGCCAATGCGCGCGAAAGCGAGAAGTCCCGCGCTCAGGCCGAGAAGTTCCTCGACGTGATGGGCCCCGCCTTCGGCAGCTTCACGGCCATCCTCGCGCAGAGCGAGGAGGACAAGGAGCGTCTTGAGAGCCTTGGCGGACGCAACGTCACCGTCTGCGGCAGCGTCAAGTTCGATATCCGTCCGAACGCCTCCCAGGAGGCCGCCGCGCGTGCCTGGAAGGCGTCGCTCAGCCGCCCCGTCGCGCTCATCGCCTCGACCCGTCAGGGCGAGGAGGTGCTGTTTGCGAAGGCCATGGCCACCCGTCCCGAACTTCTCAGGCGTGCGCAGTTCTGGCTGGTGCCGCGTCATCCGCAGCGCTTCGACGAGGTCTTCCGCACGCTCACCGGCGCAGGCCTCAAGGTCTGCCGCCGCTCGCAGATTGCGGAGCCCGCCGACGTGCCCGCCGACACCGACGTCGTGCTCGGCGACAGCATGGGCGAAATGAGCTTCTACTGCGCTCTGGCCGACATGACGGCCATGGGCGGATCCTTTCAGAACCACGGCTCCCAGAACGTGATCGAGCCCGCGCTTGCAGGCTCGCCCATCGTCGTGGGACCGTCCATCTTCAACTTTCAGAAGGTCATCCGCGACGGCCTGTCCGCCGGCGCCATGGTGCAGGTCGAGACTCCCGAGGAGGCACTCGACCGGTTCGAGCACTGGCTTGACGTTCCCGAAACCCGCGTGAGCGCGAGCGAGGCTGCCCTCGGCTTTTCGAGGCAGTATGCGGGCGCGACTCAGCGAATGATGACGATATTGGAGGTCTTGTGGCAGAAGGCACAGAAAACAGCATCCCTAACGTCGTAAGCATCGCGGGGGTGGACCCCTCGGGCGGTGCGGGCGTTCTCGCCGACGTCAAGGCCATGAGCGCCTGCGGCGCCTATGCCTGCGGCGTCATCGCGGCCCTGACCGCTCAGAACACGCAGACCGTCACGGGCGTCATGCCCGTGACCGCGACCTTCCTCAAGGAGCAGATCGACACGCTCTTTGACGACGTTCGCATCGACGCGGTCAAGATCGGCATGCTCGGCACGGTCGAGCAGATCGAGACGGTGGCCGACGCGCTCGTGCGCCGCAAGCCCCGCTTTGTGGTGCTCGACCCCGTCATGGTCGCCAAGGGCGGCAGCCGGCTGCTTGCGGCTGACGCCGTCGACGCCTTGAAGGAGAGGCTCCTGCCGCTCGCCACCATCATCACGCCCAACCTGCCCGAAGCCATGTGCCTTCTCGGACGAGAAGAGGACGTGACGGAGGAGGAGTTCCCCGAAGTCGCCCGCGAGCTCTGGAAGCTCCTCGGGCGTCGAAACGCCTGGGTCTATCTCAAGGGCGGCCATCTTGAGGGCGAGTCCGCCTACGACCTGCTCTTCAACAACGTCGTCTCGGTTCCCTTCACGGCTCCCCGCGTACCGACGAAGAACACGCACGGCACGGGCTGCACGCTTTCGTCCGCCATCGCGGCCTTCCTGCCGCAGTCGGTCGACGTGCCCGAGGCCTGCCGCCGCGCCAAGGAGTACCTGACGGGCGCCGTCCGACACGCAGGCGAGCTCGACGTCGGCCACGGCCACGGTCCCACGAACCACTTCTGGCGCCTCTGGAAGGAGATGGTGTAAAAATTTGTAACGTCTTCTTGACGGGTGATTGGGGAGGCTGCATAATCTCAATCCTCAACGGCGCATTAGCTCAGTCGGTTAGAGCAGAGGAATCATAATCCTTGTGTCCGCGGTTCGAGTCCGTGATGCGCCACCAGATTTCAAAAGCCCCGCCTTCTCCACTGAAGCGCGGGGCTTTTTTCTTTCCCGGCCGCAGGCCATGGTCCTGCGGCTCTAAACATCGTCCCCGGATCTAAACCGTGCAAGCGAAGAAACTCTATCTGCGCAGCTTTGGCTGCCAAATGAACGACTACGACAGCGGTCGCATCGCCGACCTTCTCAACGCCGAAATGGGCTATGAACGCACCGACGTGCTTGAGGAGGCCGACCTGGTCGTCGTCAACACCTGCTCCATTCGTGAAAAGGCCCAGGAGAAGACTTTCTCCGACCTCGGCCGCATCCGCGAAGTCAAGAAGACGCGTCCCGGCATGCTGATCGCCGTGGGCGGCTGCGTCGCGAGCCAGGAGGGCGAAAACGTCATCCGCCGCGCGCCCTGCGTTGACGTGGTCTTCGGACCGCAGACCCTGCATCGTCTGCCCGACATGCTTCGCGCCCGCGTTGAGACGGGCCGTCCCCAGGTCGACGTGAGCTTCCCCGAAATCGAGAAGTTCGATCATCTGCCCGCCCCGAAGGCGCATGGCGCCGCCGCCTTCGTCTCGATCATGGAAGGCTGCTCGAAGTACTGCTCCTACTGCGTGGTGCCCTACACCCGCGGCGAGGAGATCTCGCGCCCGATGGTGGACGTCCTCATGGAGGTCGCCCAGCTTGCCGATCAGGGCGTCAGGGAAGTGACGCTTCTCGGCCAGAACGTGAACGCCTATCGCGGCAAGATGCCCGACGGCTCGATTGCGGACTTCGCCCTGCTGCTTGACTACGTCTCCGAAATCGACGGCATCGAGCGCATCCGCTACACGACGAGCCATCCGCGTGAATTCTCCCAGCGCATCATCGACGCCTACGGCCGCCTGCCCAAGCTCGTCAACCACGTGCACCTGCCCGTGCAGGCGGGCTCCGACCGCGTGCTCGCCGCCATGAAGCGCGGCTACACCGCCGCCGAGTACGTCGAGATCACGAGGAAGCTCCGAGAGCTTCGTCCCGACATCTCGATCGCGACCGACTTCATCGTGGGCTTCCCCGGTGAAACCGCCGAGGACTTCGAGGACACGATGAAGCTCGTCGAGGAAGTGGGCTTCGACGCCAGCTTCTCCTTCATCTACAGCCCACGTCCCGGCACGCCCGCCGCCCGTCTTCCCGACGACACGCCCTATGACGTGAAGCTTGCGCGCCTGCAGCGCCTGCAGGCGACGATCGACGCGAACGCGACCCGCATCAGCGAGAGCATGCTCGGCACCGAGCAGCGCGTGCTCGTGCTCGGCCCCGCGCGCAAGGGCGAGGGCTTCCTCATGGCCCGCACGGACAACAACCGCATCGTGAACTTCGAGGGACCGCTCTCGCTTGTGGACACGATGGTGCGTGTTAAAGTGACGGATGTGTATCCGCATTCGCTTGGCGGACAACTTCTGGACTGACTACCGACCTATGGCTAGTGAAAAGACCGTGCAGCCCGAAACGCTGCGCTACTCCGCAGATGCGGGAAACGCCGAGCTTTCCGCGCTCTGCGGCCCGCTTGACGAAAACCTGAGGCAGATCGAGACGATCCTCAACGTGCGCGTCAGCCGCCGCGGAGACGTCTTCCGCGTGACGGGCGAGCTTGAGGCCGCCCGCCGCGCCGTGACGGCGCTCGCAGCCCTGATGACCCGCGTCAAGAGCACGGGCGAGGAGCTGAGCGTCGACGACATCCAGTGGCACTTCGTCGGACATGACGACGAGTACCGCAGCGGCGCCGCGTCCGATCCCGAGGGCGCCGTCGACGACGTCGACCTCAAGGTCCGCCGCCGCGACCTCCAGGGCCGCACGCCCAACCAGCGCCTTTACCTCAAGGCCATCATGGGGCACGACATCAGCTTCGGCGTCGGTCCCGCCGGCACGGGCAAGACCTTCCTCGCCGTCGCCGCGGCCGTCGACGCCTTCGAGCGCGGCACCGTCGAGCGCATCGTGCTCACGCGCCCCGCCGTCGAGGCGGGAGCGTCTCGGCTTCCTGCCCGGCGACCTGACGCAGAAGGTCGATCCGTACCTGCGTCCGCTCTACGACGCGCTCTTCGATCTGATGGGCTTCGAGAAGTCACAGCGCCTCATGGAGCGCCAGTCGATCGAGGTGGCGCCGCTCGCCTACATGCGAGGCCGCACACTCAACAATGCGTTCGTCATCCTTGACGAGGCCCAGAACACGACGCCCGAGCAGATGAAGATGTTTCTCACTCGCATCGGCTTTGGTTCCAAGGCTGTGATCACGGGCGACGTGACGCAGATCGACCTTCCGAAGGGCGTTCCGAGCGGCCTGAAGCATGCGATCCGCATTCTTGACGGCGTGCGCGGCATCGAGATCACGCGTTTCACGTCCAAGGACGTGGTGCGCCATCCGCTCGTCGCGCGAATCGTCGACGCTTATGAAGAGGCCGCCAAGCAGGATGAGCTTGCGGCCAAGGCCAGAAAAGAGGTGAAAGAATGAGCGAACCTGCAGTGAAGTTTTCGTTCCAGAACGCGGCCGCTTTCCCGCAGCTGCCTTCGCGCTCCGTGATGATTCGCTGGATGACGCGCGCCTGCGAGCTTCCGACGATGATGACGGTCCGCTTCGTCGACCAGGAGGAAGGCTACGAGCTCAACCACTCGTACCGCCACCGTGACTACGCGACGAACGTTCTGACGTTCAACTACACGACCGAGCCCGAGGTGACCGCCGACGTGGCGATCTGCGTGCCCGTCGTCGAGCGTGAGGCAGCGGAGCAGAACAAGGAGTTCCGCGCGCATCTCGCACACCTGCTCATCCATGCGGTTCTGCATGCCCACGGGTATGATCATGTTACGCAGGAAGAGGCTGAGGTCATGGAGGCTCGCGAAACCGAGCTCATGCTCTCCCTCAAGTTCCCCAATCCCTACAGCGACCGCATCGGCATGGTGCACGACTGACTCTGACCAAGTTGAAAACAAGCTGTTCCGGCAAATATGTCCAGTTCCTCTGAACCTCCCAGTCCGACCTTGGGCCGTACTTTTCTTGACCGTCTTACCTCCGTCTTCCACGAAGAAGAGCTCAACGACCGGGCCGACGTGCTCGAAGTGCTCGGCGAGGCCCGCCGCCGCAATGTGATCGACGACGAAGTGTTCTCCATGATGGAGGGCGCGATGGCCGTTTCCGAAATCAGGGCGGGCGACCTGATGGTGCCCCGCTCCCAGGTGCAGGCCGTCGACTTCTCGGAGCCGCGCGAAGTCTGGCTTCCCGCCCTCATTGCCTCGGGGCACTCCCGTCTGCCCGCCGTTGAGGACGATCTGGACAACGTGCTCGGCATCCTGCACGCCAAGGACCTGCTGCAGGTGCTTATGAATCCCGCGGTTGATCCGAAGACGCTTCTGCGTCCCGCCCGCTTCATTCCGGAAACGCAGCCGATCAACGTGCTGTTGCGAGACTTCAAGGAGACCCGAAGCCATCTGGCCCTCGTCATTGACGAGTTCGGCAGCATCTCCGGCCTCATCACCATCGAGGACGTGCTCGAGCAGATCGTGGGCGAGATTTCCGACGAGTTCGACCATGACGAAGAGGGTAGCAACATCGTCGCCGACGGCGAGGGCCGCTGGCGCGTCAAGGCCATCACGCCAATCGAGCAGTTCAACGACTACTTCAAGTCGAACCTCGAGGACCAGTACTGCGAAACGATCGGCGGTCTCGTGACCGACCGCTTCGAGCATGTGCCGCACACGGGCGAGACCATCGAGGAGAACGGCTTCCGCTTCCGCATCCTCGGCGGCGACGACCGTCAGGCTCGTCTGCTGAGCGTCGAGAGGATCAAGTAGCGTGAGCGAGGCGTCGCACTGGTGGGAGCGCCGGCCCGAAGCGGCGGGCGCGCTCGGCGCCTTGGGCATGGGGCTTCTCTTTGGCACGGGGTTTGATCCGCTTGGCTGGCAGTGGATGTCGCTCATCGCGCTCGTCGGCTTCTTCCTCGTCTTCGCGGCGCGTCCGACGCCCGCCCGAGCCGCGCTCGTGGGTTTTCTCTTCGGACTCGGCTGGTTCGTGCCGGGACTCTCCTGGACGATGAACTCCATTGCGGTCTACGGGCGCCTGCCCTGGGCCGTTGCGGCGCTTGCGCTTCTTGTACTGGGCGCCGTCCTTTCTCTCTTTCCCGCCTTCGCCTGCTGGATTGCGAAGAAAATCGGCGGCGGAAGGCTCGCCACCGAGCTGCCCGCGCTCGCAGGCGTCTGGACCCTTGCGGAATGGCTCAGGGGCGACGTGCTCGCCAATTTCGGCTGGCTCATGCCGGGGTACGCCGTCATCGACACGCCGCTTGCGGGCTGGGCCCCGCTGGGCGGCATCTACGCGGTCACGCTCGCACAGCTTCTCTTCGCGGCGCTCGTCGCCGTCGCGCTCAGCTGTCGCCTTGTCTGGCTTGCGGTGCCCGTCATCGGTGCAGCGCTCATTGCAGGCACGGGGCAGGTCTCCCGACAGCACGCCTGGTCGGAGCCGTCCTCCACGGTGGACGTGCGCATCATTCAGCCCGCGCTGCCCGTGGTCGACGCCTATACGCGCGCCAATCCCGCACAGCGCATCGAGGCGCTCTTTCCCGCCGCCTTCAAGCCGTGGCCCGCATCCGACAGGCCCCGACTGCTGCTGACGCCCGAGGGCATCGTGAACGTGCCCGTGAGCCGTCTCGGCAGGGAGGCGGCAGGCAGGCTCGTGCTCCTTCAGGAGAAGACCGAGGCAAGGGTGCTCTTCAACGGCTTCCGCAAGGACGGTCCGCGCTTCTTCAACACCTCCTTCGTTCTGGACGAGGGGCAGATCGCCTACAGGCTCGACAAGCGTGAGCTCGTGCCCTTCGGCGAATACGTGCCTGCAGGCTTCCACTGGTTCGTCGAGATGATCGGCATTCCGATGTCGGACCTGATGCGGGGCGACGCCGTGCAGCCGCTCCTGTCGCTCGGAGGGGCCGATGCGGGCATTCTCATCTGCTACGAAAACCTCTACGGCAGCGTGGTTCGCACCTTCTGGCAGTCCCGCTCGCCCGACTTCCTCATCGTGACGTCCAACCTCGGCTGGTTCGGACGCTCCGTGCTCGGACAGCACCTCACGATGAGCCGCATGCGCGCGATGGAAAGCGCAAGGCCGTTGGTGAGCGTGAGCAACACGGGCATGAGCGCCCTCGTCAATTCGAGGGGCGAGATCGCGGCCATGCTTAGGACCGATGGTCCCGATGCCGCGACCATGCCGCTTCTGGGAGCCACGGGCTCGCCCACGCCCTATGTGAGGCTCGGCAGCTGGCCCGCGCTGCTCGCATCGCTCATTCTGGCGCTCTGCGCCGTGCTCGTCCGCTTAGGGACAGCCAGAATCCGAGCGGGCAAGGTAAAGGGCTTATAATTAAATCTTTGAGTTCCCGTTTCCGTCAGGAAAGGGAGGACTCCCTCATTTTTTGAATCAACAGGCGCCGACAAGAATCGGCGGCATAGAGAATGATTACCTTTCAGGAAGTAATCCTGCGCCTGCAGGAATATTGGAACCGCCAGGGCTGTGCTTTGCTGCAACCGATCGACTTGGAAGTCGGTGCCGGCACGTCCCATACTGCGACCTTTCTGCGGGCTCTGGGGCCGGAACCCTGGCGTGCCGCCTACGTTCAGCCCTCGCGTCGTCCGAAGGACGCCCGCTATGGTGAAAATCCGAACCGCCTCCACCAGCACCACCAGTTCCAGGTCGTGCTGAAGCCGGCTCCGACGAACATCGTCGACCTCTATCTGGGCAGCCTTCGCGCGCTCGGCATCGACACGGAAGTCAACGACATCCGCTTCGTCGAGGACAACTGGGAAAACCCGACGCTCGGCGCCTGGGGTCTCGGCTGGGAAATCTGGATGAACGGCATGGAAGTGACGCAGTTCACGTACTTCCAGCAGGTGGGCGGCCTTGAATGCAAGCCGATCACCGGCGAAATCACGTACGGTCTCGAGCGCCTGACGATGTATCTGCAGAACTGCGACAACGTCTTCGACCTCGTCTTCACGACGTGGACCGATCCGGACGGCACGGAACGCAAGCTCACCTACGGCGACGTCTTCCATCAGAACGAAGTCGAACAGTCCGTCTACAACTTCGAGGCCAGCGACTGCGAGAAGCTTCTCAAGCAGTTCGACTACTTCGAAAGCGAAGCCAAGCGCCTGATGGACCTGAACCTGGCCCTGCCCGCCTACGAAATGGTGCTCAAGGCCGGCCACACCTTCAATCTGCTTGACGCCCACGGCGCCATCTCCGTGACCGAACGCGCCGCCTACATCGCCCGCATTCGCAACATCTCCCGCTCTGTGGCCCAGAGCTACTACGATTCCCGTGAACGTCTGGGCTTCCCGATGCTCGCCAAGTCCGCGGAATAATGCGAGTGGAGGAAAAGAAGAAAATGACGAATTTGCTCGTTGAACTGCAAACCGAAGAACTCCCGCCGAAGGCCCTCGAAAAGCTTTCCGAAGCTTTCGCCGCCGGCGTCGAACACCATCTTAGGAACCGCGGCTTCCTCGCCGAAGGATCCGTCACCACGGCCTACGGCTCTCCGCGCCGCCTCGCCGTGCACATCTCGAACGTGCTTGAAAAGAGCCCCGACGAAGCCTTCACGCAGAAGCTCGTCCCGGTGCGCGTCGGCCTTGCCGCCGACGGCTCCGCCACGCCGGCTCTCGTCAAGAAGATGAACGCCCTGGGCATCACGTGCGACGTCGCCGAGCTCAAGCGCGTCAACGACGGCAAGAATGAACAGCTCGTCTTTGAAGGCGTCCGTCCGGGCATCGTGCTCGCCGAAGGCCTCCAGACCGCTCTCGATGCCGCCGTCAAGAACCTCCCGATTCCGAAGGTCATGACCTACCAGCTCGCCGACGGCGAGACGACGGTCGCCTTCGTCCGTCCGGTCAAGCATCTCACCGCCCTCTACGGCGAACAGATCGTTCCGGTCAAGCTCTTCGGTCTCAACGCAGGCCGCATCACGCGCGGCCACCGCTTCCACACGACGGAACCGGTCACGCTCTCCTGCGCCGACGCCTATGACGCCGAGCTCAAGGCCGCCAAGGTCATGCCCTGCTACGCCGAGCGCCGCGAACTCCTTCGCAAGCTCCTCACGGAGCGCGCCGCCCAGATCGGCGGCACGGTCATCATGCCGGAAGACCTTCTCAACGAAGTGACCGCCCTGACCGAATGGCCGATCATCTATGAAAGCTCGTTCGAAGAAGAGTTCCTCGCCGTTCCGGAAGAGTGCCTCATCCTCACGATGCAGCTCAACCAGAAGTACTTCGCGCTTCGCGACGCCGAAGGCCGCCTGATGAACCGCTTCCTCCTCGTCTCCCAGCTTGAGGCCAAGGACGGCGGCGCCGCCATCTCTTCGGGCAATGCCCGCGTCGTGCGCGCCCGTCTTGCCGACGCCAAGTTCTTCTACGATCAGGACCGTCAGGAAAAGCTTGAGACCCGCGTTGACGGCCTCAAGCACGTCGTCTACCACAACAAGCTCGGCAGCCAGGCCGAACGCATGCTCCGCGTCAAGACGATGGCCGGCCTCTTCGCCGACCTGATCGGCGCCGACCGCGCCAAGGCCGAACGCGCCGCCATGCTCGCCAAGGCCGACCTCCGCACGCTGATGGTCGGCGAGTTCCCCGAACTCCAGGGCATCATGGGCGAGTACTACGCCAAGTATGACGGCGAAGCAGAGGAAGTGGCGCTTGCCATCCGCGAGCACTACCAGCCGCGCTACGCCGGCGACGCCCTGCCGTCCACCCCGGTGAGCCTCGCCACGGCCCTCGCCGACAAGATGGAGACCCTGATCGGCCTCTTCGGCATCGGCCAGATGCCGACCGGCGAAAAGGACCCGTTCGCGCTTCGCCGCCACGCCCTCGGCGTGTTGCGCATGCTCATCGAAAAGGCCCTGCCTGTCAGCCTCAACACGCTGATCGATGCCGCCTGGGAGGCTGAAAAGGCTGTTCCGGGCGTGACGGACCACCGTGAAGAGCTTCGCCAGTTCTTCCAGGACCGCCTGCGCGTCATGCTCCGCGATGCCGGCTACACCACGCTCGAAGTGGACGCCGTCCTCGCCCTGAATCCGGAAAAGCTCGACGAGCTTCCGAAGCGCCTCGCCGCCGTCCGCGCCTTCATGGCGCTGCCGGAAGCCGAAGCCCTGACCGCCGCCAACAAGCGCATCGGCAACATCCTCAAGAAGATCGAGGGCGAAGTCCCGACGGTCGTCAACGAGGCCCTTCTTGCCGAAGACGCTGAAAAGCAGCTCTTCGCCGCCATCAACGACGTCGAACCCAAGGCCCTTCAGCACTTCGCCGCCGGCGAATACGAGCAGATGCTCGCGACACTTGCCGTTCTTCGCGGCCCGGTCGACAGCTTCTTCGACAACGTCATGGTCAACGCCGAGGATCCGGCCCTGCGCGCCACGCGTCAGGCCCTTCTGAAGCGCCTCTACGACGTCATGAACAAGGTTGCTGAAATCGCCCGCCTCGCCAAGTAAGCGACGTGCGCCGAAACGGCCCTTTCGAGGGCCGTTCAACAGGGATCCAAAACGGTATGATTTCGTTTTGGATCCTTTTTTTATCCGGCTCTGCAGGCCGGACATTCCAACATGAATCTTCTTCGAGGCTGGCTCTTCTACATCGTCCTGAGCTTTTCGATTCTGGTCCTTGCGGTCTGCGTGCTCTGCACGACGCCCTTTGCGAGCGTGAAGTGGCGCTATGAGGCCATCTGCCGTCCGTGGGCGAAGTTCGTGCTCGCACTGCTTCGCGTCATCTGCGGCATCAGGCTCGAGATGAAGGGCATGGAGAACCTTCCGCCCGCCGACACGCAGGCGGTCGTGCTGATGAAGCACCAGTCCGCCTGGGATCCGTTCTGGCTCGGCGCCTATCTTCCCGCGCCCGCCTGCTTCATCTACAAGCGCTCGATCAACTGGATTCCGGTCCTCGGCTGGGTGGTCTGCGCCATGGACATGCTGGCGATCGACCGCAGCAAGGGCCGCTCCGCCTTCGAGGCCTTCATGAAGAAGGGCCCCGTGAAGCTCCGCGAGGGCTTCTGGATCAGTCTCTTCCCCGAAGGCACCCGCGTGCCGCCGGGAGAGCGCGTGCGCTACAAGACGGGCGGCGCCCGCTTCGCATGCCAGAGCGGGACGCCCATCGTGCCCGTCTGCCACAATGCAGGCCACTGCTGGCCCAAGAACTCCATTGCCAAGCAACCCGGCACGATCACCGTGAGCGTCGGCCCCGTCATCGAGACGAAGGGCAGGGATCCGCATGAGGTGACGGCCGAAGTCGAAAAATGGATTGAAGATGAGCTTGAACGAATTGATGCCTGAAGCCGGCAGGGGGCTGTCTCTTCGATTGACGTCGCACCAGAGGGCCGTGACGGCGGAAGACGGCGAGCGCATCGAATATCTGTTCCAGCCCTCCCGACGCCACAGGACCCGCGTCATCCTGAGCTACGATGGCAGGCAGGACAAGCCCGTGGTGACGGTTCCGTACCGCTATGCCGGTCCGCAGATGCTGAGCGATGAATTCGTTCTTCAGCGGTGCGATGAAATCATTCTTCAGAAGAGGGAGTGCGTCAGGTGGATGCGGGCGCAGACGCATGCAGTTCTGGACGCTGCGTACTGCATTGCAGGCGGCAGCGGGTACATTCTCTACCGCGGCAGGAAGACGGCCGTTGCGGTCGACGCGACGGCGAAGACTTCGTACGTCGACGTGACGGGAGACGACGCCGTCATTCGTCTGGCGCTACCGCAGACATGCTCGAGGAAGGAGGTCGACAGGGCGTTGCTAGCCCTTTTCAAGGCGCAGGCCAAAACGGTGCTGGGCGACCTGATGGAGGCCTATCGCGGCAGTGCGCGCCACTGGCCCGCGTCGTGGAGTCTCTCAAGCGCGAGGATGAGATGGGGATGCTGTACGACGAGGAATACGATCAGACTCTCCTGGAGGCTGATCTTCCTTGATGATGCGGTCGCCTCCTACGTGATCGCGCACGAGCTTGCGCATCTCGAGCATTTCAATCACTCGAAGGCCTTCTGGAAGGAGGTGGAGAGGCTCTGCCCGGACTGGCGGGTACAGCTCGCCAAACTCAACGCGGCGAAGGTGCTGCCCGAACTGGAGGAGGTCGGGCAGTGAGGCTCAGACGGCGTCGGCGTGATGCGGCAGATTGGCCGCCTCGCGTGCCAGTCGCACGAAGGCCGCCACGTCGAGCGTTTCGGCGCGTGCGGCGGGATTGACGCCCGCGCGTTTGATCGCGGCGTCATCCATGAGGGTGGAGAGCGCGTTGCGCAGCGTCTTGCGGCGCTGCTGGAAGGCGAGCGCGACCACTTGGGAGAAGATCTCCATATCGACTTCGGGAAGCGACTCGACGGGGCGCGGCACCATGCGTACGATCGAGGACGTGACCTTGGGCGGCGGCACGAAGGCGCCGGGCGGCACGTCGAAGAGCTTGTGCATGACGTAGCGGTACTGGAGCATCACGCTCAGACGGCCGTAAGTCTTGCTGCTGGGTTCGGCGACCATGCGGTCGACCACTTCACGCTGGAGCATGAAGTGCTGGTCGATGACGCGGTCCGCAGCGCTCATGAGCGCGAAGAGGAGCGGCGAGGAGATGTTGTAGGGCAGGTTGCCGATGATGCGCAGGCGGCGGCCCTTAAGGACGGTCGTCCAGTCGAGTTTCAGGGCGTCGGCCTCGATGAGCGTGAGCTCCTCGGGGGAGAACTGCTCGCGCAGAAACTGGGCGAGGTCGCGGTCGATCTCGACGGCGGCTTCGTGGCCTGCCCAGGCGATGACTTCGCGCGTGAGCGCGGCCTGGCCCGGGCCGATTTCAATGAGAGCGTCGCCCGGCTTCGGGTCGATGCCGCGCACGATGCGCTCGATCCAGTGGCGGTCATGAAGGAAGTTCTGACCGAAGCGTTTGCGGGCCTTGTGCCCTTCAAGCCATTCTTGTTTCACGGTTCTTCGATAAAAAGTGTGCTAATCGGAGGGCGGAGATCATGCTCGTGTCGTCCGCCTTGCCCTGTCCTGCGATGTCGAGCGCAGTGCCGTGGTCGACCGAGGTCCTGATGTAGGGAAGCCCGAGTGTCACGTTGACGCCCTCGGCGAAGCCCACGTGCTTGAGGACGGGAAGTCCCTGATCATGGTACATGCAGAACACGGCGTCGTAGCGGTCCCAGTGGCCGGGCACGAAGGCCGTGTCGGCGGGCACGGGACCGTCGGCGTGAATGCCGCGGTTGCGCGCTCTTTCCAGAGCGGGCGTGATCGTGTTGATTTCCTCGTGGCCCATGTGGCCATTTTCACCTGCGTGCGGGTTGAGGCCCGTGACGAGGATGCGGGGCTCGGCCAGACCGTAGTCGCGTGCGAGCGCCGTGTTGAGCGTGTCGAGCACCTCGTCGAGCAGCTCGCCCGTGATGGCCTCGGAAAGCCTGGCGATCGGCAGGTGAGTGGTGGCGAGGGCCACCTTCATCGCGTCCGTGCGGGCGTTCGACGTGAGCATCATGACGACGCGCCTGACGCCGCAGAGATCCTGGAAGAACTCGGTGTGGCCTGTGAAGGGCACACCGGACTCGATGATGATGCTTTTCTGAACGGGCGCCGTGACGACGGCGCTCCATTCGCCTGCGGTGGCGCCTTCATGAGCTGCGCGCAGGATGTCGAGCACGTAGGCCGAGTTGCGGGTGTCAAGCCTGCCGGGTTCGGCAGGCGCCCGAAGCTGCACGTGACGGATGGAGACGTGCGCGGGCAGGGGCCAGGCGATGCCGAGGCGGCGGGCCTCGGCTTCAAGCAGCGTGCGGTCGCCGATCAGGAGGATCGGGTCGGACACGGCGGCTGCGGCCTTGAGCGAGA
>OBAH01001057.1_pt1 | contig 17407 bp, 13 predicted proteins | sample 1517491 | NCBI WGS metagenome assembly OBAH01 (sample SAMN04571697, study PRJEB22368) | human gut metagenome | biome: human gut; material: stool | host: Homo sapiens | place: Luxembourg | collected 2012-08-03
TAAAATAAAAAACTAGAATTATTACTTGAATAACTTCTAGTTCTATAATACGAAAGAACCGCAAGTATGGTCAGTACAGTATATGTGTTTTTGCATTTATTTTCTTCCAGGTGTTTTAACGCTAATGCCTTTAACATGTTATAGGCGCAAATACCAGCTGCTATATAAAACACGAGTCCAAAAGGATTCATTAAAACTGTAATAAATCCTGATATTACAGATACCACGAATGCTAAAAGCCCTTTTCTGTAATATTCCATGCTGTCAGAAGTCCTTTTTGAAAATGTACTGGAAACTTCAACTTTGCATTTGCCGACAACTCCTGTTTTTACAGCCTTAAATTCAAATGTGCAGGAACCAACTTTATTTGCAGTTATTACAAAAGTACCGTCGCTTTTTGCTTCTAGTGATGCAACATCGGAATCTGAGCACGTGTATGTGATCCGAGAATCAGATACATTGTGTGGAGAAATTGCGATGCTGATCGATTTCTTTTCATTTACATCCAATTCAAGCCTATGCGGCTTTATAGTTATGCTTTCTATGCAGATATCCGATACATGTACCGGTTTACTATCAAATATCGTTTTTTCACCATTTATCACTGTGTAAAAAATAACATTCGCTGTACCCGCGCTCTTTGGAGCTAATACATTATTTCTGATTTCTAGTATAGCTGTATTGTCCGATTCCATCTGGAATGGGACATCTACAGTTTTATCTGGATATAAATAGATTTCTGGTTTGTATGTATCACATATTTTAAGCTCTGGGATATCTGCTGCATAATAAACTGGTTCGACTGAAATGCATGATGTAAATAAAAGCTGATCCTGTTTATCAAGTATCGAGTAAGCTGAACTGATTTTATCTGCAATTGTTCTAATTTGTTTGATGACACTGAAGTAATCAACAATGCTGTTAAATATTTCAGTTTTTCGTATTGCTGGCACATTCCAGATATATTGCTTTTTACCGTCAATATTTTTCCCGATACATTCAGCCTTATTGCTTTCCGACGTACTAAGAATAATACGCGCAGCACTTTTTCTGTATGCAGCCAGAGCAGAAATATCATCGTCAACAATACAAAAAGCTTTTTCAGGAGTATCGACCGTTACATACGCAGCATTACTTTCGACAAAGTCCTTGTTTTTACAGAACACTTGCAGCTTATAAAACGGTTCTGTACTGATATTATATTTTTCTGCTAAGCCCTGAAGAGATCTTAACCTATCATTAGCATCTATATGATTATTATGGTTTTCTTTCCTTAATGAAAGGCATTTATAAGCGGCATCTTCGGATGCATAAACAGATATTATGCCTTCCAAAAATTCCTTTTCAAAATATTCCCCACAAACCGACAGATTGAAATCATCATATATTGCTGTCCCTATTTTTTCAGATATCTCATCCGCCCAATCCAAGAGCGATGAATTTTCATAATCCTGAAAATCTGTCTTTCCCGTCATCTTACTTCCATTACAGAAGAATATAAATTTCTCCTTGAATGGATCTGATTGTATCTTTGCCTGTTCCATCACTTAACGCTTCCTCCTTCTATCTGCTCTATTTTTTATTCAATTCTATTGCCACAATATGGGCAAAATTTCGCCCCGGCAGGAATTACTTCATTACAAGATGCACAAATCTTTTTTGCATCCTGTGTTTTAAGAGACTTATTCACTATTGCAGTAACAGGTTCTTCTTTGTTGTCGGCTTTATCATCATAGCTGTCTTCTGCTGCATTTGTCACATTAATAAAAACTGGCGTCTGTTCGTTGTTTTCTTCATCTTCTGAATCAGATGAATTATCATTTTCATCCATGCTCTTCATTTTATAATCGCATCCCATTTTCTGTAGATTGCCAATTCGAGCGTCAATTTCTTTTCTTGGTCCCAAAAGTGTGTCCAGGTATTCACATAGCTCATTTCCATACCCAATATTAAAGCAGAATTCATCGGATAAAGATTCGTTTTTAAATACTTTTCCATTTAGAAAGTATACAAGTTTTCCAAAACCAATTCCCAGAACGGCTTTTTGAGCATTTACAGGAAGTGTAAAGAATGTATCTGTTATTCCCAGCGTATTTTCATTTAATGCCCTGATATCTACGGGTTTTTTATTGCTCAGGTTAACCTTCTTTTCGATATTCTGAGTATCGGTATATTTAACATAAACCCGAACACCTTCCGGAATCGTTGAATCGACTCTTCTTGCTGCTTCCTCAACTTCTTTTAACAGCGGTTTTAATACGCGAAGATGCTCTTCTCTTGTTATTTCCTGATATCCAAATGTCATACGCTGACCAAGATTGGATACTGTTTCTGCTATTCCACTCAAATTGACTTGTTCAAGCTTTGATAATCCAATAGTTTTCAGTTTTTCATAGTCTACTTCTTTTAATTTTCCAAGGCTTGCTTCTTTTATCTTGTTTAAATCAACATCCTTCAACTTACCCAGATTTACCTCTTTCACTTTATTAATATTAACTTCTTTCAATCTGCTTAAGTCTATATTATTGTCTTTTGCTTTTGCGTCAATTTTTTCTCCCGCTTCTTTAACTACGTTCGAAATATCGTCTAATAAATCTTTCCAGTCCATTTGCATATTCTCCTAATCATATTCTCCTAACATTAAAAAGTTATAACTATTTATAATATAATTATATTTTGTATTGGTTTCACTACCTAACCCTCATTGTAGCACAAGTAAAACAGCAGTTAAAAGAAAAAATAGTTCTCTTTCAGATTTTCATCACGCAAAAAGGACACGCCTATCACAGACGTGTCTTTCACTAAATTTTCTTTCTAATATAGCAGCTCAGTTCATAAAACGTCGAACTTTTTGCCAAAAGCTTTCACACTATAAAATATGCAACAATAATTCGAAGTTGCAAATCCGTCAAGTCCTATAAACTTTGGCAAATTCGAGATTAAAGCCCTTAGGTTGTATGAGAAAATAAAATTCACTGATTTTTCTGACATATTATAGATACAACACCATTCAGGGATATTTTTATCCCTATATTTAGGGACAATTTGCAACATATAACGACAAAAGACAGTCCTAAGATATCCCGTGAGTTAGTCTTTTTCAGATTTGTACTCACGGACGATACGTTGAAACATCTTTTCACCGACAGAACGTCTGTCAGGAGTTTTATTTGTAAGTTTTGCTCTGGCGTTGTTAAACGAAATCAGCCCATTCACATAATCCTGAACCACATTTCGGCCATCTTGAGTAAGTGTCCAGTAGTGTACGTTCCGTGAAGGTCTGCCGGGTTTTCTTTTTTCAGAGTTAGGTTTTTGCGTATTACGGCGTTTCCTGTGAGCGGATATCTGATATAAAACGCTGTTAAGTAAAGCAAAATCAGAGTGTTCATTATTGTCCTGATAGTTTATCGACGTAATCCGCAGATCCACCCCACTGAAGTGGCACGTACGGATAACCCCCTGTATTGCTGGAATTTCACTAGCAAGCACGTACAGATGGGATACATACACGATATCCCCTTTTTTAATAGGTCTATCTGCGGAAGGTTTATGTAGCCGTTCTTCCGTATCGGAATATATAAGCTCGGTCAGGTCTCTACTAAATCTAAATCCTGGTATTGCTTGAGGTTCGCCACCAAGCCAGTGGCGCCGGTCAGGCACAAGCTGTTCGGCAATTTTGCGTTGCTCATCTATTTTTGCGTCTTTTGTATCTCGGAAAAACCACCAATTTTCCATAGGCGAACCTCCTTTCATGTGTTTTTGTAGTGGTTAGTAGAAGTAACCATTACATTATAACATGTAATAAGAGAGCGCAGTTAATAACCAAATAATAATAAGCGCAATAATTGTATGTTTATTAATTATAAGTTATTTATAAGTAAACAAGCATGTTTATGTGTATTTTTAGAACGCATCAATTGTAAAAAGCAGGCGCAAAGCGCCAGAATTTTACGCGTCAAGAAGCAAATTACCACTCTGATTATGACATATACCTGATGAGTACAGAAAACTAAGAAAGGAGTATATATGCGTATTTCAAACAGATTTCCACCTCTCGACGATGAATTATCTATTTCATATGTTATGAGGCTTGCATTTGCAAATGGATTTCCAAATGAAACTGATTTTCTTAGGGCTTTTGTCTATACTGACAACGGTCTGCAGCATACAAATGACTTTTGTCTGGATACTAAGGCTCTGGCTGACAAAATCAACATTATGGATCCTATCGAACAATTAGCGCAGACAACTGTTATCCCTGCACTCTGGCCGCTGCTGCCTGCATCCATGCAGGACCGGCATATCAAAAAAGCATTTAACGGATGTAAACGTTTTGGCAGTGACAAAGTAAATCTTTTAACTCCACAGCTTCATTACTGTCCCGAATGTATGAAACAGGACAATTACCTTCACCGCATACATAATGTACCGGGAATCTATTACTGTCCCTTTCACAAAACCATATTAAGAAACTTTCATGATAACTCTGAGGTTATCCCACTAGTTTCATACGAAGCTCAGGCAGCTTATCAGGAGCTCTTTATTGCTCTTCTTAAAAAGTGGATAAAGGCTGACTACAGAGCCTCCAAGCAGGCACTTGTAAAACGCGTCAGAGATATGACATCTGTTCCGATTTATGAATACCTTAGTGATATTCTCTCAGAATACGGTATTGATGATTATTCCGCTGCAAGGCTTTCTTCGTCACTTAACAGCTATATGCCCGGGGTTCCCATGCACATTCTCATAATGCTGTTCGGGACAGTCTTTCCTAGTGCAGACCTCCTGATGGATTATCTTGCAAAAGTCTCAGAGTCATACGGTTCAGAAGAGGTCTCCTCTGAAGAATACGATCTTCTTAACAGAACTTCCTTTGGAGTAATCCACTTAAGGCACAAAGCATGCGGTCATTCATTCTACACCACAGAAAACAGCATCCGGGAAGGCTGGCTATGCCCGAAATGTGACGCACAATTATCTGACCAGGATTTCTTTGAACAGATTGTTGCACACAAAGGACGTGGCGAATATCGCATCAAAAAAGGATATCGTGGCCTCCGTTATAAGGTTGCATTAGAACACTCCTGCGGACAGCTGCTTGAAGTATCGGCTTCAAAATATCTCTATTACGGAGCGAAATGTACGTGTACACACACATTATTGCTTTCAGATGCTGATAAACAGGTTCGGAAAGCAGGCAATTTCAGGTTACTGTCTTTTTCTGGAACCGATAAAGATGCCATTATTCTTAGTGAAGACTGTGGACATACATTTGTTTTTCATTACACAAAATTCATCCAGCATCCCTGCTGCAAAGCCTGCTCTCCGCGCTGTCCTGATGAAGACATGTTCCGCAAAGAACTCTATGACCTGGTTGGAAACGAGTATGAGCTTGTTGGCAGCTATACCACCCGTCTGGCGGAAACAATGTTTTTACACAAGACATGTGGAAGAACCTTTTCGATGCGGCCAAGCCATATCTTAACCGGTCATAGATGCCCCTGCTGCATCCGACAGTATCGTAAGTCTGAATTTGTGGAATTTGTTGATGCTTATACCTGCGGAAGGTATGAGGTAAAAAGCTTTGTTGGAAAATCCAAGGCACTGATCCTTGATAAATCATCCGGGCAGGAAATGCTTGATGAGAGATGTTTTATCCTCCAAGAGCTTACTCGTCCTACCCCATCGAGCAGATATCCTCATGAAAAACCACCTGATAAACCTCTGTTGCTTGCATCTGACAGGGTATTAGCTGCTATACAGGAACTCTACCCTGATCCAGACAGTATGATCACCACCAGAGGAATACAGGTTTCTGGGTTATCCACAAAACAGATTGGCCGAATCATGGCAAATCAGCTGACTAAACTTAATGTTCTGGAACGCATCGGCCCCGGAACCTACAAATACAAAGAGAGGTAAATATAATGAACAGAATCAGTAATAAAACAAAAGAAAATCGTGGCTACGGGAAAGGTGAAGGTAAAAACTATAAGCCTTATATCCAGGCCCACGAGTTTAACTCACAGGGAACTACTGTAACTCTTCGCGACTGGATTACCGGTCGCTCGGTAGAACTTCTCTCTCAGGGAGAAGCTGAATACTGGCATATTCTTAGATTTAACGATGACATTATCGACATTCGTGAACAGATTCCTCTTCCAAAAGAAGACACAACAGTTATTGCTGAAGAAATGGGCTGTGAGCCTGCCGGCAAGGGACGTACAACTATGACATCTGACTTCCTTATCGTGTATGCAGATCAGCATATGGAAGTTCACTCTTTCAAGAAAAACATGCGCAGTATTGAACGTCAGCGTACATTAGAACTTTTAAACATCGAGAAAACTTTCTGGGAAAGAAAGAACGTTTCTTTTCGGATGGTATTCGGTACAGACATCAATCATATTCTTGCCAGCAATATTCGCGTGTGCAGCTACTATTACGAAGAAAGTTCAGTTTTCGATGAGACATCGTGCCTGAAGCACCTGATCATCAGAAAGAAAATCGATGTAGACCTTACAAAAGAAAAAATTGGTATTCCTGTATTGAGGGATGTGTACAGAAAGGAGATTGCCGCATGGATGAAATCCAGAGAAATGTAAATAAAGGTTTGTGCAGAGGTTCTATCCTCAATGTAAGATCTGCCGACAGACTCAAAACTGGCAGATACAGAGTCATTAATATCAGGAATGGACTTGTTACTCTCTGCGAGATGGATGTATCTTCTTTTAAGCTCAATGTACAGGTTTTAACGTATCTTCAGGATATGCTTTACGATGGCATGATTGAAATTGAGTCTGAAGAAAAGCTCGTTTTTGATTATGAGAAGCTTTCTGAATATCAGAAAAATGTTTACACCCGTAATCTTTCCATCGTTAATGCTGTCGCAGATGCGTATGGACCGGATTATCTGGACCTAGCAACGCACAAACCGAAGCCGTTATTAAAAAATTTTGAAGATGAGTATGGTTTGTCAAACTTTACTGTCCGACGAATTATTCGTCTTTATATTCAAAGTGGATTTAATAATTCTTCGCTTCTTGATCAAGCTCAATTCATGCAGAAAAAACAGGATAACTATTCTTGCTATACAAAGAAAACCGGAAGGAAATGTGAAAATGTTATAACAGGAAAATGTCTTACCTCTGAAGACATTGCTCATTTTGCAGAAGCTTTGGAAAAATATAAAAAAGGACGTAAAAAGACGTTTAAATCTGTTTTTCTTCTGATGAGTGATAAATATTATTCGAAAGAAATTACCTGTGATGATGGTACTCAGCTTATCGAACTGTTACCAGCTTCTGAGCGCCCTTCCCTCCGTCAGTTTACATACTATTGCAGTAAACATCTTTCAAAGGAGGAAAAGGACCGTATCAAAACAAGCGCCATGGAACAGCGAAACAATAAGCGGCTTCTGCTTTCAGACTCCAGATATAACGTCGAAGGCCCTGCCGACCGCGTTCAAATGGATGAGGTTGAAGTTGATATGTCCATTGTATCATCATTGGACCCATCAATAACCGTCGGTCGGCCAATCGTATATGTTATGCATGATGTATTCGGTTCGAATATTCTCGCAATAGGAATCAGCTTTGACAACAACTCCGTTCTCGGAATGACGAACTGTTTCCTTAATCTTGCCCAAAACAAAGTAGAATACTGTGCCAGATACGGAATTACCATTTCAGAAGATATGTGGCCATCCTGCTACCTTCCAGGTAGAATCCTTGTAGACCGTGGTGCTGAATACCGCAGTTATGAAGCTAAACGAATCTTTCGTGAGCTTAACATCCACCGCGAACTGGCTCCCGCAGGTTCTGGGTCCATGAAGGGTCTAGTAGAACAATGGTTTCACCAGATGCATTCCTCACAGAATCCTTCTCTTGAAAAGCATGGGCTGATTGAGAAAAGACATGATTCCAAACATCATAAGGAAGCCTGTCTGACAATCGATGATTTTACAGTCATGCTGATCAACTTTGTGATTCATCATAACTGTTCGGTGCTCTCTGATTATCCATTAACCGCTGACATGATCTCTAAAAGAGTAGATCCGGTCCCAGTGGAGATTTTTAAATATGGTTGCGAAAAATATGGAACCCCAAAACCGATTTCCAATATTCCACAGTATTATTTCAGTCTCATGCTTCCACAGAGTGCAAAATACGATCGCCGTGGAATCCGCTGCAACGACCTATTCTATATCAACAGAAATGATCATGAACTTCTTGCTGACATGTATAACGCACACACTAAACGTATCAAGTTCCCTGTGCGTATTGATCCACGTGATGTAGGCTCTGTATACTATATCAGAAATAATCGTATCATGAGAGCATCATTGAATTCTGATAAGACGGGAAATACAGATGTTGCAGGAATGACGTTAAGCGAATGGACATTGATTATCAAATCTCTTCGAGCAAGACGCCGAAACCTTGAGATCAATAAGCAGCAGTTTGATACTTATATCGAAAAAGTAAACGAACTGATTGTTAAAAATGCAAAGAAGGTTGTGACTAATCAGCCAACAACCCAGAATCTTTTAGAAAACCGGGCAAAAGAAAAACATCTCGAATCAAATAATCTTCGAATGTTTGACTATCTTAACCAGTATCTTGATGAGCAGTTTGGAGAAACTGTATCTGCATCCCTGTTAGAAGCAGAAATGCCTAATACTTACGAAGTGCTTGATTGTGATATAGATGATGAGAACACCAATATCGGTGGATTATCTTCAGATGCTTCTGAAATGATAGAAACTCGGGAAAATTCTGATGACTTTGACATCAATATTGCCGAAAACCCAGCCGCATACCTTGCAAAACTTCTTGCTGAAGGCTGGACCCCAGGAGGTGACAAATAAAAATGAAGTGTTTTAATGATACATATGAATACGCAGATGACGTAGATCCTAAAACCAATCAATATGGCATTGTGGATTTCAGCAAGATTGAGTATGTTGAAGCGCGATACGTTAAACATTTTGATCCGGAGAATAATGGCAATCCCTGTATCGAAGCACTGCCCAGACCTAGAAGCCTTGAAGAATGTACCCTGGATTATTTCAAGCCTATCCTTGGGTATAACATGTCAGAAATACAGGCGCTTCCTTCCGGAGAGCGTATCTACAGACTCAATCAGCTCCGTAAACTCAGGCTCCCTATAGCGTTTGACTATATGCTGGAAGTGGAAATGCACAATGCATTGATTCGTTCCTATGAAAACAGATATCAGTTCTACGACCCAGAAATCCCGGTATGGATGGCCGTTGACCGAAGCAACGGAGTCAAGTTCCCGGCGCAGGCTAAAAATGATACTTGTGGAAAATATATTACCAACAAGACTTCCAGTGTCAGCGGCTGGTCTCTTCTTGGTGGATCCGGAACAGGAAAAAGTTCTGCCATAGATATCCTGAAATCTCACTATCCACAGGTAATAGAGCATCCTCTCACCAAGGGAAACCTGAAACAGATTGTATTTCTGCATGTTTCATGTCCTGCAAACTCAAACTTCAAGGTCCTCTATTCGACCATTGGACGCGAAATAGATAATGCACTTAGTTACACGACCAGTGTATATCAGAATCTCCTGAGTAATTCAAAAGATCCTATAAGCACGGTTGTTCAGCTAATACAGAATTTCTGTATTGGAATTATCATCTTTGATGAGATTCAGGAAATCGACTTCGCCGGTACCAAATCAAATACCTTTGCCAGTTTAGTTACTATAGGAGAACTTTCTGGTGTAGCAATAGCTGTATCCGGTCTCGAATCTGCATACAGCAAAATGTTTAAGAAAGTCTATACAGCAAGACGCGTCGGAAAGGTCATTTCTTCTAATCGCTACTGTTTTGATAAACCCAGTCTCAAAACCCTTATGAGCTTGATTTTCTCTTATCAGTGGTTTGATAAAAAGGTGTCACTCACTGATGAAATCGTTGACCGTTTTGAACTGTATACGGGTGGCCGTATTGATCAGCTGATTACACTTTATTCATACATGAACTACGAGTACCTGATATCTCCGGAAAACAAGCGGCCAGAAATAAACGGCAAATTTGTGGATCTTTGTATTGAGAAATACTATGGGGATATGAGGAAGCTTCTTGCCGAAGCTACCATTCATCATAAGAAAAACGGTGATTTTGACGGGCGCATGCTTGAAGCTTTTGAAAAAGCAAAGCAGAACCTCAATAACCTTCTAGGAGACGATGAGCAGGCAGATATGGCTGAGCATCTTTCTTCGAAGGAGACTTTACAGGCTATGAATTCATTTGCCAATACACAAAGCAATGTTGTTCAAAACGTGCAGAAACTGTTCCCACAGTTTGAGATACCTCAAATCATCGAAACGCTGAAAACTGTTTATAACGAACCTGGCAGCAGCTGTCTTGATGATTCGGTACTTTCAGGTCGTGTTATTCAAGTTCTTCTTGGAACAACGAATTCTTCTTTGGAAGATACTTCTAAGAAACCTAAAATAGCAAAAAAGAAACGTCCTGATGCAAATCTGCTTAAACAAAACTTATTAAATGTATATCACCAACAATAAAAAAGAGGTTCTACACTTAGATGTGTAGTTCCTCTTTTTTCGATACTTGAAAGTAGCGGACGTTATCCAATATCGCAGTTTAAGCTTATTTATGCCTGAATTTCATTTTGTTTGTTTTTTCAGCTGTGAACATTATGTATTAGCCTTGTTTAGAATAATGTTTCCTCTTTTGAGAAGGCTTATGTCATTCCTGATATATAATAATGTTTGTTTTTTGTTCGTTTTACCTGTTATCAACAAAGTGTCCGGTCGCAATCTTTGGTTGAAAACAAAGAGTGTGCTATAATGTTCCTGTAAGAAAAATTCGTTCGGAAGTCATTGGCTGATGAAAAGCTCCATATCTGTGAAGAAAATGGCACAGCCATTACAGACAGAGAGCTTCTGGAGAGGATTGAAAGTATGGCAAGTTTCGGGGAAGCAATTGCTGATGATTACTTTGAAAAGGGAATTGAAAAAGAAAAAATTGCAACTGTAAAGCGAATGGCAAAGAAAAACATGCCAGTTGCATTAATTGCTGAATGTACGGCTTTGTCTGTCGAGGAAGTCCAGAAAATTTTGAAAGAAAATGGACAATTGAAAAGAGACTCTCAGATTATATCTGGGAGTTTTTTTGATATTTCCAAAGTTTTCAACCAAAGATTTCGGTCAGCCAAAAAAAAGGAAGAGACTTTTACATCCCTTCCTGAAAATAATGTTTGAAATAATGTTCGCTTTTTTTAAATCGAATTCCAGTTTTCCTGTGGATAATGTTCATTTTTTTGCCATTTTTCAAAATTGAGTTTTCAAGGGTTAATGCCAATAATGTTCATTTTTTTTCGATTTTCCAACATTAACGCTCTTCTTGTTCAGCACATCGCGTTCTATTAATGAAATAGCATCATCAACTGAAATTTCTTTCATAAGTAAAAAGAAAAAAGGAAGTGATAATTTATTCATCAACCCAGGTATCGCTGCAGTGCAATAATCTACCGTCTCTAAAGGTGCCATCTCGAAGTGGTCGTAATCTATAACCGTTGTAGCTGTAAAATCAAAGTACCCTTCTTCCGTTATGTAAAAACGAGGAGTCTGGAGATGGTGTGGTGAGTATAATTCTCCTCCTATTCCATCATGGGTAAATGACCAAACCATAGCATTAATGTAATTAAGTAATCTATAAATATTAGATAATTCATCTGACCTCTTATTAATCCAGTCATTGGCAATGTCGTTAAAGTACACCCGAACTTCCATACAAGAGTCTAAGAAAAAGATGCTGCATTCCAAAACTTTATCAGGGCACTTATCATATCCAGTTAGCAACATATAAATACTTGTATCTCCAGTATCCAGATGTTCGTGATAATTTATATTTCTTTCCTTAAGATATGTCATAAACATACGCTTTGCTTCTTTTTTATTCATAGGCAACCTCCAAGAATAATATATTATTTATCAATGGTTGCTGATAAAAATAATACCGGCAACCATTGAACTTCAGTAATCAATGTTACATTGCTTTTTTCAATTCTTCTACCTTATCCAAAAATGCAACTCTTCTCTGGCCTTCATTTTCGCCGGCACGCTTCCATGGATGAATACATAAATCATTACGTGAATAACCATACTTAGTAGGATACAAATCATATTTTCCATCTTTTGCATCCTGCATAAAAGGTTTCTTTTCATCAATATATTTTTCTTCCAATGCAAGTCTTTTACTGTGATTCTCCTCTTCAGCTAAAAGATGTAATTTAATTTTCCAATCTGAATCATCACTATCTTCTAATCCACACCAGTATGTATAATAATGACCACCCATCCAACGTTTAAGATGCTGCAAACATCTTTCATAGACATCTTTAGCAACATACGACGGTGTGGTAACATCGTTTCCTGCCTGACCAATATATGCTGATAACTCAATATCAAGTCTTTTGTTTACAAAAATAAATTCATACACACCTGAAACATAACCATTACCAGTAAGTATGCCTTCTGGGTCCAAAACACGTTTTTTAAGTTTAGTCTGCGCATTCTTTGTCTTTTTCCAATTTTCATAATATGTCTGCATAAATAAATACCTCCTATCAATTTTTTAACCAGCTATCAAGCTCTTCTTCGATCTCATCTGCATCAGCATTCGGGGACATGTCACTCATAACCCGATCCCATAATTCACCTTCTGTCAATAATTCTTCATTCATAATTATATTCCTCCTTTTATGTGTTATCGTGTTACTACAACTATACATTGATTGCTATTTTTTAGCTAATGCTCTAAGACATTAGCTTTGATATTTTTTATATAGGTTATACACAGCCAATTTGATTACAAAGCTCATTCTTGGAACTCTAGAACCATCTTGTCTTAAAATAGATTGTAAATCTTCCAGCTCTCTATATATTTGTTCACTAATATATATTCGAGGCGTTGAATCATTCTGATTACTATTCTTTATCAAGCGCTTAGCGGTTTCTACTTCTAATGACAATGCGTTCCAATCTTCTTCCTTAAGATTTCTAGAATCTCTTACTGCCTGTTCGATTATGCTTCCAACTGAAACGTTCAATGAAATATTAATAGATATTCCATCAAGATCATCCTCGTTCATATTAAGAAGCTGTTCCTCAATGCGATCTTGCAATCCTTCTTCTCTAATACTCTTCTGTAACTGTTCAGTTCTTGCAGTAACTAATTCGTCAATCCAATATTTTGTTTCGTAAGCAAATCGGATGGTCTTATAAATACGTCCCATAAAATCAATCCTTTCAATATGTGTAGTTGTTATAACACAAATATACACCATAAGGATTTAAAATACAAGTGTTTTTTCAAAACGCTCTTTTTAAAGATTTAGTTGATGTTTGAAAAAATACCATAGTGATACTCACCGTAAGCAGTGTAAAGATCAATCGGCATCGGAAGTTTAACGATATCTCTGCACATGAATGGTATCTGTTCCAGCATCGATTCCATATATACTTCAAGTTTCCACTTTCTCATGTCCAGTGTATATTTCAGCTTCTTCTTGAATACGATCCAGTCAAGATATCCCTGCAGATGTCTTGTACTGACTCCATGCTTCTGTCTGATCAGATTCTTTGCCTCTGCATGCAGTTCATTTACTGATGATACTGTATTTCCATACTCACTTCTTCTGTTTTCTCTGTCCGTTTTTTGTACTATCAACTAATTCTTTAAAAAGAGCGAATTGAGAAAAAGTCGAAAGTCTTTCTGTTGTTAAGAAAACAGTTGGCATATTAAGGAAATAGTTGGAAACAAACGTGTTCTCGATTAAGTTGGAAAAAGGCAGTCCAGCATGTCATCATTCCACAAAAAAAGGAAGAGACTTTTACATCCCTTCCTAAAAATAATGTTTGAAATAATGTTCGTTTTTTAAAATCGAATTCCAGTTTTCCTGTGGATAATATTCATTCTTTGCCATTTTTCAAAATGAGTTTTCAAGTTTTGATGGCGATAATGTTCATTATTTTTCGGATTTTCCGGAAAAATTTTTCCAGTTTTTTCTTGTAAATCTCGTAATCTTACTTTGAAGTAAAACGAGATTTGGAGTTGTTTAACGAGATTTGGAGTTGTGTGTTAACAGCTAGAAACTAGCTCTTATAAGTGTAGTACTCTTTCTTTGATTTCTTGTGTTCGTCCTTGATTCCAGAACTGTGTACCGATATATCCACAAGTACGACGAGCCACATTCATTTTTTCTTGGTCACGATTACCACAATTTGGACATTCCCAAACTAATTTATGGTTTTCATCTTCCACAATCTTGATTTCTCCTGTATATCCACATACTTGGCAATAATCTGATTTTGTGTTCAACTCTGCATACATAATATGATTATAAATATGTTTCATAATTGCCAAAACAGCTTCAATGTTATTTTCCATATTTGGAACTTCTACATAGCTAATGGCTCCACCTGGAGAAAGTTTTTGGAACTGTGATTCAAATGTTAATTTAGTAAACGCATCAATTTCTTCTGTTACATGAACATGATAGCTATTTGTGATATAGTTCTTATCCGTTACATGTGGAATAATTCCAAAACGCTCTTGTAGATGTTTAGAGAACTTAAATGTAGTTGACTCCATAGGAGTTCCATATAATGAGAAGTCAATATTTTCTTCTGCCTTCCATTTAGCACAAGCATCGTTTAGATACTGCATAACTTTCAATCCAAATGAAGTTCCTGGCTCTTCAGTATGAGGGTGTCCAGTCATATAATATACACATTCACATAATCCAGCATATCCTAAAGAAATTGTAGAATATCCACCAAATAATAATTTGTCGATTGGCTCTCCTTTTTTCAAACGCGCCAATGCACCATTTTGCCATAAAATAGGAGCTACATCACTTGGTGTACCTAATAATCTTTCATGACGACACATCAATGCCTTTTTACACAACGCCAATCTTTCATCCATGATTCTCCAGAATGCTTCTTCATCCTGTTTACTAGAACAAGCTACATCAACTAAGTTCAAAGTAACAACACCTTGGTTGAATCGACCATAGTATTTTGGTTTACCATTTTCATCTAAATATGTAGTTAAGAATGAACGACATCCCATACATGGATAACAATGCCCTTCTCCATTCGCATCTACTTTTAATTCCAACATTTTCTTTTCAGAAATATAATCTGGAACCATACGCTTAGCTGTACATCTAGCCGCTAATTCTGTCAAATACCAATATTTAGAATCTTCTTCAATGTTGTTTTCTTCAAGAACATAAATCAATTTAGGGAAAGCCGGCGTAATCCAGATTCCTTTTTCATTTTTAACTCCCTTGATTCTTTGTTTCAGCATTTCTTCAATAATCATAGCTAAGTCATCACGAGTCTGTCCTTCAGGCACTTCGTTTAAATACATGAAGACAGTCACAAATGGAGCTTGACCATTTGTCGTCATCAATGTGATAACCTGGTATTGAATCATCTGTACACCTTTTTCAATTTCTTTACGAACACGCATTTCTGCCATTTTATTAACTGTATCTTCAGATGAATCTAGATTCAATGATTCTAATTCTTCTTTTACTTCACGACGTGCTTTTTCTCTTGAAACCTGTACAAATGGAGCTAAGTGAGAAAGTGTAATACTTTGCCCTCCATATTGTGAACTAGCAACTTGCGCAATAATTTGTGTAGCTACGTTACATGCTGTAGAGAAACTATGTGGTTTTTCAATCATTGTTTCAGAAATAACTGTACCATTTTGAAGCATGTCCTCTAAATTTACTAAACAACAGTTGTGCATGTGTTGTGCAAAGTAATCTGAATCATGGAAATGAATAATACCTTTTTCATGAGCCTCCATAACATCTTGAGGTAACAAGAAACGTTTTGTGATATCCTTTGAAACTTCTCCAGCCATATAATCACGCTGAACACTGTTTACTAATGGATTTTTATTTGAGTTTTCTTGTTTAACTTCTTCATTATTACGCTCCAACAAAGACATGATCTGTTTATCTGTTGAATTTGCCTTACGAATTAAAGCACGTTCATAACGATATGTGATATAGTTGTGAGCTACCGCAAAACAACGATGTTCCATCAATTCTCCCTCAACCATATCTTGAATTTCTTCCACATTTGGGCTTCTCTTCAAGTTTTCACATTTATCGATAACACTTTGCGTAACAGAATGAATCAATTCATCTGTCATTTGATTGTGCGTTGTAGCTTTATTTGCTTTTTTGATTGCATTTTCAATCTTTGATGCATCAAAAACGACTTCTTCTCCACTTCTTTTAATTACATTCATATTAATCCTCCTAAAAATAGTTGAACCTTCAACTATTTTTCGTATACATCTAGTATACTAATAATTTTTTCTAAAACAAGCCTTTACATTCATACAAAATAATGCTTGACCTTTAAGTAAAGGAAACCGGTTTTTTATTTTTTTAAAGTCCGCTAATTTGTGTAAATATTTTAATTTCCAACCAATTTTGTGCAACCCTCCTATATCATTAAGATACCCCTAATATCAACATTATTGATGTCAATTTAAATAAATTATAATAATTAATGTTAAATTCACATACACTTGATACAATAAAAGAAAGAAATAAAAAGGAGGTCACTATGGACTATAAAATTAAAGGCGATTCAGATTGCCCTATCGTTGAAATCAATCTACAGAATAATGAAACGGTAAAAATCGAAAGAGGCTCTATGGCCTATATGTCAAACGTTGTGATTGAAGGTAAAATGAACAGCAACAAAAAAGGTATTGGCGGCGTATTAGGCGCCTTAGGGCGAAGCATTACCAGTGGCGAAAGCATGTTTATTACAGAGGCTACCGGCACAAGTCACGATGGATTGCTTGGTATTGCACCTTCTATTCCAGGAAAAATCGTATGTTTAGAGGTTACACCAGCATGTCACTACTATTTAAATAATGGTGCTTTTTTGGCGTGCGATAACACTGTTAGCTACGAAATGAAAACACAAAGCGTTGGAAAAGCATTATTTGGTGGAACCGGTGGATTCTTTGTCATGCATACATCTGGACAAGGCGACCTATTGATCAATGCATATGGCGACATTATGGAAATCAATGTAGATGCAGATCATCCAATCACAATTGATAACGAACACGTTATCGCATGGGACGATTCTTTAGATTATGAAATCAAAATTGCATCCGGGACATTTGGATTCACTACAGGCGAAGGTTTAGTGAATGAGTTTCATGGAAACGGAAAAGTTTACATCCAATCTCGTAACCTACATTCATTAGCTGATGCATTAATCCCATTTATACCTCAAGGAAAGAACTAAAAAAAGCCCATCAAATCATATAAAATGATTTGTATGGGCGCTTTTCATTTGC
>OBAH01001058.1_pt1 | contig 17397 bp, 14 predicted proteins | sample 1517491 | NCBI WGS metagenome assembly OBAH01 (sample SAMN04571697, study PRJEB22368) | human gut metagenome | biome: human gut; material: stool | host: Homo sapiens | place: Luxembourg | collected 2012-08-03
TTGCAAAATCAGAGATAATAGATGATACAATCGCGATTTCAATATATGACAAAGAAGATAGTGATGCAAACATCACATGTGCGAAAGCAGCAGACGAGTTATTAACAATAAGCAATATAACAGCATCATTCGTAATTGGAAAAATGGGTGACAAAATCTATATTAGTGGTAGATCTATTGGTGACATAAATGTGCAATTAATACTAGAAAAACTTGGTGGCGGAGGACATATAACAGTTGCCGGAGCTCAAGTAGAAGGAATGACACAAGAAGAAGTAAAACAAGAATTAATAAATAGAATAAACGAATATTTTACAGAAATATCGTAAATTTCGCCCAATAGGGACGCCCCTTTTGGGGTGAAAAATATTTGAAAAAGGCAAGAAAATGTTTTATTATTATCAATATAAAAAGCTTGTTATAATCAGAGTGAATAAGTTGATGGAGTATGTGTATCTGCGAGTACGCATACTTTTTTTCGCAAAAATTAAAAAAAAGAGTAATATAAAAAATGTTTACAAATCTTAAATAAGATAGTAAAATAGATGTGACACAAAAATAGGAAGGAGACAATTATTATGAAGGTTATTTTATTAGGTGATATAAAAGGAGTAGGAAAGAAAGATCAGGTTATTGAAGCAAGTGACGGATATGCACGTAATTTCTTATTTCCTAAAAAACTAGCTGTCGAAGCTAATAATGAAAATATGGGCAAATTAAAATCTAAGCAAGAGTCAAATAAATTTAGAAAAGATACCGAAAAGAAAGAAGCAGAAGAGCTTGCTAAGAAACTTACAGGAATTATGCTAAAAATTAAAGTAAGAGCTGGAGAAAATGGAAAAATCTTCGGAGGAGTTACAAGCAAAGAAATTTCTGAAGGATTAAAAAAGGATTATAAAATAGAGATAGATAAGAAAAAAATAATATTATCTGAAACTATCAAGACACTTGGAACTGTAACAGTTGATGTTAAATTGTATGAAGGTGTTATGGGTAAGTTAAAGGTTGATATTATCGCAGAGTAACGTTGAAAAATAAACTATGAAAGGAAGATTGTAATGGATTTAGGCAAAGTGCCACCACAGGATATAGAAGCAGAGCAAGCTGTAATTGGAAGTATGCTTACAGACCAAGATGCAGTTAGTTCAGCTATTGAAACATTAAAACCAGAAGATTTTTATAGAGAAGACAATAAAATAATTTATGAAGCTATTTTGAATATTTATAATAGGGCAGAGCCTATAGACATTATAACTCTAAAGGCAGAGCTTTCTTCTATGAACAAGTTAGAAGCCGTTGGAGGACTAGAATATATTGCTGTTCTTCCAGATAAAGTTCCAACTACGGCAAATGTTGATAGATACATAAAAATAGTAGAAGAAAAGGCTATGCTTAGAAATTTAATAAAAACTGCAAATGAAATTTTAAATATGGGGTATGAACCAACAGAAGAACCGGAAAGGGTTATGGATTTGGCAGAAAAGAAAATTTTTGATGTTATGCAAAAAAAGAGCCAGAAGGGTTACACTCCAATTAAAGACGTTTTAGTTGAGTCTTTTGCTAAGTTAGAAGAATTATATAATCAGAAACAACACGTAACTGGTGTGCCAACAGGATTTATTGACTTAGACAGAATGACTGCCGGACTTCACGGCTCTGAGTTTATATTAATTGCTGCTAGACCAGCAATGGGAAAATCCGCATTTGCATTAAATATTGGTGCATATGCTGCTACAAGGGCAAACATTCCGGTTGCTATATTCAGCTTGGAAATGGCGAAAGATCAAGTTGCTAACAGAATTTTGTGTAGCGAAGCATTAGTTGATAGTAATGCTGTAAGAACTGGTGAATTAACAGATGAAGACTTGAGTAAGCTTGCAGAAACATCTGGGGAACTATCACAAGCACAAATTTTTATAGATGATACAGCAGGTATCTCTGTAATGGAAATACGTGCAAAATGTAGAAAATTAAAATTAGAAAAGAATATAGGATTAGTAATAATCGACTATTTGCAACTTGTTCAAGGAAGTGGTAAAACGTCAAGCAGAGAGCAAGAAATTGCTGAGATAAGTAGATCTTTAAAAATTCTTGCAAAAGAAATTGAAGTACCAGTAATTGCACTTTCACAGCTATCTAGAGCCGTTGAAGCAAGACCTGACCATAGACCTATGCTTTCAGACTTGCGTGAATCTGGTTCTATCGAGCAGGACGCTGATATAGTTATGTTCTTGTATAGAGACGACTATTATAATGAAGATTCAGAAAAGAAAAATCAAGCAGAAGTAATAATAGCAAAGCAAAGAGCTGGTTCTACTGGAACTGTTGACCTAGCATGGCTTGGACAATATACTAAATTTGCTAACCTGGATAAATATAGAGAGTAATTTTTTAAGCTATAAATTATAATAATATACAGCTTGTAAAAAGTGAGGAATGAAATATTATATGGTAAAAGAAACAATATTAAATACAATAAAAAAGTATAATTTAATAGAACCAAACGATACTATTATAGTGGCTGTTTCTGGTGGACCAGACTCGATGTGCCTATTGGATAATCTGATTGAATTAGAACAAGAATTACAAATAAAAAAGATAGTAGTTGCACATTTAAACCACATGATAAGAGAAGAAGCTAAATCTGAAACAGTATATGTGCAAGAATATTGTAAGAATAAAGAAATTGACTGCTATGTGAAATTTGTTGATATTTTGAAAAAATCAACAGAATTAAAGATTGGTACAGAAGAATGTGGAAGACGTGAAAGATATGCATTTTTTGATGAAATATCAGAAAAGGTTGGTGCAAATAAAATTGCAATTGCCCATAACCTTAACGATAATGCAGAAACAGTATTGATGCACCTTTTAAGAGGAAGTGGAATCTCTGGACTAGGAGGCATAAAACCATATAGAGAAGGAAAATTTATAAGGCCTCTAATAAAATGCGATAGAGCCGATATTGAAAATTATTGTGAAGAAAAAAATTTACAACCTAAATTTGACAAAACAAACAAAGATAATACTTACACAAGAAATAGAATAAGAAATGAACTTATTCCATATATTCAAAAGAAATTTAATCCAAATATAATAGAAACATTAGATAGACTTTCTGAACTTGTTTTAGATGAAGAAGATTACATGCAAAATGCTACGGATAAAGCATTTACAGAGATTTTAATAGAACAAGAAAACACAAAAATAGTTTTAAATTTAAAAAAATTTAATCAACAAGAGCATGTAATAAAAACAAGAATAATAATGCAAACTACAAAAATATTATTCGGAACATCGAATGGAATAGAAAAGAAACATGTAGAGGATATTATAAAATTATGTGGAAATAATATAGGAAATAAATTTTTGATGCCGAATAAATATTATAAAATATCCGTAAAAGGCGGGAAAGTAAGCTTTGAAAAATTATCGCATTAATGACTGGAGCAAACTTATATTTAAAAAAAGTAAAACCCGAGCTCACATTTTGAGGAGTCCGAAGGAGCTCCGACCAAGAACGATGTGTTGAAACTTAAAAAATATAAGTTTGTTCATAGTCAATATAAATATTCTTATTTCCGTAAGATTTACGAAAATTTAACAATTTTGTAATAATAAACTTTGCCTGAAAGTATTGAAATAATGGCTTAAATGTGATATATTGCAAAATATCTGAAAGGAAAAAGTAATAATAAATATAACAAAAAATTATATTTATAGTATCAAACAAAAGGAGGAAATATTTTGAAAAATAGTTTAAAAACATTAGCTGTTTGGCTAATAATTGGCGTAATTTTGGTGGTAGCAATATCAACAATATTAGAAAATTCAAATACAAAACTTTCATATTCAGACTTGATTGCAAAGATTGATGCCGGTCAAGTAGAAAAGATTGAGCTAGATGCAGGCGGTGCTTCTGCAACAGTAAAGCTAAAAAATGATAATATAGAGAAAAAAGTTAATGTGCCAAGTGTAGATAACTTGATGGAAAATTTACAAGATAACATGAAATCAGCTAGCATAACAGTAACTGAAAAATCTGAGTCTGCATGGGGAATTTTCTTAGCATATTTAACTCCAATAGGAATTATAGTAATATTCTTTATTTTCTGGTTTGTATTAATGAGTGGAGCAAATAGCCAAAATGGAAATAAAACAATGACATTTGGAAAGAGCAAAGCTAGAGTATTAAACCCAACAGACAAAAACAGAGTTACATTTGATGATGTTGCTGGTGTTGATGAAGAAAAAGAAGAATTAGAAGAAATAGTAGAATTTTTAAAGAATCCTACAAAGTTTACAGAGATGCACATATTCCAAAGGGTGTTTTATTAGTAGGTCAACCAGGAACTGGTAAAACATTACTTGCAAAAGCAGTTGCAGGCGAAGCAGGAGTTCCATTCTTTATAATAAGTGGTTCAGACTTCGTAGAAATGTTTGTTGGTGTTGGTGCATCACGTGTAAGAGATTTATTTGAAGAAGCAAAGAAAAAAGCTCCTTGTATTGTATTCATAGATGAAATTGATGCAGTTGGTCGTCAAAGAGGTGCAGGCCTTGGAGGAGGACACGATGAAAGAGAGCAAACATTAAACCAATTGTTGGTTGAAATGGATGGATTTGCTGCAAACGAAGGCGTTATAGTTTTAGCAGCAACAAACAGACCTGATGTATTAGATAAAGCTTTATTAAGACCAGGAAGATTTGACAGACAAATAGTAGTCGGACTTCCAGATGTTAGAGCAAGAGAGCAAATATTAGAAGTTCATGCGAGAAAAAAGAAATTAGCAGATGACATAGACTTAAAAATAGTTGCAAAAAATACTGCTGGATTCTCTGGTGCTGACTTAGAAAATGTATTAAATGAAGCAGCATTACTTGCAGCAAGAAGAAATTTAAAAGAAATTCATGAAAAAGAAATTGAAGATGCAATGGTTAAAGTTACAATGGGACCAGAAAAAACAACAAGAGTAAGAAGCGAAAAAGAAAAGAAGCTTGTTGCATATCATGAGGCTGGCCACGCAGTAGTAAGTAAATTCTTACCAACACAAGATGCAGTACACGAAATATCAATAGTTCCAAGAGGAATGGCTGGTGGATACACAATGTATCAACCAACAGAGGATAAATCATTTATGTCTAAAACAGAAATGATTGAACAAATAATATCACTATTAGGTGGTAGAGCTTCAGAAGAATTGATATTAGACGATATATCAACCGGTGCAAGCAATGATATTGAAAGAGCTACAAAAATTGCAAATTCAATGGTAACAAAATATGGAATGAGCCAAAGAGTAGGAACAATTACTTTAGGTTCAGACCAAAACGAAGTATTCTTAGGAAGAGATTTCGCACAGGAAAAAACATATTCTGAGGAAACTGCTGGAATAATAGATGAAGAAATGAAGAGAATTCTAGATACATGCTACAATAGTGCAAAAGAAATATTAAAAACACATGAAGACAAATTACACGCAGTAGCAAAAGTATTATTAGAAAAAGAAAAAATTACAGGAGAAGAATTCGAGGCAATATTTAATGAAGAATAGTCTTGAAAAGTAAGGAAGGTAGAAAAAATGGAGGCAATTGTTGTTATTGGAATATTAATATTCATAATTATAACATTGATTATGGTTGCTATAATGCAGATTAATATGGCCGGAATTGAAGTAAAAGACTTTTGGTCATTTATAAAAGCAAACGAAGAATTAGATAAACTATATCTATTCTCAAAAAAGTACAACAAAATGTCGCCACAAGAAAAAATAATTTTCTTACAGGAAACAGAAAAAATGTCTAATGCATTTGAAAAGATTCCTTCAATAATATGGGAAGATGAATATTCAAAGTATAGAGATGTAATGGACACATATAGAGATATTAAAGTAGATAGATGGAAAGATTCATCTACAAAATAAGGAAACGGTGTTGGTTAAAAGCCAGCACCGTTTTTTTATGTTTGAATATAATATATTGAATAGGAAGTGATTTTTTGAAGGAGATTTATTTTGACCATTCTGCAACAACTGCAGTAAAGAGAGAAGTTTTAAATGAGATGATACCATATTTTAATTTAGAGTATGGTAATCCATCATCTTTATATTATATAGGCCGTGAGGCAAAAAGAGCTATAGAGTGTGCTAGACGAAAAGTTGCAAGAGCAATAAATTGTTGTGAAGAGGAAGTATATTTTACTTCTTGTGGAAGTGAAAGTGATAATTTAGCAATTAAAGGATTTGCATATGCAAATAGATGCAGAGGGAACCACATAATAACATCTAAAATTGAACACCCAGCGGTTTTAAATACGTGTAAAAATTTAGAGCACAAAGGTTTTAGAGTAACATATCTAAATGTCGACGAGAATGGCTTTATAGACATTAATCAGTTAAAACGTAACATATGTAATGATACGATTTTAATTAGCATTATGATGGCAAATAATGAGCTAGGAACTATACAGAATATACAAGAAATTGGAAGAATAGCACATTGTAATAATATAGTGTTTCATACAGATGCAGTTCAAGCAGTTGGAAATATAAAAATAGATGTTCAGAGTATGAATGTAGATATGCTTTCGATGTCTGCACATAAATTTTATGGCCCAAAAGGTGTTGGAGCATTATATGTAAGAAAAGGTATAAATTTTGAAAGAATACAAGATGGTGGCCATCAAGAAAAAAATAAAAGGTCTGGAACAGAAAATGTTGCTGGAATAGTAGGATTAGGAAAAGCAATAGAGATTGCAACATACAATATAGACAGATATAATAAAAAATTATTGGCTCTAAGACAATATTGTATATCAAGATTAATAGAGAATATTAAAGATATAAAAATAAACGGAGATTTAACAAATAGACTACCAGGAAATATAAATGTTTCGTTTAAAGGCTGCGATTCAAGTGATATTTTAATGAAACTTGATGAAGTTGGAATATGTGCTTCTGATGGTTCTGCTTGTTCATCTGGAACTGCAACTCCGTCTCATGTATTAAGGGCTATAGGATTAGATAAAGAATGGCTAGAGGGAACAATAAGAATAACTTTAGGGGATGAAAATACAAAAGAAGATATAGATTATTTTATAAAAAATTTAAGAATGATTGTTCATGAACTAAGAGCTGATAATTAATGATTTAGTTACATTTTAATCTTAATAAAATAATTAACCCCTCGGCCTGCAGTGCAAGCCAAGGGGTGAAGGGTTGTGCTAAAGGTTAGAACTTACTTGGGAAATAATTCCTTTGCAAGGCGGTTGTACATTTCTTCGCCAGCTTTGTCGTCGTAGCAGTGGAAAACTGCTTCAAGGTAATGTTCTCCCGTAATGGAGGAACAGGTGCAATACTCACTAGATACGAACGGGTAATTTGTGGTAAAGATAGCACTTAGTTTGCGCCGAATCCGAAGCGAGGGACGAGAGTGTTTTTTCTCGTCAGCAGAGATTTGGACTCGAAGCTTTAAGTTCAACTTGTCGTTCCAAGGAACAAAGGCGTCTGCCGGAGTAGGCTTGTTAACATATAAGGCTATTTTTCTACGCATTCCTAGTATTTTTATTTCGGAACTTAAATTCGCAAATACCTTAGACATATTTTATCCTCCAAAAAAATATGATTCACGTGTTTTTAACCACGATTAAATATATTATAGCATTAATTTACATAAAAATCAAATGCAATAATTTGCAATGTATTGGTACATAATAAAAACACCTTAAAATTTATTAATTAAAACTTTTAAAATAAAAAAGTGCCCCAGCCTGCAGGTGCAGGCCAGGGTTTTGGAGAATTGCTGCGAGAAAAAGTTATACTGTAAAGTACTGTTTCTTCAGGCTCTCATAGAGTTGCTTTCCAATCTCAATGGAATAGCAGTGGCAGTAAATCACGAGATACTTTTCATCTCGGATGGTGCTGCACAACATTTCTGTGCGACCGTTGGGAACGTGCACGAGGTTGGCAAACTCTCTGTAGAGCTTTGCTAACTCGCCCATATTCAACCCCTCCTCTGAGGGAGTGAGCTGAATACGAAGTTCAATGAATGATTTATCCGCGAATGCGGAATAAGGGTCGATTTGAGCAGGAATATATCCACTCAAAATCATTTTTTGCCCTGTGGCATGAAGTTCTTTTATAGCTGTTATCCTTTCATACCGATTCGCTTTTTCAACCATAATTGTACTCTCCTTATTATGTATTTACGGGATTGAAACCCGATTTAATATATTATAACACTAATTTACATAAAAAGCAAACTAAAATTTGCCATTTTCTTGATTTTTTCCTAATTTTGTTGTATTATTGTATAGTGAAAATACAGATATGTAATTATTATAAAAGCTTAAATAATGTAGTAATAAAAGCTAATACAGATTATAAAAAATGAACAATAGGCACTAAAAACTACTGGCAGAACATAGTAAAAATAAATTTGGAAAGGAATGAACTTTTGAATGGAATATAGATATAAACCACAAGGAGTATGTTCTACAGAAATAATTGTAGAAGTTGAGAATAATATTATAAAGAACCTAAAAGTAATAAATGGTTGTAACGGAAATTTGCAAGGAATTGCAAGTCTTGTAAAAGGAATGACAATTGATGATGTAATTGCAAAATTAAAAGGAATTGAATGTGGCAGAAAGGGGACTTCTTGCCCAGACCAAATTGCGATTGCTTTAGAAAAAATTAAAAAGGGAGAAATTTAGAAAAGCACTATGGAACAAATATCAATTTTAGATGACAACAAAAGAATTGAAATAAATAAACGAAAGAAAGAAGTAAAATTTGTTGCAATTGATGTTGAAACTACAGGACTTTCGCCTGTATATAATGAGCTTATTGAAATTAGTGCAATTAAGTATGAGGGTGCAAAAAAGATAGACAATTTTTCTACACTTGTAAAGCCTAAGAAAGAAGTTTCAAATATTATAACAAATTTGACTGGAATTACTAATAAAATGTTAGAGAATGCTCCACAAATTGAAGAGGTAATGCCTAAACTTGTAGAGTTTATTGGTAATCATATTATCGTTGCACATAATGCTAATTTTGATGTTAGCTTTTTACAAAACAATTCAAACAAGAGCTTTTCTAAAAATAAGGTTATAGATACGGTTGCACTTAGCAGAAAAATGTTGCCAAACTTGCCAAACCATAAGCTAAATACAGTAGCAAGATATATTGGAATTCAAGAAGATGGGTTCCATAGGGCAGAATTTGACTGTGAATGTTGTGCAAAAATTTATATTAAATATCTAGAAAATATGTAAGAGGAATAGTAATGAATATTCTAATTAAAGAGCTTGAAAACTTGAAAAAGTTTAAAGAGTATGTATCAGATATAAATAAAAAAATAAGTCCGATAGTATTATCGGGCTTATCTAGCGTTGGAAAAATACAATTATTAGAGGCTACGAAAGAGTTTGCAGATAGAAACATTTGCATAGTAACTTATAATGAGTTGCAGGCTAAAAAAATATATAAAGATTTAAAATATTTTTCTGGCAATGTTGTATATTTTCCAAAGAGAGAAATAGCTTCATATGACTACGTGGCAGAGAGTAAAGATTTGCCATATGAAAGAATAGAAACATTAAATAAAATTTTTGAACAAGAAAAATCTGCTAAAAAGAATGAAAATAGACTAATTGTAATTACAACTATAGAAGCAATGATGCAAAAGATGATTTCGAAAGAAGAAGTGTATAAAGCATTATTAGAGTTTAAGGTTGGTAAGTGTTTCAATTTGGAAGAATTAAAGCAAAGCTTGCTTCACCTTGGATATGAAAGGGCAGATATAGTTGATGGAAAAGGTCAGTTTAGTGTTAGAGGCGGAATTTTAGATATTGGAACTACTAACACACAGGGTGTAAGAATTGAGTTCTGGGGAGACGAAGTCGATTCAATTAGAAGTTTTAGTATAACTTCTCAACGTTCTAATAAGATGATTGAAGAAGCTAGAATTTATCCATCTCATGAGCTTATTGTAACGAAAAATATCGATGAAATCTGCAAACAAATTGAGACTAAAAAAGAGAATGCGAGTGAAGAAAACGCTAAAAATATAACAGAAGACATAGAGCTTATAAGAAATGGAGATTATATAAGCAAAGTCGATAAATATTTTAATGAGTTTTATGATAAGCAATCGTCTTTTATGGAATACATTGGAGAAGATTATTTAATATGTTTAGATGATATTGAGAAAATAAATGTAAGACAAGAAAATATAATTAATGATAATAATCAACTTATTGAAACATTGCTAGAAAAAGATAGAATTGTTCCAGATTCTATAAAAAATATTGCAAAATTTGATGTGGAAAATGTGGAAAATCAGTTGATATATTTGTACGAAACAGACTTATTAAGTGATAAAAATACCACAAAATTTTCTGCAAATGTATTTAATTTTAAATACAGAGATATGCATTTTTTTAAGAGTGAATTGAACATTTTAACCACAGAAATAAAGAAAGCACTAGATGAAAATAAGAGAGTTATTGTACTTGCTGGAAATGAGGCTGGAAGCAAGAAAATTGAGGCTTTATTAGAACCAGAAGAAATAAAGTATAAATACTTCGAAAAATTAGAAGATTCACAAGAGAAAATTTATAAAAATTCAATTGAGGAATATTTTAAAAATAAAACGGTAATCATATCAAATGGAAGCCTGTCGTCTGGTTTTGAAAATTACGAGACAAATGTAATGGTAATTACGGGTGAAGATTTTATTGCGAGTGAACCAAAAAAGAAAAAGCATACAGATTCTTTCAAACAGGGAGAAAAGGTTGTTTTTGCAGATTTAAGAGCTGGAGATTATGTTGTTCACAAGACACAGGGAATAGGAATTTATATTGGTGTAAATACTATTACAACAGCAGATGGAATTACAAAAGATTATATCAAGGTTAAGTATAAAAACGATGATGTTTTGTATGTGCCAACAGATATGCTTGATAACATTAGAAAATATGTTGGTGGGGGCGATGGAGAGCCTAAACTTAATAAGCTTGGAAGCAAAGAGTGGGAAAACACTAAGGCAAGAGTAAAGAACAATTTAAAAGAAGTCGCTAGAGACTTAATTGAATTGTATGCCAGAAGACAAAAGGCTCAGGGCTTTATGTTTTCTAAAGATACGCCATGGCAAAAACAGTTTGAAGATAGTTTTCCATATCAAGAAACAGATGACCAATTAAGATGTATTGCAGAAGTGAAAAAAGATATGGAGTCGAATAAACCAATGGATAGACTACTTTGTGGAGATGTTGGTTATGGAAAAACAGAAGTTGCAATCCGTGCAGCATTTAAGGCTGTAATGGATCAAAAGCAAGTTGCATATTTAGTTCCAACAACAATTCTTGCAAACCAGCAGTATGAAGAGTTTAAGACAAGAATGGAAGAGTTTGCAATAAAAGTTGAATTGCTAAACAGATTTAGAACTAAAAAAGAGCAAGATGAGGTAATAAAAAAACTAAAACTCGGAGAAGTAGATGTAGTAGTTGGAACACATAGACTTTTAAGCAAAGATGTGGAATTTAAAGACTTAGGCTTGCTAATTATAGACGAGGAACACAGATTTGGTGTAAAGGATAAAGAAAAGATAAAAAAGCTAAAAGAAAACATAGATGTACTTACAATGACTGCAACGCCAATTCCAAGAACACTGCATATGTCGATTGTTGGAGTAAGAGATATGTCTGTAATCTATGAGCCACCTCAAAACAGAAAACCTGTTCAAACTTATGTGTTAGAGTATGATGATGAAGTTATTAAAGAAGCAATAACAAGAGAACTTGAAAGAAATGGTCAAGTATTCTATCTGTTCAATAATGTTGAAAAAATAATAAGAAAAGCAGACGAAATTTCAAAATTAGTTCCAGAGGCGAGAGTTGAATTTGCGCATGGCAAAATGACTGGAGCAGAGATTGAAAGTATAATGCAGGACTTCATTGAGCATAAAACAGATGTACTTGTTTGCACAACAATTTTGGAATCTGGAATAGATATTCCAAATGCGAACACAATAATAGTAGAAAATGCAGATAGACTTGGACTTGCTCAATTGTACCAAATACGTGGAAGAGTTGGTCGTTCAGACAGGCAAGGATACGCATATGTAACATATAGAAGAGATAAACTATTATCAGAAGTTGCAGACAAGAGATTGAAAGCAATAAAAGAATTTACCGAATTTGGTTCTGGATTTAAAATTGCCATGAGAGATTTGGAAATAAGAGGTGCAGGAAGCATGCTTGGAGAAATTCAATCTGGACACATGGAGCAAGTTGGATATGATACATACTGTAAATTGCTAGATGAAGTAGTAAGAGAGATGCAGGGAACACCGGTAAAAGAAGAAAAAGATGTACAAATAGACATCGATTTATCAAGCTATATTCCAGAAACATACATAGAAGACAGCGCACAAAAAATTGAAATCTATCAAGATATTGCATTGTGTAGAAACAATAAGGATATAGAAGATGTTATAGATGAAATAATAGATAGATATGGAACAATGCCAACAGAAGTTGAAAATTTAATAGAAATTGCAAGAATAAAAATACTTGCAAGAAACGCAAATGTGCTTAAACTATCACAAAAAGGTAAAAATGTAGTATTTTACTTAGATAAAGACAATATCCAAATAAACGGAGACATGATAAACAAATTAGTAACAAAATATGGACCAAAAATAAGATTCTCACAGGGAATTGAACCATACATAACATTAAACACAAACGAAAAAGACGAAAAGAAGATTATAGAAATAATCAAAGAAATGTTAATTTTACTTAGTGTTTCTATACAGAAATAACTGGAAGGAGAGCTCATGCAAATTATTACTAGTAAAGATAATGAGACTGTAAAAAATATTAAAAAGTTGAAAGATAAAAAGTACAGAGATGAAGCTGGTTTGTATATAATCGAAGGCGTGAAGATGATCGAAGAGGCTATTGTAGCAAATGCTAAAATAGATAAAATTGTTGTTTGCGAAGAGTGCTTAAAAACCGGAGATATAGAACAGAAACTTTTATATGAAATTGCAAAATATGATTGCATATATGTAAATGCAAAAGTATTTAACTTTTTGACTGATGTTGTGGCTCCACAGGGGATTCTTGCTGTTTTAGAAAAGCCTAGTAAAACAGAAAAAATACAATATGATCAAGATATAATCCTTGCACTAGATGGAATACAAGACCCAGGAAATTTAGGAACCATTTTAAGAACTGCAGATAGTGTAAATTTAAAACAGATAATAGTTACAAAAACAACTGCAGATAGTTATAATCCAAAAGTTGTAAGGTCAACCATGGGAGCAATATTAAGGGTGAAAGTAATAGAAACTGATGATTTGGTTGCAACCCTTAAAGAAATAAAGAAAAATAAATTCAAGGTTGTTGTAACTTCACTAGATACAAACGATAGTGTTTATAATATAGAATACAATAAAAAAGTAATTGTAATTGGAAATGAGGCAAATGGTGTCTCAAAAGAAGTACAGGCAATAGCTGATAACAGAGTAAAAATACCCATGCTGGGCAAGACGGAAAGCTTAAATGCATCTGTTGCAACTGGGATTATGTTGTACGAATATGTAAGACAAAAAATTAATAAATAAAACAAAAGGCATTCAAGTAAATTTGAATGCTCTTTAAAAGTCTAATTTATTTTTTTGAAAGATTTAATAATATTGCAAACTTCTTCTTCAGACATATCAACAATTGAAGCTATTTGAGCTATTGAGAAAGTTTGATTGATAAGGTTTTTTATTATTTTTATTGCTTCCTGTTTTTGACCATCAGATAAGCCTGTATGATAAATTGATTTTTGGTCTCTTTCGTATTTTTCACGTAAGAATGCAATTCTTTTTAATTTTTCATCTTGGCTCATTTCTTTTACTGTAACTACGGCTTTTTCTATAGATTTGTTGCTTTCCATAATCTCAGAAACCTCCTTGTCTTCAGGGTTATTAACAAACATGATCCATTGAGATTTTAAATTTTGTTTGTCCTTCATGTATGTTTCCCTTGCTTTTCTTAATTCTATTATATCTATTTCGAGTTTGTCTGTCAATTCAAGAAAATGCTTTTTATCGAAAAGTTTAAACTGAGTTTCCATCTCTTTTACGGCTTTTGTTACATCAAGGTCAAAGTCGATAATGGCTATAAGAATTATTTTCTTAGCAGAGAGGTATTTATCACCTTTATGCAATTGCATTTCATATAGTCTTGAAAAATAAAATAGAAGTCGTTCTATAAAATCATCTTGTTTCATTAATTGAACTTCTATATCAACCTTTTCTATACCATTGACTTCAGCCTCTAAGTCGAGTATTCCGAACTTGTCATCAGGTAATTCTCTATACAAATCTTTTGTATCGTTTATTTTTATGCTTTCAATTTTTTCGTTTAATAAAGCAGAAATAAAGTCTTTTGTGATTTCTTCATTTTTAGCCGAAAATAAACACTGAAAAACAAAATCGTTTTTAGGTTTAAGCAAATGGGTGTCTTTAGTATATGTTGAGTTATCAAACATATTAACCTCCTGAGCTAACCCTATTTATTTACTTAAAGTTATTATGCCATTCATATTATAAATGAAAAAACAGAAACCAGCAATTAAATTCGTATATCAAAATAATGAATAAAAATACAAATTTTGCAAACAAAAAGAAGCACTATAATGCTTCTTTTACCGTATTAGAAATCACAGTTATTTGGTGTTCTTGGATAAGGTATTACATCTCTTATGTTTTCGATTCCTGTAATGTACATAAGAAGTCTTTCAAATCCTAATCCAAAACCAGAGTGAATTACTGAACCATATCTACGTAAGTCTAGATACCAGTATAATGGCTCTGTTGCAATACCCATCTCTTTCATACGAGCTACTAGTTTTTCGTAATTTTCCTCTCTTTGAGAACCACCCATAATTTCTCCTGCTCCTGGAACTTCTAAGTCAACACCTGCAACAGTTTCTCCATCTGGGTTAAGTTTCATGTAATATGATTTTATGTCTTTTGGCCAATTCTTTACAAATACTGGTCCATTGAAATATTCTGTTAAATATTTCTCATGTTCTTTTGCTAAATCTTCGCCATATTCAGGTTGAAATTCCCATTCTTTGTCTGCTTTTTTTAAAATATCGATAGCTTCTTTGTGGTCAATTCTGACAAATTTTGAATTAACTAATTTGTGTAGTTTGTCAATTAATCCTTGTTCTATAAATTTGTCACAGAATTCCATTTCTTCTGGACACTTCTCCAAAACTCTAGAAACTACGAATTTTAAGCAATCTTCTTCTATGTCCATTAATTGCTCCAAATCGCAGAATGCAATTTCTGGCTCAATCATCCAGAATTCGTTGGCGTGTGTTTTTGTGTTTGAATTTTCGCTTCTTAATGTTGGCCCAAATGTGTAAATTTTTCCGTATGCTTCTGCAAATGTCTCGCCATGAAGTTGTCCAGAACCTGTAATGTAAGCTTTTTTGCCGAATAAATCTTCACTAAAATCTGTTTTTCCATCTTTTTGAGGAAGTGGCTTGTCCAAATCTAATGTAGTAAGTTTAAACATTTCTGCTGAACCTTCACAGTCGGCACATGTTATTATAGGAGTATTAACATATACATATCCATTGTTTTGAAAATACTCGTGTATTGCAAATGCTGCGACACTTCTAATTCTAAATACTGCATTAAAAGTATTTGTTCTTGGACGCAAATGTGCAACAGTTCTTAAATATTCAAAAGAATGTCTTTTCTTTTGTAATGGATAATCTGCATCTGCTAGATTGAATATTTCTACACTATCTGCATGAATTTCGAATGGTTGCTTTGCATTCTCCGTTTTTACAACTTTTCCGTTTACAATAATAGATGAACTGATTGTTAATTTACGAACTTCTTCAAAATTTGCTAATTTGTCGTTGAAAACTATTTGCAAATTATTGAAAAAAGAACCATCATTTAATTCTATAAATCCAAAAGCTTTTGAATCTCTAACTGTTCTAACCCAGCCAGCAACTTCAACAGTTTTGTCAATGTAATTTTCTGTGTTACGATATAAATCTTTAATTGTTACTTTCTCCATAAGAAACACTCCCATCTCTAAATTAATATAAGGAAATTATACGCGTAAATGGCAAAAAAATCAAGGAAAAAAAGTAATCGAATGTGAAAATTATGAATAAACATTGAAAAATAAGTTGTTTTAAGATAGAATATAAGAAATTCGCCCAATAGGGACGCCCTTTTTTGGGCGAAGAGAGGACAGATTATGAAAAATAAAAAATTGTATATAGTGTTTAGTATGTTATTAATTGTAATAATTTTGATGACTGTTACAAAAGAAATGCAAAATGATACATTTTTTACTATTGCAACAGGTGAACATATATTGCAAGAAGGATACGATAATGTAGATCACCTTACATGGCATGAGAATTTAGGGTTTTATAAATTGAGATGGGCCTTTGATGTGGCAATTGCATTTATTTACAACACTTTTGGCTTTGCAGGAATTTATGCTTTTGTAGTACTGATTGCATGTTTAACAGCATTTTCGCTATTCAATATTTTATTGAAACAAAAGAATAATATAGTACTTTCGTTTATTGCAACAGTAATTTCAATGTTATTAATGACGTCGAATTGGGCATTTACTGCACGTGGTCAAATAATCTCATATTTACTGCTACTGTTAGAAATATATTTCATTGAAAAAATGATTAGTACAAAACAAAAAAGATATTATATTATATTTTTAGTTATATCAGCATTAATTGTAAATTTCCATGCTTCTGTTTGGTACATGACAATTATACTTGTGTTACCATACTTAGCAGAAGCAATAATGCACAAAATAATGAAAAATAAAAATCTAGAAAAATCAAAAATTATATTAGAGCCAATTAGTATAAAAATGTTGATTATAGCAATTTTATGTCTTGTATTAGGAAGTTTTATTTCGCCAATTGGAACATACACATATACATACATGTTTAAAGTTATTGGGGGCATATCTTCTACGTTTATTTCAGAGTTGCAACAGACTGATATAATATCATCCATTGGAATGATATTAGGACTTATAGTTATTGATATATTAATGCTTGCAACAAAATCAAAAATGAAATTAAGTGACATTTTATTGTTCTTTGGATTATATTTTATGGCAATTTTGGCAAGGAGAAATCAAGCATTTTTATATTTAATTGGAACAATTCCGGTTGTAAGACTAATAACAAATTTCTTCGATACCTATGACACAGAAAATATATTAGAAAAAGTAAATAATTTTTTCTCTAAAAATTGGGTACTAGGCTGTACAACAATAGTAATTGTGATTGGTCTTTCGAGTAATATGATTACCAGAATAAGAGAAAA
>OBAH01001066.1_pt1 | contig 17330 bp, 17 predicted proteins | sample 1517491 | NCBI WGS metagenome assembly OBAH01 (sample SAMN04571697, study PRJEB22368) | human gut metagenome | biome: human gut; material: stool | host: Homo sapiens | place: Luxembourg | collected 2012-08-03
GGCGAGCCGGCGGGTGACCGCCGGCTCGCGGTGCATAATCAATTTATTATAGCATAGGTTTATGGCGAATTGCAAGGCGGCGGGACTGGTTTTGCACCGGCAGTAAAAAAACAAAAATTTGTCCATTCTGTGAATTTTGAATAAAAGGGGTTTACCTTTGCTGACTTTTCCTGTAAAATACCTTGTCAGAAAACCTGCGGTGTGGACGCGGAAGGCAAAGGGACGGTTTTATGAACTTCTTGCAACGTATTGGCAACGCGCTGTCGCGCTTCATGTATGGGCGCAACGGTGTGGACCGGCTGACGCTGACCATGGTCTGGACGGCTCTGGTACTGGATATCATCAACATTTTTCTGCGGGAGAAGGTGCCGCTGGCATACAGCATCATCGGCACCGTGGCCGGGATCATCACCCTGCTGGCACTGTTCCGGATGTTTTCCCGCAATCTGGAGAAGCGCCGGGCGGAGAACGCGAAGTTCATGGAGAAGGTCTGGTGGCCCATCAGCCGACGTATGACCGGGAAAAGGCAGCAGCGGATGGATAAAGAGCACTGCTACTTTACCTGCCCGGGCTGCGGCGCGGTGTGCCGGGTGCCAAAAGGGAAAGGGCGCATCGTCATCACCTGCCCCCGCTGCGGCAATGAGATACACGGAAAATCATAAGAAACATAAAAAAGCCCACCCCTTTTGGGGTGGGCTTTTATCGTTGTCACAGCACTTTGCTGAGGAAATCCTGCAGCCGGGGGTCCTGGGGATGGTCGAAGATGTCCGTGGGGGAGCCTTCCTCCAGGATCTTTCCGTCGGCCATGAAGACCACACGGTCGGCTACCTCACGGGCGAAGCCCATCTCGTGGGTGACCACGGCCATAGTCATCCCGTCCTTGGCCAGGTCGCGCATCAGGTCCAGCACTTCACCCACCATCTCGGGGTCCAGGGCGGAGGTTGGCTCGTCGAAGAGCATGACCTCCGGATCCATGGCCAGCGCCCGAACGATGGCGATACGCTGCTTCTGACCGCCGGAGAGCATATTGGGGTACTCGTTGGCCTTGTCGGACAGGCCGATGCGCTCCAAAAGGGTGCGGGCCTGGGTCTCGGCCTCAGCGGGTGTTTTTTTCTTCAGGGTGATGGGTGCCAGTGTGATGTTCTGCAGCACCGTCTTGTGGGGAAACAGGTTGAAGTGCTGGAACACCATGCCCATCTTCTGACGGTGCTGATCGATGTTCACCTGCTTGCTGGCCAGGTCTACACCGTCGAAGTAGATTGCACCGGAGGTGGGCTCCTCCAGCATATTCAAGCTGCGGAGCAGCGTGGACTTGCCGGAACCGGAGGGGCCGATGATGGCCACCACTTCACCCTTGTGGATATCCAGATCGCAGCCGTCCAATGCGTGAACGGTGCCGTGGTTGTATTCCTTGACCAGGTGCTTTACGGAGATGAGAACTTTACTGCTTATCGCCACGGCGCATTCTCCTTTCTATGGCCTCGATGGCTTTGGAGGCGGGATAGTTGATGCAGAAGTAGACCAGTGCGGCCAGCACGTAGGGAGCCAGGGTGATGTAGCTGTTGCCGGAGACGGTCTGGGCGGTGTACATGATCTCCGCCATGCCCAGCACGGAGCAGATGGAGGACTCTTTCACCATGGTGACCACCTCATTGGCCAGGGCGGGGAGGACGTTCTTGATGGCCTGGGGCAGCACCACCAAACGCATGGACTGCCAGGAGGACAGGCCCAGGGAACGGGCGGCCTCGGTCTGCCCCTTGTCCACGGCCAGTATACCAGCGCGGAATATCTCGGCTACATACGCCGAGCTGTTCAGCGCCAAAGCGACCACGCCTGGGATAAAGCGGTTGATGGCGATGAAGCCGAACAACAGTGTCCGGGGCAGGCTAATGTAGTGGAACAATCCGAAGTAGATGATGGACAGCTGCACCAGCATAGGGGTGGAACGGAACACGGCGATATACGCACCGGCGAACCACTTGATAGGCTTGATCTTGCTCAGGCGCATCATGGCCAGCAGCAGGGCGGGGATCACGGCCAGCAGCACGGACACCACCGCCAGCAGCAGCGTGTATTCAAAGCCGCGGACAAAGGCGGAGCCGTACTTGGGCAGGAACGAGAAGTTGAAGAAGTTGGTGTTGTCCATGTTGACAAACAGATCATTCCACGACATAGACGAAGCATCCTTTCAAAAGTTCTTAAGAACACGCAAGCGTGCAAGGCGGCCGCCTTGCACGTTTGCGATAGGGGACAGGGAGATCAGCCCACGTAGCTCAGGCCCACATTGCCATCCAGCACCAGCAGGTCGATGGTGCCGTTTTTCAGCTCGGTGACCAGGGTGGGGACCAGAGACTCCAGAACCATGCCGTTGGCAGCTTCGGGGAACATATCCGCGGCGGCCATGGCCTTGGTGGTGTTCTTCTGGGCGCCGATGATGACGGAGGCCTGGTTGATATCGTCAACGGTCTTGTACTTGTCGGCGTTGGCAACCTTCACCAGAATGACGGGAGGCAGATCGGTGTAGTAGGGATCGGAGAAGTCACAGGCCTTGGCACGCTCCTCGGTGTACTCGCAGGCGGCCAGCACCACGTCAAAGTCGCCGTTGCTCAGGGAGGTCACCAGGTTGTCGAAGTTCATGGACTCGATCTGCAGGGTCATGCCCATGGACTCGGCGATATACTTGGCTACTTCCACGTCGATGCCGGCGTACTCGGTCATAGCAGCATCTGCGAAGAACTCATAGGGGGGATAGTCGGGGCTGGTGCCCATGACCAGAACGGGCTTGTCGCTGGCGGCGGCATCATCGGTGGTCTCGGCGGCCAGGTCAGAGGAAACAGCGTCGGGCATATAGGTATCCTGAGAAGCGACCTTGTCCTCGATCTCCTTGATAAGAGCGCCGTCGTTGGCGGTCAGCTCAGAGATGGCCTTGTTGATGCCCTCCAGCAGACCCTTGGGGTCGCCCTTCTGCACCAGGACACGGTAGGGCTCAGTCTCGCCCCAATCCACCACGTTCTCCAGAACCACCAGAGAATCATCGGTGTTATCGGTGTTGGCATCATCCTTGGCGGTGTCGTCAGCCTTCTGGCCGCAGGCCACCAGGCTCAGCGCCATGACCAGCGCCAGCAGCATTGCCATAAACTTTTTCATGTTATGTACTTCCTTTCAGATCTTGTATGGTCCTATACCGGGAACCGGAATATAGACATGTATTCTCGGAGGTGTCCCTCCTGACAGTGGCTACTATACACCTGACGTGAATAAATGTCAACATGAATTTGTATAAAAATCCGTGCGAAATGTAAATTTGTACAAGAAGCACATGATAAACTGGGGAACAAAGGAAAGATGATTGTACATATTGCTGTATACGATAGTCGCATAATTGAATAAATATGCAAATATGCAGAGTGCAAGAAAAAAGCGGAAGCGCCAGCCAAAAGGCTGGCGCTTCCGAATCCAAAAAGGGAGCCATGAAGAAGCTGCCGTGTTTACATTTCGATGAGCCGTGCGGCATACAGGTAGGTGCGGGCGTAGTAGCTCTCGTACAGGGAACTGATGATGACACCGCTGGAGGTGCTGGCGTGGATGAACTGCCCGTTGCCCAGATAGATGCCCACGTGGCCGATACCGCTGCCGCCGGTGGCAAAGAACACCAGGTCGCCGGGGGCGCGTTCCTCCGTGGTGACGCCGCGGCACATATAATACTGACTGGTGGCGCCGTGGGGAAGGCTGATGCCGAAAGCACCAAAGACCTTCATGGTGAAGCCGGAGCAGTCGATGCCGCTGTAGCTGGTGCCGCCGTAGCGGTAGGGAGTGCCCAGATATGTGTACGCCTGAGAAATAACGTCTTCCAGCAATGTATTGGTGGCGGCGGTGCCCTCATAGTCCGCGTAGTGCACGGGCTGGCAGTACTCGGCCAGAACGTATCCGGTGTCGGTACCATAGGTGACCTTGTACCATTCGCCGTCATCGGTAACGTCCAGCAGCTGGGCTGCCTTGCCGTCAAAGATGATGCGAAGGCGATCGGCAGAGGTGTCCGGCTCGGCGCGCAGGGAGAGATAGGAGCCGCAGTCTACCAGAACGCCGTCATACTTTGCCAGAGAGTTCTGCTTTTCCAGAGCAGCCGTTTCCTGCAGCAGGGCCTGGGCGGCCAGTTGATTGAGGGTGGGCGTCTCGCCGCCGTCCAGCAGGCCGGAGGCCTGGGCCAGACGCAGGCCGCTGCCGGTCTGCATAGCGGTAGCGGCGCTGGATGCCACGCCGTTGCCCGCCAGGACCTCGGCCGCGGCAGCGTAGCCAGTGGTGTCGATGGGCGTGGCCTCGTCCGCGTTAGCGGCGGTGACAGCGCCGGAGAAAAGCAGCAGGCCGGAAAGGCTCAGCGCTGCGATCTGTTTTCCAAGCATGGGATATTACCTTCCGTTCGCATAGGATCTGCCGGGGTAAGGCTCCCGGCATATACCGTCAGTCGGCGGGGAAATGGCTCCCCCGACATCTAACATGAAGTATCATAGCACAAGTCTATCAAAAAAGCTACACAAAAATTACAAAATGGAAACAAAATTTTCAGAATGGTTATAATTGAAAAGAAAACTTGCAATATTTGCATAGCGAGTGCTATAATAACGGCAAAAAGTGCGGAGGTGAGCACATGGAACCATTGCAATATGAGGCGAGGGGATACCTGAAGGAGCCGTTTCGGTTGTTTCATCTGGCGGACGGGCGGGGGGAATATATCGAATATCACTACCATACGTTCCACAAGATCATCATTTTGCTGGCCGGAAAGGCCGGCTACGCGGTGGAGGGGGAACGGTACGAACTGGCGCCGGGGGATTTCGTGCTGGTGGGCAGCGGGAGCATCCATCGTCCGGTGGTGGAGACGGGGGATTACTATGAGAGGATGATCCTGTATATCGCACCGGACTATCTGCGCGCACTGACGGCAGGGGACTGCGATCCCTCCGAGTGCTTCCGACAGGCCCAGGAGACATTTCAATATGTATACCGGGACGAGGGCGGCAGCCGGGTGCGTCCGCTGTTCCAGGCATTGGCGGAGACGGTACGGCAGGGCGGCTACGGGGCAGCGCTGCTGGCGCAGGCGCAGTTTACGGAGCTGATGGTGGAGGTGAACCGGGTGGTCCGGGGTGGCCACCGGGTAGGCGCCGCCGGCGGCGACAGCAAGGTGGTGTCACTGCTGCAATACCTGAACCTGCACCTGGCGGACCCGCTGACCATTGATGAATTGGCCGCGCGGTTTTATATCAGCAAGTACCACATGATGCGCCGGTTCCGGCAGGAGACGGGGTATTCCGTGCATGGATACCTGACAGAGAAACGGCTGCTGCTGGCCCGGCAGCTGTTGGGCCGGGGCTGCACCCCGGCGGAGGCGGCGGTACAGGCGGGGTATCAGGATTACTCTACCTTTTCTCGGGCCTATAAAAAGCAGTTTGGCCATGGGCCTTCGGCGGACACCAAAGGAAAACAGCAGGATTTGCAAATAACAACGCAGGAATTCTGATTTACTTTGCGAAAAATGCCCGTATAATAGGGACTGTAAGACTTCATTTGAGAGAGTGGGAGGTCACTATGAAAAAATTTTTGAAGAACTACTGGTTTATTCTGTGTATGCTTGCCGGCATCGTGGCAGGCTGCCTGGTAGGCGCGTTTGCGCCCAGTTTCGGCAGCAAGATCGAGTTTTTGGGTACGCTGTTCATCAATATGATGTTCTGCGTGGTGGTGCCTATGGTGTTCTGCTCCATTGCCTCCGCCATCGCCAATATGAAGAGCGTGAAGCGCGCCGGCAAGATCATGGGCGTGACCATCGCCACGTTCCTCGTCACCGCCGCCATTGCCGGTGTACTGATGTATATCGTCTGCCGCATCTTCCCGCTGGTAGATGGACATTACACCATTGTGGAGGGCGAGGTCGGCGAAGCGCTGGGCTTCGGCGATATGATCGTCAATTTCTTTACGAAGCCTGACTTCATGGAGCTGCTGAGCCGCCGGGCCATTCTGCCCCTGATCGTGGCGGCGGTGCTGTTCGGCTTCGGTGTCCAGATGAATGGCGGTCCCGAGACCAAGACGGCGCAGTTCCTGGAGGATATCACCAACTGCATTATGAAGACCGTAAAGCTGGTCACCTACTACGCGCCCATCGGCTTCTTCGGCTTCTTTGCCAGCCTGGTGGCTACCTACGGCCCGACGCTCATCGGCGATTACAGCCGTACGCTTATCATCTACTATGTGATGAGCTTTGCCTATATGTTTATCTTCTTCCCCATCTATGCCCGGTTCGGCGGCGGCAAAGGCGGCGCCAAGATCATGTTCTCCAAGCTGTTCCGCCCGGCGGCGGTGTCCTTCGGCACCTGCTCCAGCGTGGCTACCATTCCCACCAATATGGAGGTAGCGGAGGAGTCCGGCATCAGCAAGGACGTGACGGATATCGTGCTGCCCTTGGGCGCTACCATGCACATGGACGGCTCGGCCATGTCCGCCATCATCAAGGTGGCATTTCTGTTCGGTGTGTTCGGGATGGACTTTTCCACGGATAAGGCTATTTTGGCTATCATCGTGGCGGTGTTCTCCTCTGTGGCCATGAGTGGCATCCCTGGCGGAGGCGGTACCGGCGAACTGGTGGTTTGCACCATCTTCTTCCCTGACCAGCTGGCCATCGCGTACCCCATCGCGCTGGCTATCGGCAATCTGGTGGATCCTCCCGCCACCATGGTCAATGCCGCAGGCGACTATGTGGTATCTTTCATCGTGTCCCGCTATGTGGACGGTAAGGACTGGCTGCAAAAGAAGCTGCACGGCAAGACGGAAGGATGAATACGTGAAAAAGGCAGCGGCGGACGCAAAGCGTCCGCCGCTGTCTTTTTGGGGGAGAGAAAGGCATGGTGATGTGTGGTTTATACATGGATCTCCGCCTCGGAGTACAGCGCTACCTTCGCGCCGGTGGCAAACTCGTTTTTCCCTATCGTTACCATCTCCCGGACTTTTTGGTGACCTCATTATATGCTTAACTTATAAATAAGTAAAATTGATGTTCATTATATGAACATGCAGAAATGTTATTTGAGCATGCATCGATACAAAGCGTTTTTGAAGGTGGCGTAGGTGGGCAGCTGCTGTGACGCTTTACAGCTTTAGTCGACAAAAATATTTTTGATAAGGTGGTTTACTTTCGCAGACTAAAATGCTATACTGGCATCAGTACCCAAAAAGGGAGAAAGAAGGAGAGACGATCATGGTTCGAACCGCAAAGTCCAAGATCGGAAAGAAAGAAAAGAATGACCGGCTGTATAAGGCCATTCTGATGCTGGAGACGGAGGAGGAGTGCTATAACTTCTTCCAGGATCTGTGCACGGTGTCTGAGCTGCGGAGTATGGAGCAGCGCTATGAGGTAGCCACGCTGCTGAATGACGGGATGATCTACAACGACATTCTGGAACGCACCGGCGCATCCAGCGCTACCATCAGCCGAGTGAACCGCAGCTTGATCTACGGCAACGGCGGGTATGAGAGCGTGCTGGAGAAGATGAAGGAGAAAGAGAAGAAATGAGCTGCTACGAGGCGCTGGCCGGTTCATATGACGCGCTGACCGAGGATGTGGGCTATGGAAAGCGGCTGGATTTCATCGAGAAGCTGCTGTGCCGCAGCCGTATCCCAGTGAAGCTGGTGCTGGACTTGGCCTGCGGCACCGGGACCATGAGCTGGCTGCTGACGCAGCGGGGTTACGAGGTCATCGGCGTGGACGGCAGCGAGGATATGCTGGCGGCGGCCATGAGCAAGGGCAGGGAGACACAGGGCGTGCCGCCTGTTTTCCTGCACCAGTCCATGCCGAGGCTGGACCTGTACGGCACGGTGGACGCGGCGGTGTGCTGTCTGGACAGTCTCAACTACCTGACGGACCCAAAGGACGTACAGCGGACATTCCGGCGGCTGCATCTGTTTGTGGCCCCCGGCGGGATGCTGGTGTTCGACGTGAATACCGCGGCTAAGCTGGCGGCGCTGGACGGTCAGGTATTCCTGGATGAGACGGAGGATACCTACTGCGTGTGGCGGACGGAGTACCACAGGGGCCTTTGTACCTACTACATGGACCTGTTCCGCCGCCGCGGCGACGGCGCATGGCGCCGCAGCGCGGAGGTGCACCGGCAGCGGGCCTACTCTGTGGAGGAACTGACCGCCTGGCTGGCAGCGGCGGGCTTTGGCGATGCTCGGGTCTACGGCGATATGCGTATGCGCCGACCCCGTGCGGATGAGCAACGGGTCTACATCAGCTGTGTCCGCAAATAAAGCGGCCCGGTATTCGGGCGGATCAAAAGAAATGACCGCGCCCCGCCCTTTTGGGCGGGGCGTGTGAGGCGAAAGAGGGTTATATCTATGGCAGATCGTATCGTAAGAGCTATTTCCACCGACGGCATGGTGCAGGCGGCGGCCATTTGCAGCCGTGGCCTGACGGAGCGCGCCCGGCAGATACACAAGACGCTGCCTGTGGCCACGGCGGCGCTGGGTCGCACACTGGCGGCGGCGTCCATGATGGGCAACGCACTGAAAAGCGACGGCGCCAGCCTGACGCTGCAATTCAAGGGCGGCGGTCCGCTGGGCACGGTGCTGGCCGTCAGCGACAACGAGGGCAACGTGCGGGGCTACGTGACCAACCCCCATGTGGACCTGCCTCTGCGGCCGGACGGCAAGCTGGACGTGGGCGCGGCCGTGGGTCATGAGGGCACATTGACGGTCATCAAGGACCTGCACATGAAGGAGCCCTATGTGGGCACCATCGATCTGCTGGGCGGCGAGATCGCCGAGGACGTGGCGGGCTATTTCGTGGAATCGGAGCAGATCCCCACCGCCTGTGCCCTGGGCGTACTGGTGGACCGGGACCAGAGCGTCAAGGCCGCCGGCGGATATCTTATCCAGTTGATGCCCGGCGCGGGGGAGGACGTCATCACCAAGGTGGAGGGCGGCATCATGGCCGCGGGGCCGGTTTCGGCGCTGCTGGACAAAAACGACGACCCGGAACAGCTGCTGCGGGATGTGATGAGCGACTTTGACCTGAAGATACTGGAGACATGCCCGGTATCCTACAAGTGCTATTGCAGCCGGGAACGGGTGGAACGGGCGCTGATCTCCCTGGGCCGGAACGAGCTGGAGCAGATGCTCTCCGAGCAGGGCGGCTGCCAGCTGACGTGCCAGTTCTGTGACGCGGTGTACGACTTCTCGGCGGAGGACCTGAAGGGCCTGCTGAAAAATATGTAAGGAAAAGGACAAAAATTGAAAAATTTTTGTTGACAGATGCGGATGGGAACGTTATAATATGCCTTGTCGTTTGAACGACAGGTACGGGAGCATAGCTCAGCTGGTTAGAGCACCTGCCTTACAAGCAGGGGGTCACTGGTTCGAGTCCAGTTGTTCCCACCATCCACACGGCCAAGTAGTTCAGTTGGTTAGAACGCCAGCCTGTCACGCTGGAGGTCGAGGGTTCGAGCCCCTTCTTGGTCGCCATATGCCTCGGTAGCTCAGTTGGTAGAGCAGCGGACTGAAAATCCGCGTGTCGCCGGTTCGACCCCGGCCTGAGGCACCATAGGCGCTGCAATAGTGGTGCCGTCTGCGGGCGTAGCTCATCTGGTAGAGCGCGACCTTGCCAAGGTCGAGGTAGCGAGTTCGAGCCTCGTCGCCCGCTCCAAAAAGAAACACCATCCGTCAGGATGGTGTTTTCTTTTTGGAATGTTGCGGGCAGGCTTGAACTCGCTGCCTCGACCGGCGCGAAGCGCATTAAATCAAGAGGTCCGGCAGGGCTCCTGCGAATGGCTCTGCCATTCGTGGGATGCCGGCAGCGAGTCGCGCCACGTGATGAGGACATCGCCGCCCGAACGCTGGAGTACATGACTGCGATGGAAACTGCTCCGCAGCCCGAAGCCAGCGGGCTGGAGGGTGACTACCGCATCCTTGCCGACTTCAATGGCACGATACTGGCGGGAACGCATAGTAAACACGGCATCCAGTTTGTTACCTGGGATCGGGACTATGATCGCACAGACGTGGCTCTCCGATGGCGAAATACCGGTGCGGCTGAAAAGTGGGATCGAAAAAAGCAGAGTTTTCGCAGAAATCCTTTTTTGGCTTCATTTGATTACTTTATTTTTCGGCAGCGGTGTGTTATACTCTAAAAATAACAATTCATGATGGGTGCACCATGTGTTTGTCCTATCAAAGATAAAGTAGGGATCATATGAAACGAAAACGAAATCGCAGCGGATTTACATTGATGGAAATGCTGATCGTCATTGCGCTCATTGCCGTACTGATCGCGATCGCGATTCCGGTATTTGCGTCACAGCTTGAAAAGAGCAGGGAGGCCACAGACCTTGCGAATGTACGCGCCGCGTATGCACAGGTCTCCACAGAGGCGCAACTCGGAAATTTTGAGGCCACGGTCACGGTCGATCTGAAGCAGAAGCAGGCGGACTGGCAGTCGGTCGATCCGGTAAATATCGGCGGCATCGTCCATTACAAAGACCAAGGAGATACGGATAATTGGAAGGGTGTTGCATCTCCCAACGGGACCTGTGTCGTCTCCTATAGTGCGGATCGCGGAATTATTTTTACCTGGAATGGGAAGGCCGATCCGCCCGGGCAGAAATACCCGTTTAATACAAAGAAGACAGATTTCTTCCAGCTTTTATACAATACGGATTTTTGGAGCAAAATGCAAACGCATTCAAACTTTGAGTTTGACTCCAGGTGTCCGAATTCGGAATATGTTCCGATCATTACCGCGGCGATCGAAAAGCTGGATAACAGTCTTTTGCAGCAGCCGGACTGCACCTGGGCTTTTCTCGGCAGCGGAATAGACGGGAAAAAGGCAGACCGATATCTCTTTTGGACATCCCTGAACACGGATAAGGTCGGGGCCGGAAAGGAAATTCCCGTGATCGTCCAGACCGGGGACGGGAAGTACTATGTTTCCGAAACCACGACCGGCAAGAGGAAGAAAAACGGCAGCGAATATGTCGCCGTTTCCCAATCACTTACTTCGCAAAACCAGTATAAGCAGATTCTGAAAAACGGAGAAGAGTTTTCTTCGTTAGAGGAGGCCTACGACGCCTACCTCAGCGCTTTGGGCACTTCCAAGTATGACTCGGTTCGCGGGTCTTAAGGTATTTCCACCGATATGACGCTTGTTTTTCCGCGTGTGCGCAGTCGACAAAAACGCCGCCCGAAAGGGCGGCGTTTTTGCTTGCCGCTTCTGCGGCGTACCCCTGTCGGTATCGCCCCGGAGAGAATAGCTGGTTTACTGCCCGCGGCGCCTGCCATTCCACGCCAAACCGGCGGTGCTCAGCAGGGCGGCAGCGGCATAGAGCGCCATGCCGGGGTCCGTGGTCTTGGGGCTGGCGCTGCTGCCGTCGGCAGAGGGGGAATAGTAGTAGCCGCCGGTGGCGGGGGGAGTGATTTGTTCGGTCGGCGTAATCGTTTTAACATTGGGGAGACTCAGGTATCCGTCTGTGGCGGGACCCGCCGTCACTGCGTTCCCGTTCACGGTAATGACGGTTTCGCTGCTAAAAGAATACCCATCTTTCGGCTTCAGCATGATGGAATACACATAGGTCTTGCCGTTTTCAAATGCGGTGATGGTGGGCAGAGAGCCGTGGGAGTCGTTGTCGGAGTACCAGGCGGCAACGGGTTGGTTGTTTTCAAATTGCTGCCAGCACTCGTAGAGGATATCATAATTGTACTGATTGGCTGCCCGCTTGGCGGTTGCCCGCGGGGCATCGCCCGGCTGATAGTCGAATTTCACGTTTTCAATGGCGGCGGCAGAGATGGTGGTTGACTGGCTCTCGTCCGGGAGGTCAACCGCATAAATACCACAAACGCGCAGCTGTGTGCTCATTTCCTTTATTTCAAGATTTGTGTGGTTACTCGGCGTACCCCATTCATAGTCTCCGACGGAAACAACCGTCTCTTCATCACTGAAAAAATAACCACTGTTTGCAACAAGTACAATGTTATAGGAATAGTGGTGACCGGCTTCAAACTGTGTGATATGCTTATCCTCCGCAAGCGATGCCATCTTTTCCGAGTCGGAGTACCAGTAGCGCCCCGTGCCGGACCAAACGCCGCCTTCCACTTTTTGGTAGATTTCGCGCCAATACTCATAGGCAACGGTACAGTTGCCCTCGGTTACGGATGCCGTTTTCCGCGGCGTATCCCCTGCCTTGTAGCCGATATGCGTATACGCTACCTTGACCTTTTGCATGTAGTTGACCCCATCTGCAAACGCCGAGATCGGCGTCAGCGACAGCGCCAGGACCAGCGTAAGAAGCAGCGCCGGAAAAAACCTTTTCTTTGCCATTTTGTTCCATCCTCCTGTTTCAATTTTTCACGTATTTACAAGCTTTTTACGTTTTCTATTGTACCACGGCGGCCGAGGCAGGGAAACGCGATTACCGGCTGCGGCGATTGCTGGTTTTGGAAATTTTCTTGCTTCACTTTTCTGCCATATGGGCGTATACTATACACAGCTTTCACCGCAGGAGGTGCGCCATGCGCTTTTGTGAGCAGCTGAACGAATACATTACCCGGCTGGACTGCCGGGGCAAGGAGCTGGCGGAGGCCGCCGGGCTATCCGCACCGTCCCTGAGCCGCTACCGCACCGGCGAGCGCACGCCGGGCCGCGGCAGCGCCGTGCTCACGGCGCTGAGTGATGCTTTGGCCGATATGGCCAAAGCAAAGGCGCTGCCGGATATGGACGCGGACACACTGTATAGCGCGTTCCTGCAATGCGATGAATATGCCGGCACGGACAAGAAAATGCTGCGGGAGAACTTCAATGCGCTGATCGAGGTCATGGGGCTCAGCGTGGCGAAGCTGTGCCGCTGCGCCAACTACGACCCGTCCGCCATCTTCCGCTTCCGCCGGGGCGAGCGTCAGCCGGCGGAGCCGGAGCAGTTCGCCGCCGCCGTGGCGTCCTATGTTTCCCGGGAGATGGACGGCCCCGCCCAGCGGGAGGTGGCCTCCGCGCTGCTGGGCTGTGCCGCTGAAGATCTCGGCGACCGCGCCGCCTACTGCCGGCGGGTGCAGGATTGGCTGCTGGGCAGCCATGCGCCCCGGGAGGACAGCGTCTCCCGCTTCCTGACCAAGCTGGATGAGTTCGATCTAAATGCGTACATACGCTCCGTCCATTTTGACGAGCTGAAGGTCCCTGTGGCGCCCTTCCAGCTGCCCACCAGCCGCAGTTACTCCGGTTTGCGGCAGATGATGGACAGCGAGCTGGACTTTATGAAGGCGGCGGTGCTGTCGCGCTCCACGGAGCCGGTGTTTATGTACAGCGATATGCCCATGACGGAGATGGCCCAGGACCCGGAGTTCCCCAAGAAGTGGATGTTCGGCATGGCGCTGCTGCTGAAAAAAGGTCTGCGGCTGCAGATCATCCACAACATTGACCGCAATCTGCCGGAGATGATGCTGGGATTGGAGAGCTTCATCCCCATGTATATGACCGGCCAGATCGAGCCGTATTACTTCAAAGCGCCCCAGGGCGGTGTGTTCCTGCATTTCCTGCGGGTATCCGGCACAGCCGCGCTGACCGGCGAGGCTGTGTCCGGCCACCATAGCGAGGGGCGGTATTACCTGACCAACAACCGCGCAGAGGTGGCCTATTACCGCCGTCGGGCCGACGCTCTGCTGGAGAACGCCAAGCCGCTGATGGAGATATACCGTGCCGACGTCGCTTCCCGGCTGAACGCGTTTCTGTTGGCAGACAGCCGCACCCCCGGCCGACGGCGGTGTGTCCTATCGGCGCCGCCGCTGTATACCGCGGACCCCGCGTTTTTGACGGCGGTGCTGCAAAGACACGATGTGCCTGCGCCGGATCAGGAGCGCATCCTGGCCCACGCCAAAAGCCACCGGGAGCAGGCCGAAACCATCCTGCGGGACAATGAAATGGTGTTGGCTCTGCCCCGACTGACAGAGGAAGCCTTTGAACGATACCCGATGTCCCTGCCCCTGTCAGGATCGTTCTATGGACGTGATATACCGTATACCTATCAGGAGTATCTGGAACACATCGATCAGACAGAACAGTTCGCGGCAGTGCACCCGCGCTGCCGCCTGGAACTGACCGCCGACAGCACCTTCCGCAATTTGCAGATCGTCATGCACGAGGGGCTGTGGGCCATGGTGTCCAAGGAAAAATCACCCGCCATACATTTTGTCATCCGTCACGCCAAGCTTCGTAGTGCTATTGAGAGTTTTGAGCCGCCGCTGGTGGAGGAGTGACAGCCCGCGCGGTCAGTAAGCACCGGCGTGTTTGTGGTCAAAATTATGGTCAAATCCCCGTTCTGGCGCAGAAGAAAAGCCCTGTAACCGGCATGGTTACAGGGCTTTTCACTGGCGCAGTGGGAGGGATTCGAACCCTCGTGCCGCTTTTGACGACAACACGATTTCCAGTCGTGCTCGTTATGACCTCTTCGATACCACTGCATATTCGATTCGCTGACAAACAGCATGGACTATTATACCAAAAATACCAGGTTTGTCAAGATGGAATTTTCGGGGTGAGTTGTGGAATTGACAGCAAATATCTAAGTTAACATAATGTGTAATTTTGAACGATGGAAATATGCTGATTATAGGGCGGTGTATGGTTTACATAACCATACACCGCCCGGATGCGATACCGCGGTTATTGCAGCTTGGAGCAGACCTCGTCCACGGCGTCGTCAAGGGCGCAGGTCAGGCGGTGGAGGGTTTTGCCCGCCTGGGTCTTGCGGAACTTGGGCGAGGGACGAAGGGCGTTGTCCAGCAGGACGCCGACAGCCATGCCGGCGACCATTCCCTTGAGGAAAGTACACGTTTTCATCGTGTTCACCTCTTTTTCGTTGCATTTTTATCCTTTATCGGTCTGTGTACAGTATGCCCGGCAGAGGTGAAAAAATGCGAAAAAGACGGCGGTGTTTCTTGCCAAGCGGGGGCGGAATTGGTATAATACCATGAGACGATGTCAGACACTTACGTAGATGTTGTTTATAGGTTATCTATACACTATTTATATGCCATTTGTCATTTTGCGTGCTCTTAGCGCGTGTATATGGGAGCGCAAAGGTAAAAAAGGAGAACATGATGTTTGATTTGGAATTGCAGCGGCGTATCCGCGAGAAAAAAACACCGTTGGCGCTGACGCTGGCGCCGGAGGCGGAGAAGCTGAATGGGAAGTTTGTGAAGAACTTTATCGATATGTTCGGCGACACGCCCATGGCCCAGGCGGAGGCGCTGCGGTATCACGGCACGACGCTGCTGGACGCGGCGGCGGGAAAGCTGCCCGCGGTGGTGCTGCGGGGCGGAGCGTATCTGCGTCACGGGATGATGGGGGCGGACGTGCTGGCGAACCTTGTCAGCGCGGCCCATGCCAAGGAACTGTATGTGATACTGGATATGAACACCGCGGAACCGGAGTGCTGGGCCGGGTACGGGGCGGACGCCGTGACGGTGTGCCCCTACGGCGGAAGCGGGTGCCTGGAGGCTGGGGAGATGCTGCCCATCGCGGCGGTGCGGACCGGCGGACAGGTGCAGAGTCTGGTGGCCGGCGACCGGGCGCTGTGGCTGTCCGTGGCGGAGCAGATGGCACGCCGGGGTGCAGCGCTGGCTGTGTCCACGGGGTACAGTCTGGATGTGAGGGACGTGCGGAGAGTATGTCCGGGGGCGTTTTTGCTGCTGGAGGACTGCGACGGGGAGAATGCGCTGCCGGCCTTTGACGATATGGGTCACGGGGCGCTGGCGGCAGACAGTGCTTTGCAGTACGCGGCGGAGCCGGCGGCGGCGGTCGAGGAGGCGGTCCGCGCGTGGAAGCAGTGGGTGACAGTGGTATGACGCGGCTGTATCTGATCCGCCACGCGGAGGCGGAGGGAAACCTGTACCGCGTCGCACACGGCCACTGCAACGGGCTGATCACCAACTACCGGGGGTATCAGCAGATCGACGCTCTGCGGGAGAGGTTCCGGAAGGTGGACATCGACGCGGTGTACAGCAGCGACCTGTACCGGACGCAGATCACCGCACGGGCCATCTGGCTGCCCAAGGCCCTGCCGCTGCATCTGGAGCCGGCGTTCCGGGAGATCTGCATGGGGGAGTGGGAGGACCACACCTGGCATGAGCTGAACGTGAAATACCCGGAGGAGATGTACAACTTCAACCGGCGGGCCGACCTGTGGCGTGTGCCGGGGGCCGAGACGGCGCAGCAGGTGGTGGACCGGTTTATCCCGGCGCTGGAGCGCGTGGCCCGGGCCCATGAGGGCGGCACAGCAGCGGTATTTTCCCATGGGATGGCGCTGCGGACCGTGCTGGGCGTTTTGGAGGGGCAGACGCTGGCGGAGGTGGGGCAGACGCCCCACGGGGACAACACCGCCGTGTCGCTGCTGGAATGGGAGAACGGGACGTTCCGGGTGGTATACCGGGACGACAACAGCCATCTGACGGAACGGGGACTGTCCACCTTTGCCAGGCAGAGCTGGTGGAAGGAGAAGAACATGGTGGAGTCCGGCGAGGGCTACGGCCCGCTGCCGGAGGAGAAGCGGGCGGCGCTGGGTATGCCCGCCGGGGGCGAGGCTACCGGCGTGTGGTACGGCGAGGCGCTGATCGGAGCCTTCAGCCTGTCCGACGAGGGGGACGCCCTGCGGCTGAGCTGGTACGGCCTGACTCCGCAATGGCGAGGGAAGGGCCTGGGTATCCCACCCATGGGGCAGGCTGTTGACGCCTGCCTGCGGCGGGGGAGGGATATCCTGCGGGTGGACTGCCCGGACAAGGGGCTGCGGCTGTTCTTCGCGCGGCTGGGCTTTGTGCCCACGGCGGGGGATACCATGGAGAAAGATGTGCGGCGTATTATGCCGCCGGTACCGGCGGCGTGGCAGTAACGGCGGGGGATTTTGCGTCAATACTTCGCGGCGTGGGGAGGGTTTCGCCGCCCCCTGGCGCGAGCAGCTTTCTTTCATCGTTGAAAGAAAGCTGCCAAAGAAAGCCGCTTGAAACTACGTTTCAAGACTTTCTTGGCGCGGGGACAAGCAGATGTTGCGCCTGCGGGCGCGGGATGGGGAGTTTCGTGCTCCGGCACGAGTAACTTTCTTTTTTTGTAAAAAGAAAGTTACCAAAGAAAACCACTCAAACCTACGGTTTAAGGATCCCTTGGCGCGGGGCGGGCAAGTGCAAATTTGGCGGTGCTGATCTCGCGGAATTGGCTCGGCGGGGGATGTTGTCGGTTCGGGGGATCGCTTGTACCTCCTGCGCCGCTGCCGCTGACAGCAGTGAGGGTAGGGGTTGGTGCGCTGGTCGAGTGG
>OBAH01001101.1_pt1 | contig 16904 bp, 19 predicted proteins | sample 1517491 | NCBI WGS metagenome assembly OBAH01 (sample SAMN04571697, study PRJEB22368) | human gut metagenome | biome: human gut; material: stool | host: Homo sapiens | place: Luxembourg | collected 2012-08-03
TTTTTCTTCAGCAGCGCGGGCGGCAGCTTCAGCTTTCGCTTTTTCTTCAGCAGCACGGGCGGCAGCTTCAGCTTTTGCTTTCTCTTCTGCAGCTTTCTTGGCAGCGATCTTCTTTGCACGTTGTTTATCAAGGTTCCATTGCTTTTTACAGCTATGGCAGATTGCATATTCATTAAAGATTGGATCCCCGTTTTCGCTGGTGCCAATCTGCTTATTCTGCAAATCCAGGTCTTTTCCACATATTGGGCACTTCATATTAATCATGTACTCCTCTCTTTTGTATCAAAATATTTATAACAGACTTATTATAGCATCTTAAAAGAGGAAGAACAACGAAAAAAGTGTGTTTTACATAAAATGTTTTAGAAAAAAATCAAAATTGTGCAAGAATTTAGTTTAAATTCATAAGAAATGGTGGACTTTAAAAATTTAATGTGTTAAAATCAAAAAGTGGCCTGAGAAGGCAAAAGGTATTGTTATGGTTTATGGTATGCCGTAAGCCATCATATAATTAGCCGGTTGAGAAGGAGATTGTTTCGTATGAGTAAGAAGATCAGAACCGAGGCAGTAGATTATCTGTTTCAGGCAATCTTAAGCCTTGAGAATAAAGAAGAGTGTTATACATTTTTTGAAGACATCTGTACGATCAATGAGCTGCTTTCATTGTCACAGAGATTTGAAGTGGCAAGAATGCTCCGTGAACAGAAGACATATTTGGAGATCGCGGAGAAGACAGGAGCATCCACTGCGACAATCAGTCGTGTGAACCGTTCTCTTAATTATGGGAATGACGGATATGATATGGTTTTCAAACGCGTAGGGCTTGCTGAGGAAGGGAATGGAATGGAAGAATAACACTTAAGAATTAAGCTTACAATAAAATACCTTTTATCAATCAAAAGATACAGCTTGCGGAAGATCCTGATAAAGTCTTTCGCAGGCTGTATCTCGTTTTAAACAGAAATGTTTATTTCCCTTTCTTTTTCTCTTCGTTTTTTGAAGACTTGGAAGAGAGGTCATCAATGATCCGTTCAATGATCATTTTCTTGATATATACATCAAAACTCAAGCTGCATATAAATGCAAACTGCTGTAAGATCTCCTTATCTTCGCCATCAGCAAGATGAGTGAAAGTCTCAGCAGATTTCTCATAAGTAGCAGTTACATTCTCTTTGATGGAATCCAGCTGTTCTTTTTCAATCTTGCAGACTTCTTTGTAAATATCCGCTAATTCAAAAGAGCTTCCATCCGGAAAATATTTCTCTGTGAGCGGTGCAAGAACTGCCTCAATATCTTTGATCGAAAGGATATTTTTAAAATAATAAATGAAGACCAGAAGGAGCAGGTGCTCTCTGGAATACTTCTTCTTCACCGGGGGTGGAAGAAGATTGTTCTTCGTATAATTATTGATCATGGTCTTTGTCAGGATCTTATCATCAGGGTAACGTTTGGTCGAAGCCAGCTGCTCATCCATAAAAGTAGTTACTTGATCCATGTAAAGATTAATATTCGGAACATCGCCGGGATGCACATAGCTTAAAGAAGAAAGTTCTTCTAAAATGCTGTTTAACAGATTACTTGTGTCTATATTCATGTTATCACCTCAATACATTTATTATATAGTATTTAAAACTAGATAGCAAGCAAAAGATAAGAAGGCCGGAAAATGTAGTTGACAAACAGGAACGTGTGTTTGATAATGGGAATACATTTACAGATATCTTTATAACTTTAAAGGAGTGGAAAGATGAGCATTTATGATAAATTAAATGAACCGCAGAGAGAGGCTGTTTACCACACGGACGGCCCTCTTCTGATTCTTGCCGGAGCCGGTTCAGGAAAAACAAGAGTTCTGACGCACAGGATCGCATATCTGATCGGAGAACGTGGCGTGAACCCATGGAATATCCTTGCAATCACATTTACGAACAAAGCGGCAGAAGAGATGCGCCAGCGTGTGGATAACCTTGTCGGTTTTGGAGCGGAAAGTGTATGGGTGAGTACATTTCACTCTGCGTGCGTGCGTATTTTGAGAAGGTTTATTGACAGATTAGGGTATGAGAATCATTTTACTATATATGATACAGATGATCAGAAGACACTAATTAAGGAAGTCTGTCGGAAAGTAGATGTGGATACGAAAGTGTTTAAAGAAAGAAGTCTGCTTTCAGCAATTTCATCTGCCAAGAATGAGATGATCCTTCCGGATGAATTTGAACTGAATGCCGGAGGAGACTTTGCAAAGATGAAGATTGCTAAGGTTTACCGTGAGTATGAGACGCAGATGAGAGCGAATAATGCACTGGATTTTGATGATCTGCTTGTAAAGACAGTACAGCTTTTGCAGACACAGCCGGATGTGCTTGAGAGTTATCAGGAAAGATTCCGCTATATTATGGTAGATGAATATCAGGATACAAATACAGTCCAGTTTCAGCTGGTAAGCCTTCTTGCAGGAAAATATAAGAATCTTTGTGTCGTTGGAGATGATGACCAGTCAATCTACAAGTTCCGTGGAGCGAATATCCGGAATATTCTTGACTTTGAGCATGAATTTCCGGATGCAAAGGTGATCAAACTGGAGCAGAACTACAGATCTACAGGGAATATTCTGAATGCAGCGAACAGTGTGATCGCGAATAACCGCGGAAGAAAGGAGAAATCACTTTGGACGGAGAACGGAGAAGGTGAACTGATCCGTCTGCGTCAGTTTGATACTGCATTTGATGAGGCGGATTTCATAGGCGAAGATATCAAAAATGCTGTCAGACAGGGAGGTTCCTATAATGACAGTGCAGTTCTTTATCGTACGAATGCACAATCCCGTCTGCTGGAAGAGAAATTTATTGCCATGAATATTCCTTATAAGATTGTCGGTGGTGTAAATTTCTATGCGAGAAGAGAGATTAAGGATCTTCTTGCTTATCTCAAGACAATCGACAATGGACGTGATGATGTTGCGGTTAGAAGAATCATTAATGTCCCAAAGAGAGGAATCGGTCTCACAACAATTAACCGGATTCAGGAGTCTGCAACAGAACGTGGAATTGGTTTTTATGAGGCATTACTGGCACCGGAGCTGATCGCAGGAGTGGGAAGAAGTGCAACAAAACTGGACTCTTTTGCGGCATTGATCGAGTATTTTAAGACGTTGGCAGAAGAGATGAACATCACAGATCTTTTACAGGAAGTGATTGAGAAGACAGGATATATAGAAAGCCTTGAAAATGAAGATAAAGAAGAGGCGAAAACAAGAAAAGAGAATATAGACGAGCTGATCAGTAAAGCGGCAACTTATGAGGAAAGTTGTCAGGATAAAGATGAAAAGGCAACATTGAGCGGATTCCTTGAAGAAGTTGCTTTGGTTGCGGATATCGACAGTCTGGATGAAGACCAGGAATATGTTGTTCTGATGACTTTACATAGTGCAAAGGGACTTGAATTTCCACGTGTTTATCTTGCAGGGATGGAAGATGGACTTTTCCCGGGATATATGAGTATTAATGCAGGAGACAGAGAAGAACTGGAAGAAGAGCGGAGACTTTGTTATGTTGGAATCACAAGGGCAGAGCAGGAACTGACTTTGACAAGTGCGCGCAGAAGAATGGTGCACGGTGAGACACAGTACAATCCGATGTCAAGATTTGTGAAAGAGATCCCGAGGGAACTGCTTGATACAGGAAACAAGAAGTTTACCCAGGAGACGGAGATGCCAGCACAGCAGAATACATATGCACGTGCCAGGGAAGCGTTCAGGGCACAGGCATTTGGAGGAACATTTGGCGGAATGACACCTGCGAAGAATCAGGGGACAGGTAAGCCACTTACAGGAAATCAGGCACTGGCATCCTTGCAGAAAGGCAGTCAGCTGGCAGCAGGTGGAAATGGTCCACTTGGATATGAGGCCGGAGACCGTGTGCGTCATGTGAAGTTTGGGGAAGGAACTGTAACTGAGATCAAAGAAGGCGGAAGAGATCACGAGGTTACGATTGAATTTGACAGTGTCGGAACACGTAAGATGTTTGCCAAATTTGCCAAGCTTGTAAAGGTATGAGAAAGTTATAAAAAAATGATAAATCAGTAGTAATATGAATCGTCAGGTGTTATAATAAACACAGATTATCTGTCACCGCAAAAGGTGAAGAAAGGACGTGTTAATATGAACAAGAGAATAGAAGACATCATTGCAGAAACAAGATTGAACGAGATTCTTCATAAGAATGAGGCTGAGAAGCAGAAGAATACAGTAATCTGGACACTGGCTATCATCGGAGCAGTAGCAGCAGTAGCTGCAATCGCTTATGCAGTATATCGTTTCGTATCACCGGATTATCTTGATGATTTTGAAGATGATTTTGATGACGATTTTGATGATTACTTCAGCGAGGATGATCAGGTATAATTCTTGAGTGAATTGCAAAAGTGCAGACAGGGTGAGAGAAGAAACCATCCTGTCTGTTTTTCTGTTAAAATAGATTAGAATTGATAGGAGATTAGGATGAAAAAAGGTCAGATCTACGAGGGGATTATTGAACGTGTAGATTTCCCAAACAAGGGGATTGTATTTGTTCCGGAGGAAGAACAGTATGTTACTGTGAAAAATGGGATTCCGGGACAGAAGATCCGTTTTATGATAAATAAATTTAAAAGAGGAAATGCAGAAGGAAGACTTCTTGAAGTGTTGGAGAAATCTTCATTAGAGACAAGAGAGCCGGTCTGCAGTATCTTTCCTGCCTGTGGCGGCTGTATGTATCAGACAATGCCATATGAAGAGCAGGTGAAGATGAAAGAAGGACAGATCCGCAGAATCATGGATCCGGTAGTAAAAGGTGAATATGTTTTTGAAGGTGTGAAGCACAGTCCGAAGGAATTCCATTATCGTAATAAAATGGAATTTTCTTTTGGAGATGAATTCAAAGACGGTCCGTTATCTCTCGGTCTTCATAAAAAAGGAAGTACTTATGATGTACTGACAGCAGGAGACTGTCAGCTTGTCCATGAAGATATGGATAAGATTCTTCTTTGTGTGCTTAATTATTTCAAAGAAAGAAATGTAAGTTATTATAAGAAAATGCAGCATGTCGGTTATCTCCGCCATCTTCTTTTAAGACGAGGCGATACAACAGGCGAGATTCTTGTGAATCTTGTAACGACAACGCAGGAAGAATATGACTTAACTCCATTAGTAGAAGAACTTCTGGCATTAGAATTAGAAGGAAAGATTGTTGGAATCCTTCATATATTGAATGACTCCCTGTCCGATGTCGTGAAGAGTGATGAGACAAGAATTCTTTATGGACAGGACTTCTTTTATGAGAAGCTTCTCGGACTGGAATTCAAGATTACACCATTTTCCTTCTTCCAGCCAAACTCAAAAGGTGCAGAAGTGCTGTACGAGACTGTAAGAGAATACATTGGAGATATTGATAATCAGGTTGTATTCGATCTGTTCAGCGGAACAGGAACAATCGGTCAGGTGCTTGCTCCGGTTGCGAAGAAAGTGATCGGTGTCGAGATTATTGAAGAAGCAGTCGAGGCAGCAAAAGAAAATGCTGTCCGAAACGGACTTTCCAACTGCAGATTTATTGCCGGAGATGTGTTTAAGGTACTTGATGAGATTGAAGAGAAGCCGGATGTGATCGTTCTGGATCCGCCGAGAGACGGAATTCACCCGAAGGCACTCCCGAAGATCTTGAATTATGGGGTGGATAAGATTGTATATATTTCCTGTAAGATGACCAGTCTGGCACGTGATCTGGAGATGATGCAGCTGGCGGGATATCGTGTGGAGAAGATGACGGCGGTGGATCAATTCTGCGAGACGGTGCATGTAGAGACGGTTTGTTTGCTGAGTAGGGCGAAATAACTATTTGGCAAAAGGGTAGAAATACGTTACAATATAAGGGAACTTTGCGACTTAAGAGGGGTAAGCAAAAGCCTTGGTTTTATGTGGAAAAGCGGAGTTTTCACTTCGCTTTTTTTGATGGCATAGTTACAAATATAGATGAAAACAGTGAGGGTAAAAACAGCATTGTATATGGGAACAGAAATGTATGTTTGAGTTTGTTTGTTAAATATATACGGAAGGAGAATAATCGTGGCAACAAAATGGAAATTGGAAGATGATGTGAACGATTATGTGAAAAGTACACTTGAGGCATTAGGATTAAAAAAATTAGTGGATTATAATGTGGAATCAGGAATGTCTGATTATATGAAAGAAGCTTTGAAGGGGTCTGCTAAGACAAAAAATAAAAGTAATTTTGGGAAGCCAGATTTTCATGTCGAAAAATATAAAATACCAGTTGTAATAGAAGATAAGTTGGGTGGAAATAAATTGATTTCTAGGACAAAAGCTGGTTTGAAAATGGATGAGAAATCAATAAAAAACTATGCTGTGAATGGTGCCGTTTATTATGCACAAAATATGATTGCATCTGATAAATATTCAGAAGTAATTGCAATAGGAATAGCAGGAGATAATAAAGAAAACGTTGAAATTGATGTGTATTATGTTTTTGCATCTTCAGCTACACCAAAACATATGAACGAGTACAAAAAATTGGATTTTTTGGAGAGTAGGGATAGTTTTGAGAGTTTTTATGAAGATGCGGTTTTAAGTGAAGAAGACAAACATCGGATTTTGATTGCATCACAGGTGCAATTACAAAAGCATGCAAATTGTTTGAATTCATTGATGAATAATCATAATATTCCTGTGGATCAGAGAGTCGTATATGTTTCGGGAATGTTATTAGCGATGCAAGATATCATTGATTATGATGGAAATAGAATAGATGTAGGGCTTGTTCCAGATGATTTGAAAGGAATTCAGACAGCTACTAAAAGAGATGGGGTAAAAATAGTAAATCAAATTAAGGAATATTTGGAACAAAAAGAAATACCGCAGCAAAAGAGAGAATTAATGTTAGGTTCTTTTAGAGAATCTATATCGTTGGATAGTGACAGAGATATAGTTATTGAATTGGATAAGCAGGTATCGACTTTGCTGAGCGAAAAAGCTTCTGTTACAAAACAAATCTTTGTTTATATATATGAAAATGTATATTTGGCAATTGATGGAACAGCAGGTCATCTTGATATAATGGGGGAAATGTATAGTGTATTTTTAAAATATGCTCTTGGAGATGGCAAAGAGATTGGAATTGTACTTACACCACCTTATGTTACAAAAATGATGGCAGAAATACTTGGTGTGGACAGGAATTCTAAGGTAATGGATTTGGCTACAGGTAGTGCTGGATTTTTGATTGCTTCAATGGAAATTATGATTCAAGATGCGGAACATGTGTATGGAAAAAAGACGTCCCGAGCAGAAGAAAAGATTAAAAAAATAAAAAAAGAACAATTATTAGGGATTGAGTTGAATGCGAAAATGTTTACGTTGGCTTCAACTAATATGATATTACGAGGAGATGGTTCTAGCAATATTCAAAAAGGGAATTCTTTTGATAGACCGAAAGCTTTATATGACAGTTTTAGCGCGAATAAGTTATTGCTCAATCCGCCGTTTACTTTTGAAGAAAATGGGATGCCATTTATGTTACATGGATTGAAAAATATGGAAAAGGGTGGAAAGGCAGCAATAATTATTCAAGACTCAGCAGGAAGTGGAAAAGCAACGAAATCAAACTTGGAGATATTGAAAAATAACCGTTTACTGGCAAGTATTAAAATGCCAGTCGATACTTTTCAACCGTCTGCAGGAGTCCAAACATCAATATATGTATTTGAAGCAGGCACACCTCATGATTATGCAAATCATCTTGTAAAGTTTATTGATTTTAGAAATGATGGTTACAAGAGAACAAAAAGAGGACTTTTAGAAATAGATAATCCTACAGAACGTTATCAGGATATTATTAAAATTTATAATCTGGGATTAAATGCTGATAAAAATCCGGATTTTCATACGGAATTATGGGATTTGGATAAAATATTTGTTGAAGATTTAATAGATGAGTCTGGAAACGACTGGAATTTTGAAAAACATCAAGTGATTAATACAATTCCGTCAGAAGCCGATTTTATGAAATCTGTTAGTGATTATCTTTCGTGGGAAATCAATCAATTGATATGTGGAGGGAGAACATATGACTATTTTTAAGGAAAAGAAATTATCAGATGTTCTTAATTGGATTCCTAATATTAAAAGAATAAAGCCAATAGATATTAAAAGGTATACAGTAGAACAAGGCGAAAAGTATCCTTTTTATGGGCAACAGTTGATTAATAATGGGGTAGTAGATTATATTTCAGTTGATAAACGGTTCTTAAATAATAAAGAAAAGAATGTATACTTACTTATTGCGTCAAATAACCATTCTATTAGCATTGTCACAACACCATTTTATATAAAAGAAGACCATGCAGCAACTAGTACTTTGGGGCATCCTAGAATGACCGTGAAAAGTGCATTATATATAAAAGGGAGTATACAAAAAGTATTTGATACATCATTTGACTATAATGCTAAAGCATTACAAGGAATTTTGCAAAATACAAAGGTGACTTTACCGTGTTCTGATGAAGATTCAAATGAGTTGGATTGGAAATATATGGAGTTGTATGTTGACGAGTTGAAAAATAAGAACATTAAGCAGATTAAAAAGTTTTTGTCTGACAAGGGATATGAAGGTGTAGAGAATACAAACTTAAAGGAAGAAGATTATGCTATTTTAGAAAAAAACAAAAAGATTCAGTTTCAATCATTTGGTTTGGGTGATTTGTTTGATACTATAAAAAGGGGAAAAAGAATTAAGTCTTTAGATAGAATTGAGGGAGAATTACCTTTCTTCACGGCAGGGGTTGAAGGCATGGGTTTTTCTGATTATATAGGAAATGAGGAGGCAGAAGTATTCCCTCAAAATAGTTTGACAATTGATATGTTCGGCAATACTTATTATAGAGGATATAAGTATGGAGCAGATGACCATGTAACAATACTTTATCATTCAAATAATATATATAGTAAAAGAGTGTTACAGTATATGCAAACTCAAATAAATCATACATTACACAATAAATTTAGTTATTCGCGGAATTTTTATCCTTCAGACGCGTATGATGTTGAAATAAAATTGCCAATTATTAAAAAAGATGTGATTGACTTTGTGTTTATTGAAAATTATATGATTATTATAGAAAAGAAGATACTTAATACTTTGCTTAATAAAATATAGGAGGCTATCAAATCTCTACAGACTTTTCAACTAAAGACCGTCGTCCCCTCAAACACGAATTTTCGCAGAATTAACGAGGGGGGATACCCAGGTATGAGCGATATAGGCAAAATAAGTGGAAAACAGATGATTTTTTCCAATATAGTTTTGTTATTTTGTTCCGATTTTCGCTTAAAAAGGATACGAAAAGTGGTAGAAAAACGTCTTGTTTTTATTATATTATTTAACAGAAGAAAATCGGGTTTATGATATGTATCGGGTTACCGCCGTGGCGGTAGCCCATATTTTTTACGGCATTTTTATTGTTTTCACGGCTTCTGGTCGGATGAGCATTCCATCGAGTCGTTCATGTGCTGCGTATCCTGTTACGCCTTCGTGAACGTAAAGTTATGTCAGGACTTTTACGGAGAGAGGCTGTCTGATAAGAATCCAATAATAGGATAAATCTCCGAATGCAATCGGCATGGTACTGGCTCCGATGTTTGGCATATATGGTGTGCACACCATGGGTTTTCCGAAGATAGTATCATCGGTGCTTCTCCACAGATAATTGCCAGCAGAATCTTTGAGTGTGCGTAAGAGTAATGCTGTTTCATCATTCATCAGCCACATACCGTTTTTGCGATATTCCGGTTTTACAGAGAGATACAATGCGATTACTTCGTCTGCGTTAAAGGAAGCAGAGTCGGCAGCAGTCACACCTGTTTCTGCGGTAGTAAGAAGTCCTGTGGGTTCTTTGCTTCCAGTGTCGTTTAAAAAGATATTTTCTTCTGCCCTGCCAAATCGTCTTGAAAATTCATTATTCAGATAAGACTCTGCATCAAAATGAAAATCCGATAGGAAGGTGTTGGAAAGTTTAGAAAGTGTTGCCAGTTTATAGGAATGAAAGTTTAATCTGTTAAAAGTATCTCCGTCCTGTGGGAAAGCCTGTGATTCTTCCGTAATGGAAGCTTCTGCTGTGGAGATTACGGTCTGGATCACTCCGTCCGTATTAGGACCATTAATGACTGTACCATATCTGCGGAAAAGGTTCTCACGGGTGATGGCAGCAGTATAATCTTTTTCATGTCCGATAGGAATGAGATAACTTCCGGAGCTGGAATCCATACCTTCTTCCAGGGCTGTGTTCGCTGTGTTTTTTCTACGAATCAGGTTGTTGTACGCTTCATTATAATTTCTTGACGTTACCATAATAAAATCCTCCTTAAAAATGTGTTATAGTGCAAGTCTAGGGGCGCATTTTGTACAGATGAAAATGTGTCCGTCTTTTGTAATGAGTTTGTGCATACAGTTATGTGCACACAGGATTTCCATGTGTCTGGTGTTTCGGAGTTTGTCTCCGTCAACACGTTCCAATCGGAACAGACCGCTTTTTTCTTCGGTCAGGTAGAATTCAAAAGAACCGTTCTTCTGGATGGTTTCCAGAGAAAATTCCCCGAATGCATTCTGGTACATGCCTGTGGCTTCTGATAGATGGAGTGGAAATACAAAGTTACGCATCATTGATTATCTCCTTAAAATTGAATGTTATTGAGTTTCTTTTTGAAGTGTTTTTGATAGTATCCGGCTAATGCTGTATAGGTGCTAAAATAATGACCATTACCAAGGTATTCCAGACACCAGTGTCTGTCAGAAGGATTCCTGCATCGCATGATGATTACGGCAGATTGTTTTTTCTGAGGAAGGATGTCTATAATTTCGTATCGTTTTGGGTCAAGTCCTTCCCATAAATATTGTTTTTTGTCCATTGAGATTCGCCTCCTTTCAAAGGAATAATTTTTAGTGACAATAGTGACAGTTTTGGTGATAGGAATTTTTGTGTTGTCACTCTGTAAATCCAGTAACAGTAGGACTTCCAGTGATTTGGTGGCGGAAGTGACTGTAATTTTAAATTTATTTCCACAGTTTTATTCATCCGGCGATTGTGAAACCAGAGATATGGAAAGCGGTACAGTTAGAAGAACAACGCAGGCGGTAGTATATGAAACTGCATCATATCAAAGCGTATTCCTCTGATCTGGCGAATAATCCATTTGCCAGTAAGTTCATCTGCGGAGAATGTGGTGAAGCATTCGGAAGAAAAAAATGGAGACCACGCCCGGCTGAATATCGAAGTGTCTGGCAATGCAATGCTAGGTACCGAGTAAAGGGTGTTATGGGATGTGCTAATCGGCATATTGATGAAAGCACCTTGGAAGAAATTTTTGTAAAAGCATGGAACAGCCTTATGGAAAATAAGGAGGCCTGTATGCAGAAATGGGAACGGATGAGAAAAGGAAAGAATCAGCTATTGGCATACCGGGCAGAACAGCTTATAAAATATGCAAACATGGATATGCAGAAATTTGATGCGGAGCAGATGCACAGGATATTAGAATGCATTATGATATTTGAAACAGGGAAAATATCTGTGAGATATCTGGATGGAACAATAGTAGAATTTTAGAAATTTTGGAAGAAAAAGCCTGTCAAAAAATGATTGGCTTTTTAGTGTTGTTCGGATAGAAAAAATGAAAATATTGTGGTAAACTGCTGATAAAGGGAGGCGGATAATATGATTATACCTTTAAGCGTAAAAAATCAGAGTATTGATTCTTCTGGTATTACAAATGATTATAGGGATGCTATAAGCGAATATATTTGGAATGGATTTGAAGCGCATGCTCGTAATATTAATATAGATTATACTCTTAACGAAGCATATGGAGTTAAGGAGTTAATTATTACAGACAATGGTGATGGAATAAATTATGATGAATTGGGTGAGACTTTTGGTGCATTTTTAGCATCAAAGAAGAATCTGTTATCATTAAAGATGAAATCAAAGGCTAATAAAGGAAAAGGACGTTTTTCTTTTATTGCATTTGCAGATAAAGCAGAGTGGTGTACTGTCTATAAGGATAAAGATGATTATAAAGAATATCAAATTACAATGTCCAATGACACGAAAGAGGTGATTGATTGTTCACAGCCGGAATCTTCTGATAGAAAAGAATCAGGAACATCAGTAAGGTTTAGTGATATTAATACCCTGACGGCGGAAAACATGAGTTTTGAAATTCTAGAGCCAGCATTGTTGAAGGAATTTGCGTGGTTTTTATATTTGTATAAAAGTAAAAATGTAGAGATAACGGTTAATGGTGATAAGGTTGATTTTGAGAAATATGTAAATACAAAATTAAGTGAAAAATCTATGGTTACGATAGATGGGCATAGGTTTGAGATTAGTTTGGTTGTATGGCAGGAATCAATTAAAGAAAAATTCTGCTGTTACTATTTCGATAGTGAAGATGCATTAAAGGGGAAGGATACTACAAATTTCAATAGAAATACAATAAATTTCAATCACAGCGTATTTGTAAAATCAGATTTTTTTGATGATAAAGAAAATATTTTGACAAATAATGATGACATACAGATAAATATGTTTGAATCTCAGGAAGAGAAAAAAATTTTGAAAAAATTGCATAAAGAGATTCAGAAACTTATCGAGAAAAAAATTAGTGTTTATTTATCAGATAAGGCGGAAGAAGCTGTTGAAGCAATGATTACAGAAAGAAAAACTTTCCCGGAATTTCCGAGTGATGTCTATGGCCAGATGCGGAAAAATGATTTAAAGAAAGTGACAAAAGAAATATTTAAATTGGAACCTTTGATTTTTCATAAATTGAAACCTATCCAAGAAAAATCGCTGCTTGGATTTTTAAATTTACTTTTAAGTTCGGAAGAAAGAGAAAATGTTTTGACAATCCTAGAACAGATTGTAGAACTTTCTCCGGAACAAAGAGATGATTTTTCAAAAATATTAAAAAAGACTTCTTTAGAGAATATAATAGATACCATTAAATTTATTGAAGATAGGTACAAAATTATTGAATTATTGAGAAGTATTGTATACGATTTGACAAAGTTTTCAAATGAGCGCGATCATGTGCAGAAAATAGTGGAGCGACACTTTTGGCTTTTTGGGGAGCAATATAATCTGGCGAGTGCGGATCAAAGAATGCAGAAGGCATTGGAACAATATAGGAATATTTTATATGGAGAAGAAGATGTTACTGCAACTTTAAATCCTGATGCAGAAAATGAAAGACGCATGGATATTTTCATGTGCAATACAAGAAATGTTGAGACAGCATTTGAAACAACCTTGGAAGAAAACATTGTGGTTGAACTTAAAGCACCAAAAGTCCCATTAACTAAAAAAGTTTTAAGACAGATAGAAGACTATATGGATTACGTAAGAAGGCAGCCACAATTTAACAGCAAGTTGCGAAAATGGAAATTTATTGCTGTGTGTAAAGAGGTTGATGATTATGTAAAGAGCCAGTATAAAGCTTTTGAAGATAAAGGAAAAGTAGGCTTAGTGTTTCAGGTGGAAAACTGTGAAGTATATGCACTTACTTGGGATGATATCATTAAAAGTTTTGAAATAAAGCATAAACCGATGTTGGAACGGTTGAAATATGATAGAGAACAAGTCGCAAATGAATTGATGGAAGAAGTGAATGGTGCTGAAGGACGAGAAAAAGCAGATGCACTTACGGAAATTGCTGTTGCGCAGGTATAGTTAAAATAATACTTGATATACCATAAATAGTATTGTAACATGCAACACCACAAGGAGGTGATTGCGATGACAATGCAGCAAATAGTCCGGCAGTTTCAAGATGAAGTCATGGAAGCACATTTAAGAAAACTGCGGGCAGAGAATGAAGAGTATCAGGAAATTGAAAGGGAATTATTGAGACTGGCACATAAGGTTCAGGAATATATGGAAACGCTTAGTGACAGTCAGCAAAAAATCCTTATGGATTACAGTGATACCCGGAATAGTCAAGAATCGTTATAAGGGAAAATACGGAGGTGGCGATATTTGCCACCTTTGTTGCAGATACTGTTTGACATTTTATTAATTCAAAGAGTATTGCTAATGAGTATTAGATATTTTCGGACAAATTACTTTTGTTAATCTGTATGCGATACTACCCTTATCGCATGTGGAAGTCGTGTGTTGTCTACATCGGGTGAATTCGTAGAAATTCTCAGATTTAGGCACTTTGCGAGGTATATGAGTTTCACACCCACAGGCAAACAGGGTAAGGAAAAAAGAAATGTGTTCATTAAAGAGCAACGAGCCGGGTGCAGGCATTGTACTGATGAAATTGGATGAATTTCATAGCTTTGTGGGACATCCATTTAAGGTGGAAAGAAATCAGGACTTGTTTGAATTGAGATGTAGTATTGAGAAAGAAGGTGTATTAGTTCCGCTATTGGTGCGAAAAAAACCGCATGGTGATGGATACGAAATTGTAGCCGGACACAGAAGAAAAGAGGCTGCGCACTGGGCAGGTCTTATAGAAGTCCCGGCGATTATACGGGAACTGGATGATGACCAGGCGGTCATAGCGATGGTAGACAGTAATCTTCAAAGAGAGAAGATACTGCCAAGTGAGAAAGCGTTTGTTTATAAGATGAGGCTGGAAGCAATGAACAGCTTGCAAGAATGGTCGGAGAAAGTGTAACACAGATCAAACGATATATCCGGTTGACGAATCTGATACTGAAGATATTGGAGATGGTTGACAGGGAGGTGCTTGCCATACGTTCAGCAGTGGAATTATCATTTTTGACAGAAGAAGAACAGTATGAACTTCATGCTGTCATGGAGCTGGAACAAAGCATTCTCAATATTTCACAGGTAAATCGTCTGAAACGGATGAGCCAGCAGAAATGTCTTGATATGGATAAAATCTATAAGATTTTGCAGGAGACAAAGCCCAATCAGAAAGAACAGGTAAATATTTTCTAGAAAAGTATACTCCAAAGCAACAGGTTGATCTGATTGAAAAATTACTAAAAAACTGGGTAAAACAGAATAAAAAAATAAAATAGAATATTGTGAGCAGGTAAGGCGTGAGTCATAGAAATGTGGCCCACGTCTTTTCTTTTGCTCTGAAAGGAAGTGATGAACATGAATAAGAAGTTCCTGAAGCATTATATGGAAACAGAACCGGAAGGTACTTCCAAGAAGTATATCTTTTTGGTGGACAATCAGGATATTGCAATGAATATTGTGATGTCCGGTTATCAGGCACTTTATCTGGGGCAGGAAGATGATGGATATTATTTCAGCGTAAACAGTTTTATAGAAGATATGCGGTCTATTCAGTTTCATGGAACCTGTCAGAGTGTGTACCACTATGTGGCTGCCTGCACGACCAAATGGATGAATGACCGGATTTTGGAATTTTGCAAGGAGTCTGGTCTGGATGGAAAAGCCGGATGGCAGTTGTTCAAAGAAAAAGAGTATCTGGGGAAACTGGATAATCAGCCTGAGGTAGGGAAAACTTTGGAACAGTTTATCCTGCGGTTTGAGCGAGAACCGAAGAATGATCCGGAATTAAGCCGTTTCCACAAGTTTGATTCAAAAGGGAAGGTCACTGGTGTGAGGAATATGGAGATTGTGGATTGTATCGTGGAGAATGTGAGCTTCTTTGTAAGGGGAGAGATTCCCTATTATTATGAGCATGGTGTTTTTATTGAGGACACTAAGGGTGTAAAGCTGAAATACCGGATTCAAAAGCTGATTTATCGGGATCAGGTTAACAGCAGCACGATCCAGAGAGTTTATAACCTTTTGATTACACAGCCACAGATTTACCGGAATTCGTATGAACTGAATAAGCAGCCCGCCCACTGGATTAATTTCAAAAATGCTTATTATGATGTGTTGTCAGGTGAGCTGATAGAGCATGATCCGAAGTATCTGACGATTAATCAGATTCCCTTCCCATATTATCCAGAGGACAGGAAAAAAGTCCTGGAAGGTGGGATAAATATCAGAAAATATTTGGATTCTTCCATACCGGACAAGGTGGAACAGCAGATGTTCTGGGAGTATTTCGGCTATTGTATGACTACGGATACCCAGTTCCAGAAATTCTTGATGTTGAAAGGAAATGGAGGTACCGGAAAATCTGTTGTGGTTGCACTGATCCAGCATGTGATCGGTAATGAGAATACGTCCAGTATCTCATTGCAGGACCTAAATAAACGGTTTTATGCTACCGGGATGTACGGAAAGCTGTTAAATGCCTGTGCGGATATCCCATGTAAAGCGATGAACACAACCGGTGTACTGAAAAAGGCTGTTGGTGAAGATATGTATTTTATGATTTTCCATAATGATGGCAATCATGCTGTGGCTATTTTTCTAGGAACAAGCTTTTGACAGAAATTCCGAAGATAGGTTTCTGCTAAATACACAATCTTACGGAGAATTCTCCTATAAAGTTGATTGATATTGTTCACATCGGTAAACAGCTTTTGATGACGAGGGGCAGTTTGACAACCTGTTCTATCGCAATTTTTAGGACAAAAACATACCGATGAATCGTATATGTGGGGACGCATTATGAATATTGACGTATCCACTTACAAAGATGAAAATAGTAAAACGCTGATGTATATGAGTGAAGAAAAAGTCAGAGATATTATTGAAAAATGCACCGACAGTAGATTTTTAGGTGTTTTTGGAGAGAAAACCGTAAATGTTCTGAAAGTCAATTTGAGGTTGGACGGTATCCTGTAACTAGCGCTCTCCAAAGATGAGCAAAAGATTTCAGACTTCTGCTCATCTTTACACAATCTTAATTTCAAAACAAACTTACTTACGCCCATTTAATACAAATAAAGATA
>OBAH01001135.1_pt1 | contig 16537 bp, 14 predicted proteins | sample 1517491 | NCBI WGS metagenome assembly OBAH01 (sample SAMN04571697, study PRJEB22368) | human gut metagenome | biome: human gut; material: stool | host: Homo sapiens | place: Luxembourg | collected 2012-08-03
AGATGAAGGGGTTTCGGGCGCAGGTGAGAGGAGTAGCAGACTTGCCTTTCTTCATGTACCGTATGATGATGATCTTCGGTTAACATGCCTGGTGGGCTATCCACGGACTTCCGCACCTGAGCCAATTTTTGGCTATCATTAATTGAGCAAGTTTTCATGACTTGCTCGATTATTTTTTTTTATAGTTGTTCAAATAATCAGTTAGAAAATTCATTCGTAAGAGAATATGATAAAAACATTATAATTATAATTGATGGAAATAATAATTTAAACAAGTATTCAGATGCTTTGGTAGAAAATTTAAAGAAACCATATATAAAATATCCCTCAACTCAAATAACATTAATTTATAATACAAAGAATAAACTTAAAATATATGATTTATATAGAAATGACAGTATTTTGTTACCCAAAGAAAATTTTTACAGTGCAAATGGATTACAAAAATATTTAAAGAAATATACCTCCATGTTTCATGTTAGAGAAAACATTTTAATATTGTGGTCCCATGGAACAGGCTGGATTAATTCAACTAGAAGTTTTGGAGATGATGGAGGAAATAATATAAACATATATGAATTAGCCAAGATCTTACCCATTAAATTTGATTGCATTGTATTTGATGCTTGCTATATGTCTTGCATTGAAAATTTATTTGAACTAAGAGAAAAAACAAGATATGTTTTATCATCTCCTAACGTAGTTCCGGTAGATGGTATTATAGACAACAATACTTTAAATTTGTTATGTAAAAGCAACGATATTAAAGAAAAATTGATTTCAATATGTAACTATTATAAAAAAAAACATTCCAATAACTCTATCAATATTTCTTTAGCCCTAACAGAAACATCTTGTTTGCAGAAGATTGCTATGCAAATAGCTAACAGTGATATAAAAATACAGAAAAATGAAACATATAATTTAAATAATTTTATGTTTAGAAATTACAAAATATTTTATGATATAAAAGAAGTATTTAGTAAAACAGAATTACAAAATCTAAATATAGATTTTAATAAATTGATTGTATATAATGTAAATGGAATTAATAATACCTTCATTAGTTCTGGAGTTTCCATTTTTGTTCCTACTAATAATGAGATATACTATAATTCATATAGTAAAACTTCGTGGGAAAAATATACCAATTGGTTAAAGAAATTCGAATAGTACGAATGATGCTTTTTTCTTTAATATTAAATTATAGAGTTGCAGAAATTTTTAATGTGATGATTTTATTGATAGGATTTATCATATACTATTCCGTTTATGATAGCTTGCTGCTAATTGGAACTTGGAAATTAAATAAAACTATCAATAAAAACGGTTTTTGTTTGTATCTTTCGGAAAATTTGTTTAAATTTGCCATGTCATTTGGTATTTTGCTGTTCTTACATAGCAGTATCAAGATAAGAGAGATTTCAGATATAGAAAATATGGGCAACTAATGTGGCTCTGATACTTGTAAGAATATAATTTGTAGTGTTATAAAAATATACAGAAATGAAAAAGTACATACCTTATTTACTTAAATTCGCATTCATGATTTTTGCAATTTTTCCTGCAATCAAACATGAATGGCTGGCTATAAGCGTGGGAGTCATAGCCTTAGCAATACCTTTGGTTTGCTTTGTCTGGTGCTGGATTTCCGATAGTGTGATGAAGGCATTTGAGCATGCTCGCAAAGACAGTATTTATAATGTGATGATTTCTTTTATAGGATTTGTTATATACTATTCTGTATATGATCATTTGCTAATATGGATCATTATTTTGGCATGTTATTTATTCGACTTCTATTATGAATATTCTTCTCAGAAAAACCACAAGCAATAACTTTATTTTTACAAATGGGGAAAGTTGAGTTAATATAAGGATGGCAGGATTGATATTCTTGTCATCCTTTTGGGTTATAGGGAAGTTATAGAAGTTAAAGTCATATGCTTTATGGCTAAATAGTCGACAAAAAGTTTCCTTTTTATTTTGTATTGTCTTCGATTTGCTGTAACTTTAGATAAGTTACGCTGCATCTCAACAATGAAAACAAAAAGTTTCCTTTTTATTTTGTTTTGTCTTCGATTTGCTGTAACTTTGCACCCGCAAACTACAATTTGATAAAAGTTGTTTTTCAACTGATTAAAAGATTAGATTATGAGTGAACAGATTGAGCAACAGAATAACAAGGTACAGCCAACTACAGAAGAAACAACTGTAGCTACAGAACAGGTGGCTGGTTTCCAGGTGGTAAACGAAGGCTTCACTACACGTGAGGCTATTGAGGAAGCCAAGCGATGCCTCCATTGTAAGGTGCCACAATGTAAGAAGGGATGTCCTATCGGAAATGATATCCCCGACTTTGTGCATGAACTTTCCATGGGTAATATGGGTGCGGCTATGTCTATCATCAATGCCAAGAGCAACCTTCCTGCTATCTGTGGACGTGTATGTCCTCATGAGAAGCAATGCCAGGGCAACTGTGTGCTGGGCAAGAAGGGAAAACCTGTACAGATAGGCAAGTTGGAGCAGTTTGTTGCAGACTTCGATACCAAGATGAACCTCTCTCGCGAGAAGCTTCCACAGAAGACTCGTGGACGTGTGGCTGTCATTGGTTCTGGTCCTGCCGGACTTACTGTTGCTGGTGATTTGGCACGTCAGGGCTTTAATGTCACGATCTTCGAGGGACAGGCCGAGCCTGGTGGTGTGCTGATGTATGGTATTCCTGAATATCGACTGCCCAAGGCCGTGGTACGTGCTGAGGTGAGCAAGATAGAGGCTCTCGGTGTACAGTTTATCACCAACTGCATGGTGGGTGAGAACAATGTGACTATCGACAGTCTTTTCCGTGCTGGCTACGATGCCATTTTCATGGGAACAGGAACCAGCGTACCTCAGAATATGGACTCTACACCTGGTGCCAAGTTGCATGGTGTGAGCCAGAGTACTTATTTCCTGCACAATGTCAATGCCTATAACGAGGGAGCCTTGACACGCGACATGGTGCCTCTTCGTGATGGAGAGAAGGTGGGTGTGATAGGTGGAGGAAATGTGGCAATGGATGCTGCACGTACTGCCATCCGCCTGGGTGCCGATGTGACAGTGCTCTATCGCAAGACACAGGAAGAGATGCCTGCCATACAGAGTGAGTATGATGAGGCTGTGAAGGAGGGTGTCAAGTTTGAATGGAAAACTACTGTCGAGGCTTTCCTCAAGGGTAAGAACGGAAGACTGGGAAGCTGTGTACTCAATACTCCAGAAGGTGAGCGTGTAGAGAAATTCGACCGCATCTACTTGGCCATCGGATCACGTCCTGCCAACCGTATTGTCTCTACTACTGCTGGTATCGAGGTTGACGAGAAAGGTTATGTCAAGGTGGTGGAGCGTCCTTTTGGTATGACCACCCGCAGAGGTGTGTTTGCCGGAGGCGACGTGGTTCATCGTCCTCAGACCGTGGTGCTTGCCATGAAGGCTGCCAAGGAGGTGGCTCAGGGTATTGCTCAATATGTCGATGCCATCAAGTTGCTCGAAGAGGCAAAGCGCATCGAGAAGAGCGGCACGACAGACGTAGAATAACGTTATAGACTTTTAAATCGCATTAATATCTCCCAAAACTCATTGGTGGTTTTGGGAGATATTATTTTTTTATTTACTTTTGTAGGCATAACTCAACTTATGTAAGTTGTAGAAGTTCAATAAGATAAAACGAATGAAGAAGACTATATTGATGATCGTGCTGATATGTTGGGCAGTGGTAATGGTCAGGGCACAGAAAACCTGCGTCATAGCCAATGCCGAAGACCATGTGCCTGTGCGTGAAGCATTGATTCATACCGATAACAATCATTGGGCACGTACCGACTACAGAGGTTACTGGACCATGAAGTATCAGTTTGACAGTGCTACGGTGTCGAAACCGGGCTTTCTGAAGACTACCATCTATCTGAAGAATCTCCCCGATACGGTGTTTCTGCTGCCGCAGAGCCACCAACTCAGAGAGGTGGAAGTATGGGGAGAGAATATGCCCGGTATCAAAGGCATTCAGAACGATGCGCACCGGCAGGCTGAGATAGGTGGGGCAAATGCTCCCAGCGGAGCGAGCTTCGACTTGGCCAAAATGCTTGACAAGAGGGGCAGACGTGACAGCAAGCACCTGCGAGAGGCTCATAAGATATTCGGCGAGATGGATCGCAAAGACCCCATTGTGGCTGCCTACGAGAAGGCCACAGGAAAGAAATATCAGGCTAACGGCAGTATGATGAAGTCGAGCGTGGAGCCTATAGAACCTCGCCAGCAACCTGCCACTGCATCTGATGCAAAAAAGGCAAAAGCTGCAGGAGAAAGAAATGGGCAAGGCAATGTGCCGGAAAAGAATCCCGGCAAGGAGCAAGGTAAAGGAAAAAACAAGGAACAAGGGAAGGAGCCGCTTCCTGTAAAGGATGAAAAAACGTCAAAAAAGGTACGCGTGTCGGTAGAACAGTCGGTAAGTATCCTAAAGTGACAGATTTGACGTGCTTTTTTGGTTACTAATATAGGGTTTTCGAAATTATTTTCGTAACTTTGCAGCCAAAATAAAAAAAGAATTTAAAATGTTTGAAAATTTAAGTGATAGACTGGAACGATCCTTCAAGATTCTGAAGGGTGAGGGTAAGATAACCGAAATCAACGTGGCAGAGACCATGAAGGACGTACGCCGTGCTTTGCTCGATGCCGACGTCAACTTCAAGGTAGCTAAGGAATTCACCAACAAGGTGAAGGAAAAGGCACTTGGTATGAATGTGCTCACGGCTGTAAAGCCTGGTCAGTTGATGGTAAAGCTGGTTCACGATGAGCTGGCTGAGTTGATGGGAGGCGAGGAAGCTCCTCTGAAGCTTGAAGGTCATCCTGCCATCATCCTGATGAGCGGTCTGCAGGGTTCGGGTAAGACCACCTTCAGTGGAAAGCTTGCCAATATGCTCAAGACCAAGAAGGGCAAGAAGCCATTGCTCGTGGCCTGCGACGTTTATCGTCCTGCTGCTATAGACCAGTTGAAGGTGGTAGGAGAGCAAGTGGGTGTTCCTGTATACAGTGAGCCTGAGAACAAGGATGTTTGTGTCATTGCCGACCATGCCATCCAGCAGGCTAAGACCAATGGCAACGATGTTGTCATCGTGGATACTGCCGGTCGTCTGGCCATTGACGAGCAGATGATGAACGAGATCAGCGGTCTTAAGAATCATCTTCGTCCCGACGAGACTCTCTTCGTAGTTGACTCTATGACTGGTCAGGATGCTGTCAATACAGCCAAGGAGTTTAACGACCGTCTTGATTTCAATGGCGTGGTTCTTACCAAGCTTGATGGTGATACCCGTGGTGGTGCTGCTCTCAGTATCCGCACTGTGGTGACCAAGCCTATCAAGTTTATCGGTACTGGCGAGAAGATGGAGGCTATCGACGTGTTCTATCCTGCCCGTATGGCCGACCGTATTCTCGGTATGGGTGACGTGGTTTCGTTGGTAGAGCGTGCTCAGGAGCAGTTCGACCTTGAGGAGGCAAAGAAACTGGAGAAGAAGATTCGCAAGAATCAGTTCGACTTCAACGATTTCTATGCTCAGATACAGCAAATCAAGAAGATGGGTAATATCAAGGATTTGGCTGGTATGATTCCTGGTTTAGGCAAGGCTATCCGTGATGTGGATATTCCTGATGATGCATTCAAGAGCGTTGAGGCTATCATTCAGAGTATGACTCCTAAGGAGCGTTCTAACCCAGGTATCCTCAATACCAGCCGTCGTCAGCGTATCGCCAAGGGCTCGGGTACCAATATCCAGGAGGTGAACAAGCTGATCAAGCAGTTCGACCAGACCCGTAAGATGATGCAGATGATGACTGGTGGCGGAATGGCAGGCATGATGAGCCGCATGAAGGGTATGAAGGGAATGCCCGGGATGCCAAAGATGCCAGGAATGTGATAACACATAACATTGATTATTTAATATTGAATGAAATGCAACTGATAGACGGGAAGGCTACGGCTAATGCCATTAAGGAGCAGATAGCCGAAGAGGTGGCACAAATTGTTGCCAACGGAGGAAAACAGCCACACTTGGCTGCTGTACTCGTAGGACATGACGGAGGCAGCGAGACCTATGTCAAGAATAAGGTGCTTGCCTGTGAGAAGTGTGGATTCAAGTCGACCCTTATTCGTTACGAGGACGACGTGACCGAGGAAGAGTTGTTGGCCTGTGTGGACAAGCTGAACAAGGATGAAGATGTAGATGGCTTCATCGTGCAACTGCCTCTTCCTGCCCATATTGACGAGCAGAAAATCATCATGGCCATTGATTATCGCAAGGATGTAGACGGTTTTCATCCCATCAATGTAGGTCGCATGGCTATAGGTCTGCCTTGTTTCATCTCTGCCACTCCGTTGGGTATTCTTACCCTGTTGCAGCATTATCATATTCCTACCAGTGGCAAGAAGTGTGTAGTGCTTGGCAGAAGCAACATCGTGGGCAAGCCTATGGCGCAACTCATGATGCAGAAACAGTGGGGTGATGCTACCGTAACGGTTTGCCATTCTCACTCTGCCAACCTGAAGGAGGAATGCCGTGAGGCGGATATCATCATTGCAGCTATCGGAAAGCCCAACTTCGTTACAGCCGATATGGTGAAAGAGGGAGCTGTGGTGATAGATGTAGGTACAACCCGCGTGCCTGATGCTACCCGTAAGAGTGGCTTCCGTCTGAATGGTGATGTCAAATTTGACGAGGTGGCAGAGCGTTGCTCTTATATCACCCCTGTTCCTGGTGGTGTAGGTCCTATGACCATCTGCTCGCTGATGAAGAATACATTGGCTGCAGGAAAGAAGGAATTCTACAAGTAGCAATATACTTGATTTTTTATAACTCTCTAATTTGTTGGAGGCCGAGTGTAGTGATGCATTCGGTCTTTTTTTTTTTGTTTCCCTAACTCCAGAACTTACTGAAACTCTCTATATATAATAAACTCAACTTTCGCATATTAGGAAGTTAAAGGAGTTAAGGGAGTTAAGGAGTTAAGACGTATGTCTTGCTGCTTAAAAAAATACGCCAAAAAGACTGTTGTCTTAACTCCTCAGCGACCGTAGGGAGCGATAACTCCTTAACTCCTTTAACTTCTGAGCTTGCGAAACTTGAATAACTTCTTTAACTTCCATAACTTCTGAACTTGCTAAAGTTCAATAATAAATAATGTACGCGCGCGTAGAAGCATGGAAAAACTTGTGTTTTAGCTTGAAAATGTAAGTAGACTGGGTGGTTGCTCCATGGTGTGAATAATCGGTGTGAAAGTCTTAAAGTTGTTTTTCAATCGTACAAAAAGAAGAAAAAATGTGCTTTTTTTCCAGTTTTCACGGGACAAATGTAAAATATTATAGGAAAAGTTTGGTAGTTAAGTTTTTTTTTTATTACTTTGCACTCGATTTCAAAAATGTGCAATGTGTTGCGCAATAATAAAGATTTCAATAACATTTTTAATAAATTAATTTTTAGAGAGACATGAAAAAGTTAGGTTTATTGTTTGCTGCCGCTGCAATGGCAGTTTCAGTAAATGCTCAGACAGTTACTGAGAGCAAGACATTTGACAACTTCTACATCGGCATCAACGGCGGTGCTCAGGTAAAGACTACTGGCGAGAGCTGGATGAACAACCTGAACTCAAACGCTGGCCTTCGTATCGGTCGCTGGTTCACTCCAGTATTCGGTTTGGCTGCTGAGGGTAATGTTTACTTCAACGATCACTGCAAGCACTACATGCCACAGTCTAAGACTGTAGCTCGCTACATGAACGTTGGTTTGATCGGTACTGTAAACTTGAGCAACTGGTTTGCTGGTTACAAGGGTGAGCCACGTTTGTTCGAGGTTGTTCCTGTATACGGCTTCGGTTGGGGTCACACATTCGGTACAGATGAGAACTATAATGTTTTGACTTCTAAGGCCGGTATCGACTTCACATTCAACCTGGGCAAGGCTAAGGCATGGCAGGTATATGTTGAGCCTTCTATGAACTGGTCTTTGAACGGTTATGGCTATGAGGGTGTTGCTTACAACATCAACAAGTCTGCATTCCAGTTGAACGCTGGTATCGTTTACAAGTTCAAGAACTCTAACGGTTCTCACAACTTCACAATCGCTCAGCTCCGCGACCAGAACGAGATCGATGGTTTGAACAGCCAGATCAACAGCCTTCGTAGTGACTTGAACGACAAGGACGCTCAGCTTTCTGCAAAGGACAAGCAGATCAAGGATCTTCAGAATGCTCTCGACGAGTGCAACAAGAAGCCTAAGTATGTGAAGCCAGCTACTGCTACAAACTTGCAGCCAACTGTATTGTTCCGTCAGGGCAAGGCTGTTGTAGACAAGAGCCAGATGCCTAACATCGAGTTGATCGCTCAGTATATGAAGAATCACCCAGAGGCTAAGGTTGAGATCAAGGGTTACGCTTCTCCAGAGGGTAACAAGGACTTCAACCAGGCTCTTTCTCAGAAGCGTGCTGACGCTGTTAAGAACGTACTCGTTAAGAAGTACAAGATCGCTGCTGATCGTTTGACTACTAAGGGTATGGGTGCAACAGACAAGCTCTTCAAGCAGGTTGAGTTCAACCGTGTATCTACTTTCAACGACAACGCTGCTGCTGAGTAATTGAAAGCAATACGCTAAAAACGATGTTGAATAATATCAAAATAGGGAATCCCTAAGGCTTCGGTCTTAGGGATTTTTTTTGTTTATAGTAACTGATTGATAAGTAAATGTAGCAAATGCCTTATAGATTGTAAGTATTATAGGTTGTTTTTGTAACAAAATACGCGTATTTGTGAAAGTTTATACGAAATTTGTTGGCTATTACATAAAAACTCAGTATCTTTGTAGGCAAAATAAACGAAGATACAAAAATGATGAAACATCCATTAAGAAGTAGTGTCTGTACTGAAGGCAGAAGAATGGCAGGTGCCCGTGCACTCTGGGTAGCTGCTGGTATGAAACATGAGCAGTTTGGCAAACCTATTATTGCCATTGTGAACAGCTTTACACAGTTTGTGCCTGGTCATACTCATCTTCATGAAATCGGTCAGATAGTCAAGAAGGAAATTGAGGCAATGGGTTGCTATGCAGCCGAATTTAATACCATCGCTGTAGATGATGGTATTGCTATGGGTCATGACGGAATGCTTTACTCTTTGCCAAGCCGTGACATTATCGCAGATTCTGTAGAGTATATGGTCAATGCTCATAAGGCTGATGCCATGATCTGCATCTCTAATTGTGATAAGGTGACTCCTGGTATGCTCATGGCATCAATGCGCTTGAACATTCCTACTGTATTCTGCTCTGGTGGCCCTATGGAAGCTGGTCGTTGGAAGGGTGAGAATGCTGACTTGATTACTGCTATGATTAAGGGTGCTGATACCAGTGTTTCTGATGAGGAAATGAAGCAGATTGAGCAATGTGCTTGTCCTGGTTGTGGTAGCTGTTCGGGTATGTTCACTGCCAATTCTATGAACTCGCTGACTGAGGCTATTGGTTTGAGTCTCCCTGGAAATGGTACAATCTTGGCAACACACAAGAATCGTATCCAACTCTTCAAGGATGCTGCTCGTCAGGTAGTGAAGAATGCTTATGCTTATTATGAGGATGGTGATGAGAGTGTTTTGCCACGTAATATTGCAACACGTGATGCTTTCCTCAATGCAATGACTCTCGATATCGCAATGGGTGGTAGTACCAATACGGTGCTTCATCTTTTAGCAGTAGCTCAGGAAGCTGGTGCTGATTTCAAGATGGAGGATATCGATCAGTTGAGCCGCAAGGTTCCTTGTCTCTGCAAGTTGTCTCCAAATACTCAGAAATATAGTGTTCAGGAGTGCAATCGTGCGGGTGGTATCATGGGTATCCTGAATGAGTTGAACAGGGGTGGCTTGATCAATGGTAGCGTAAAACGTGTTGATGGAAAGACACTTGATGAGCAGATGAAGAAATATGATATCACAGGTTCTGAGCTTGATCCAGAAGCAGATAGAATCTATCATTCTGCACCTGGCAGAAAATTCTCTACCCAGATGGGTACTCAGGATGCTCAGTGGGAAAGCCTTGATACTGACCGCGAGAATGGATGTATCCGTGACTTGGAACATGCTTATACAAAGGATGGTGGTCTGGCTGTTCTCTTCGGTAATATCGCTCAGAATGGTTGTGTAGTGAAGACAGCGGGTGTGGATCCTGTACTTTGGCACTTTGAGGGTCCTGCGGTTTGCTTCGATTCTCAAGAGGATGCTTGTGAGGGTATTCTTGACGGAAAGGTTAACTCCGGTGACTGCGTGGTTATTACTCACGAGGGTCCTAAGGGTGGTCCAGGTATGCAGGAGATGCTGTATCCTACTTCTTACATCAAGAGCCGCCATTTGGGCAAGGAGTGTGCCCTGATTACTGATGGTCGTTTCTCTGGTGGTACATCCGGTTTGAGTATCGGTCATATTTCTCCAGAAGCAGCTGCCGGTGGTAATATCGGTAAGATTAAGGATGGTGATATCATTGTCATTGATATTCCAAGTCGTTCTATCAACGTGAAGTTGTCAGATGAAGAATTGGCAGCCCGTCCTCAGCAGCCTTTGAAGCGTAACCGTGTGGTAAGCAAGGCTTTGCGTGCATACGCTCAGAGTGTAAGTTCTGCAGACAAGGGTGGTGTCAGAATCATTGATTAAGATGAAAATATATAGTTTTTAAATCTTCAGTAGAAAGGTAATGGGAAGTTTTGCTTGGATATAAGAGTGGAATTTTCCCATTCCTTTGAAATAAATATAATAATAATGGCAAAAGAAGTAATAACAGGAGCAGAAGCGTTGATGCGCTCCCTGAAAGCTGAGGGTGTAACAACCATTTTCGGTTATCCGGGGGGAAGCATCATGCCAGTGTTTGATTCACTGTATGGTTACACGAGAGGAGAAAATAAGGTGTTTGATCACATCTTGGTACGTCACGAGCAGGCTGCTGCTCATGCTGCACAGGGGTATGCCCGAGTCAGCGGTGAGGTGGGAGTGACTCTTGTGACAAGTGGTCCTGGTGCAACCAATACGCTGACTGGTATTGCTGATGCCATGATGGACTCAACCCCTATTGTGGTTATTGCTGGTCAGGTGGGTGTTGGTGCCTTAGGTACTGATGCTTTCCAGGAAGTAGACCTGGTGGGTGTTACCCAGCCAATCTCCAAATGGGCTTATCAGATCAGACGTCCTGAGGATGTGGCATGGGCTGTAAGCCGTGCTTTCTATATCGCCCGTAGCGGTCGCCCGGGTCCTGTCGTGCTCGACTTCACCAAGAATGCCCAGGTGGCTTCTTGCGAATGGGAACCGGTGAAGTGTGAGAAGGTGACATCCTATAATCCTTATCCTAAGATTGACGAGCAGGCTGTGGCTGAGGCTGCCGAACTCATCAACAAGGCAAAGAAACCTTTTGCCTTGGTGGGTCATGGCGTGGAACTTGGTGGTGCCCACAATGAACTGTTGGAGTTCTTGGAGAAAGCCGATATCCCTGCAGGACGTACGCTTCTCGGACTCTCAGCTCTGCCCAGCAATCATCCTCTCAATATGGGTATGCTCGGTATGCATGGCTCTTATGCCACCAACATGAAGACGCAGGAGTGTGATGTGCTGATAGCCATCGGTATGCGCTTCAGCGACCGTATCACGGGTGTTCCTTCCAAGTATGCTCCTCAGGCTAAGGTGATTCATCTCGATATTGACAAGGCCGAGATAGACAAGGTGATAAAGACGGATGTCGCTGTCATCGGTGACTGCAAACAGTCGTTGCCAGCCATCACACGTCTGCTGAACAAGAATGTACACCGTGAATGGCGCGACTCTTTCGATGTGTATCGCCAGCAGGAGCAGGAGAAAGTTATCGAGAAAGACATTCATCCTAAGGAAGGTCCGCTGTTGATGGGTGAGGTGACCAATGTGGTGACAGAGGCTACTCACAACGAGGCTGTGCTCGTGAATGATGTCGGTCAGAATCAGATGATCAGCAGCCGTTATTTTAAGTTCACCAAGAAATTGTCTATCGTCACCAGTGGTGGCTTCGGAACCATGGGCTTCGGTTTGCCTGCAGCCATCGGTGCTACTTTCGGTGCTCCCGACAGAACAATCTGCTGCTTCTTCGGTGATGGCGGTTTCCAGATGAACATCCAGGAACTGGGTACTATCATGGAACAGCAGGCTCCTGTGAAGATGATTCTGCTGAACAACAACTACTTGGGCAATGTGCGTCAGTGGCAAGACCTGATGTTCGAGGGTCGCCGTTCGTTCACCCACATGTTGAATCCACGTTATGCAGAGGTGGCTCATGCCTATGGCATTCCTTACGATGTGGTCATCGACCGCAAGGACTTGAGGGCAAAGGTAGAGAAGATGATTGCCACCAAGGGTCCTTATCTCTTGGAGTGCGCCATCAAGGAGGACGAGGACATCGTGCCTATGACTCTGCCAGGCAAGAGCGTGGACGAGATGCAGCTCGAGTTGAACTATTAAGAGTGGAACAGGAAGAGTGAGGAATCGACTCCTTGTGAAAGAGGGGTGAAGTATCAACTTCTTTGAACGATAAGATTATGGAGAATAACAACGAAAAGAAATTATATACACTGCTTGTTTATTCTGAGAACATTGCCGGTATTCTGAATCAGATTACAGCCGTGTTTACTCGCAGACAGGTGAATATCGAGAGTTTGAATGTATCTGCCAGCAGTATCAAGAACATTCACAAGTACACCATTACGGTGTGGAGTGACGAGGAGCAGATAGAGAAAATCAACAAGGCGATAGAGAAAAAGATCGATGTGGTGAAGAGTGACTATTACACCGATGACCAAATTTTTATCCACGAGGTGGCTCTCTTCAAGATTTCCACACCCGTCTTGCTGGAAAACCCTGAGGTGTCGCGTACCATCCGCAAGCACGATGCACGCATGATGGAGGTAAATCCTACTTACAGCACGGTGCTCCTTGCAGGACTGACAGAAGACATCGCCGACTTGTTCCTTCAGCTCAACAGCTTTGACTGCCTCTTGCAGTATACTCGCTCTGGACGCATTGCTGTGACAAGAAGTTATGATGAGCCTGTATCCGATTATCTTAAAAAAGGCGAAGAGGAGTAACTTCATAGAGTGATGAAAATAGTATAAAATATGAATTATAAGAGTCGTGTTTCTATGGTCTTCTGACTATGGAAATGCGACTTTTATATAATAAAACAAGTACGAGATATGGAATTATTAAGCAAAGTAGGAAGATATGAGTTCCTTTCGGAACCTTTTCATTGTGACTATTCCAGTCACTTGTTTATGGGGCATTTGGGCAATCATCTGTTGAATGCTGCCGATTTTCATAGCAACGACAGGGGATATGGTATGAACTATCTCATGCCTCGCCATCGCACATGGGTATTGAGCCGTCTTGCCATTGAGATGACAGAGATGCCCAAGTCGTATGACAAGTTCGCAGTGGAGACATGGGTGGAGAATGCCATGAAGTATTTTACAGCGCGCGACTTCAAGATCTGCGCCGCATCACCGGCAGGTGAGGAGGAGAAAGTATATGGTTACGGCAAGAGTGTGTGGGCTATGATAGACACGCAGAGCCGCCAGCCTGTTGACATCTTCTCGATCAACGATGGCTTGATATCTCAGTATATCGAGACAGAAAAGGAATGCCCCATTGCTGCCAGCTCGAGGGTGAAGATGTCGGCAGATGCCCAACTCGTCAGAACCATTGACACCTATTATCATGATGTGGACGTCAATGGACATATCAATTCGGTGAAATATATCGAGCACATCCTCGATTTGTTTGATTTGGATTACTATAAGGCTCATTTCTTGCAAAGATTCGAAATTGCTTATGTGGCAGAGAGCCATCAAGGCGATAAGTTGAACTTCTATATGGAGGAAGTAGGAGAGAATGAATATTGCATAAAAGTAACAAAAAGCATGCAAAATTCTGAAAAAGATATAGAAGTTGTAAGAAGTAAAGCGAAATTTATAAAAAAATGAAAGAAAAATTTGGTTGTTTCATAATGATTTATTACCTTTGCAACCGAATTAATAAAAGGAATAAACCCATAGCCGCTTTCTTGGATAGGGAGTGGACGGATCAAAAGACTTTCTTTGAATAAGTAGGGCTCGCATCCGTATGGATAAGTAAAACCCGCGGCTTCACAACAGTAGTCGCACAAAAAATTTTTATTATGGCAGAAATGAATTTCGGTGGCGTAATTGAAACAGTAGTCACCAGTCATGAATTTTCATTGGAGAAAGCACGTGAAGTATTGAAAAATGAAACTATCGCCGTTATCGGTTATGGTATTCAGGGTCCTGGTCAGGCATGCAACCTTCGTGACAATGGCTTCAACGTAATCGTTGGTCAGCGTGAGGGTAAGACTTATGAGAAGTGTCTGAAGGACGGATGGGTTCCTGGTAAGACTTTGTTCTCTATCGAGGAGGCTGTTCAGAAGGGTACTATCATCTGTATGTTGCTTTCTGATGCCGGCCAGATTGCTGTTTGGCCAAAGATTAAGCAGTATCTTACAGCAGGTAAGACTTTGTATTATTCACATGGTTTCGCTATCAACTGGAGCGATCGCACAGGCGTAGTTCCACCTAAGGATATTGATGTTATCATGGTTGCACCTAAGGGTTCTGGTACTTCTCTCCGTACAATGTTCTGCGAGGGTCGTGGTTTGAACTGCTCTTACGCTGTATATCAGGATGCATCTGGTAAAGCAGAGGAAAAGACTATTGCATTCGGTATCGGTATCGGTGCAGGATATTTGTTCAAGACTACATTCCAGCGTGAGGCTACTTCTGACCTTACTGGTGAGCGTGGTTCTTTGATGGGTGCCATCGAGGGATTGTTGGAGGCTCAGTATGATGTGCTCCGTGAGAATGGTCACTCACCATCAGAGGCTTTCAACGAGACTGTTGAGGAGCTGACACAGAGCCTTGGCCCTCTCTTCGGTGAGAAGGGTATGGACTGGATGTATGCTAACTGCTCTACTACTGCACAGCGTGGTGCGCTCGACTGGGCTCCTCGTTTCCGCGAGGCTATCAAGCCAGTTATGGAGTGGTTGTATTACTCTGTTAAGACAGGTAATGAGGCACAGATTTCTATCGACAAGAACTCTCAGCCTGACTACCGTGAGAAGTTGAACGCAGAACTCGAGGCTATGCGCAACAAAGAGATGTGGCAGGCTGGTGTTACTGTACGTAAACTTCGTCCTGAGAACAACTAATTTTTTTCTCGTACATAATGTTGGAAAGGGAATGGTCCGTGAGGGGTCGTTCCCTTTTGTTTTTTTGTTCCAATGCTGATACCTCAAAATGTAGACATAAATATTGCAAATAATATAGATAACAAAAAAAACTGTCACAAATTGTGAGCAGTTATAAAATAATGAGATTGTAGTTACCACTCCTGTAGAATGTCGAATAATGTCTGTTCGTGGAAATCAATTATGATAGATAGAGGCTTGGCAGAACTTTACGGAGTTTTTTTTGAAAGAAAAGTCTCAAAGTATCATTTTTGACTTAAAAATATTTGTAACACATTGATTAATAGGCGTATATAATAAATGATACTTTTTGCGTTTTGTTACAACAAGTATCATAAAAGTATCATAGAAGTCTCATTTTTCGCTGATTTTTTGGCTTTTTCAGTCTTTTCCCAGTCTTTTTGCTTTATCTTTTTTATCAGATACTGAACTTTAGCAAGTTCAGAAGTTATAGAAGTAATCACTCCCTTCGGTCGTTAGAAGTTATAGCCAACAGCCTTTTGGGTTGAATATCTATCTGTAAAGCATATGGCTTTAACTTCTCTAACTTCTTTAAATTCTTTAACTTCCCCATTTGCGAAAGTTGATGCAGGCATTCTTCATGATGTTTTCTTTGAATGCTTGTTGGAAATAGAAATGATAGTGCCCAAAATAAATCTAATAATTGGGCATTCGTTGCCCGCCGCATTGGCAGTGTATGCCCAAGGCTTGTTCTGTCGATGCCCAAGGCTTGTTCAGCGGATGCCCAAGGCTTGTTCAGCGGATGCCCATCCGTCGGTCTGTAAGGGATCATGCGGTGGGCACGAACTTCTTTAACTTCTTTAACTTCCCATTTGCGAAGTTGAGTTAATGATTGATTATCTTAATAACGTGGAATAAGGCATAATGCTGCATCGAAAATGATATTTTTCGCTTAAAATGAGATTTTTGTGATACTTCTATGATACTTTATATCATATTTCAAGAGAAGTCTCATTGTTGATAACTGATAATATATCAGTTAGTTATAACGATATTGAATATCAAAAATGATACTTTGATACATTTTCATCAAAAAACAAATTAACGTGCATGAACCATATTAATTTAGACAACCATCTACAGAATCTTATTTATTACAAGGATGAGTATCGCTTATTCTATCCAAGAACACCACTAGTGTCCACTAAATAAATTTAAGACTTAATTCTCTTACAGTTTGTAACTTC
>OBAH01001139.1_pt1 | contig 16529 bp, 16 predicted proteins | sample 1517491 | NCBI WGS metagenome assembly OBAH01 (sample SAMN04571697, study PRJEB22368) | human gut metagenome | biome: human gut; material: stool | host: Homo sapiens | place: Luxembourg | collected 2012-08-03
GATTTTTATCCTATAAACAAGGGATTATTTCATCACTCATATTCCAAAATAATCCGAATAATTGGAGATTTTTACATAATAATTTTCGTGAATATTATGCTGCTAAATATCTTTCTGAACAAAATCAAGAATTTGTGATTAAGACTATTGCTTGTGAAAGTGGGATAAAACCACAATGGGTAAATGTTCTTAGCTTTTTAACGGGCTTTGAATTGGATTGGGACTTAAAAAGCTGGTTGAGTGAAAAAGAACCCGCTGCTTTAGTGAAGTATAGTTCGAAACAATTGGATTCAAGTATACGTTTTAGTGTTTTTGAACACTTATTTGAAAAATACGAAAATATGCATATTCATTTTGATGAAGATTTATGTACAGAACAAGAATTGGCTGATTTTTCATGTAGTAAAAGAACTTTGAATTATTTGTTTGATAGGATTAAGAATCCACGTAATTGGGAATCTCAATATACTGCATTGAACTAGCTAAGGTTTTGTCCTGATTTTTATGGAAAAGAAGCTGAAATTCAAAATATACTTTTAAAATGCTGTGAAGAAAATGCAAATTCAAATAAAATGATATGTCGACTTGCTATGATGACGCTTGGGACAATAAAAGTAAATGAGAATATAATTGCCACAAAATTAATGAATATATTTGAAAACAATAATGAAGATTATATTCGTTTGGGAATGTATGAGTATTTATATCAGACAAATTTAGTTAATGATTATGTAGAATATTGTTTATCAGGTATCAAACTTATTGACAACTATTTAGATAATCAGCGCATTGCTAATGAATCTTCTATGCTTGAATCTTGTTTGAGAGAACTAACGAGTAAAAATAGTATATTGAGATTGATTGAATATTTCATAAACGATAAAATTGAAATGTATTCAACAGAAAAGATTTTAGATGAATGTATAAAAAATATGGCTGATTTATATATAAAGGGTGAAGATGATATATTTGATTCTATGTTAAACCTATATCTAGAAGCTAAAAAGAAGCTCTGCTATAAAATGTATGAATCATTAACACAATTTTTTAAGTTAACGAATACAATGAATAAAGCGTTATTAATTACTAGTGATCGCACTGAAGGTAAGTTGCATTACGTGTCAAATTTAGTGAATCCAGGAACTATAGAATATTTAGCAGAAAATTATAGCTCCCTAAGTCCAAAAGCTAAAGTGATATTTCATAAAATCGTAATTCGTTATGTTAGAGATGAAAATGAATATAAACAATACGCAAAACTTATAGAAGACGCAGATGGTACAAAGTTGCCTGACTTTGAAAGAGATGTTGATTATCAAGAGATGAAAATCCAAGAAAATATAGATTTTTGCGATGTTTTAATGGATGATAATAAACTTAAAGAAATATATATGCAATTGATTGAAAACCTGGATGATCCAAGTGTTACAAATAGGCAACTAAAGAAAGTGGAATTAAACTGTGATATACATTCCGTTTTAAATAAGTTGAGATTAAAAATGTATAAATATGAAGTGAATGTCCGTGTTGATGAGTTCTTTGAAAAAATAAATATAGATGACTTTGTGTTGGTTTCGATATATGACATACTTGATAAAGATATTTATAATTTAATGAGCAATCAACAGAAAGAAAGATTAATAAAAACTGTTTTAAACATGTTACGTGATGGTATTTATAAAGATTGTGTAAAATATGATGAAAATAGTGTAAGTATAAATTCAAAAGTGATAGAAATATTAGCTGTATTGAAAATTACTGATTATACAGTTGAAGAAGATGTTTTAATAGATTTTACTGAATTACCTTATTTTGCATTTGATAATAGTAAAGTGTCTCTAAAATATGATTATTTGTGTTCAAAATTATCGGTAGATAAAATACTAAATCGCCTGGTTCAAAATGTTAAAGAGCATAAGGTTAAAGGTATGGTTTTAGAAGATCACTTGTGGTTTTTAGGAAATCACAAAGATTCAAGATTAGAAGAGATAGCTTTAAATATTTGTAAAAATACAGATGATGTATCATTACGTTCATCAGCATTGGATTATTTGTATAAATGCGATGGTGTTGAAGGTATTGTAGATGAGGTGCTTCCATTTGCTAATGAGAATTTATTATATGAAATTAGTTTTAGATGTAAAGATATACCAAAAGAGAGAATGCGTGAGGCAATGGAAAGGGAGTATAAAAAAGAATATTCTTTTAGACTACAGGCTGATTTAATTAAATTGGGAAGTACGAAAGCTTTAAATGATTATGTTCAAAAAGTTAGTAGGGATAAGCGACCGTTTGAAGATAAATTTAATCGATTTGATGGCCCAACAGAAGCTATCGCAAGTATTAGAAATTCTGAGTTTTTACCTCAATTAAAAATATTACTAGAAACAGTTTTAGATAAGGCTTATACAGATAGTGAATATGTGAATCTAAAAGGATCATTAACGCAAGCTTTAATAAGTTGTGGAAGCTTTGCATATTTGGAAACCACTGGAATAATTAAAGAACTTCAACCATCAATAGAAGAAGATGAGGATAATTTTGTTTATTGCAATTATATTCTCAATGGCATAGAAACGGAGAGAAAAAGAGTTGTTGATACAGTTTACGATTTGAAAGCTGTAAAAAAATTACTTAATGAAAATGCTTCAATCTAAAAAAATCTTGAATATGAAATGCACCTTTTAATGATTGACTGGTTATTGGTTTGATGTGTAAACTAATGCTAGAGAACAAAAGCCAAGAAGCTTTTAGCAAGGTATAATGTGCACATGTGCATGTTATATCTCGATTTTTATTTATTCAAAGAATCATTTGTACAATAGGCCTTATAGAGATAAAATAAAAACAGTGATACGGTGTTCATCATGATGCAAAATTTATTTTTTTATTGCGTATAAATAATTTATCTAATTTAGAAATATTAAATATTGATAATCAATTCTTTGGGTGAATATGAAAATAATTTTATACAAACAAAAGAATTATGGGCGTTTTTCAGATTCAAGAAGAAAGGGGGATGTTATGGATATCAATGAAATAGCGAAGGATACTTATTATTTTTCAATCAACAATAATCTAAGTGGCTTTATTACTAAAAGAAATGCGATTAAATGTTTTGAACAGTTAGTTGCGAAGTTAGAACCAGGCGAAAGCATTCACTTACCTTTTATTGACACACCAGGTTCGTGTTACTATGCAACTCAGCATCGTATAATCAAATGTTCTAAAAAACTCTTTGGATTTAAATTTAAAGAGTGGAAATGGGATCAGATAAAATCTATAAACTACTTAAAAAGAGGGCTTACAGGAACTTTGATACTGAATACAGTTCATGGTGAGGTGAAAATTTCAAGTTTGTTCCTACAAAGCAAAGTTTGTATGTAATCGATTAAATGAAACAAAGAAAATCGTAAAATAAAGTTTTAGAAAAGGGAACTTGTTATGTATGATCAAGAGAAAATTAAAAAGATGAAGAATCATGAATTTGCTATGGAAGCGTATTTCTATGCATATAATCATAAATTATTTGGTGGAATATCCCAGAAAAATGCAGTTAAATGCTATGAACAGATTATTCCTATTTTGGATTTTGATGAAAGAATCAATTTACCTTTCATTTCTACATTTGGAAGATGTTATGTGGCCACTGAAAAGCGCTTGATAAAATGTACCAAGAAATTGTTTGGATATAAAATTGAAGAACGGAATTGGAATGAAATTAAGCATATATTCTACAATAGTACTGCATCAAGAGGTGCTTTAATATTGGATACGGTTTATGGTGAAGTGAAAATCGGAGTTCATCGTGATGGTGTAGGATATGCATGTGAAGTGTTGAGAAAATTAAAGGAAGCCGCAAAATAAATGGATGTATTATTGTTTTGACGTGGTATAAAAGTTTTGGAATCTCTCTTTAAATCTTTTGGCTTTCGATTAAAGGGTTTCATAGATCCGTTTAAAAGATATGTTTTGTGCATATCTTTTTTTTTATTGACTAAATAGTTAAGTAGGTATATAGTTAAGCTACTTAAATAAATTGGAGGTTCTTATGGAAGTTCAAGATGAAGTACTAGATTTATTGTTTGATCTAACATATAAAGTCACGAATTTTGTTCGAAATAACCGTCATTGTAAAGATGGGCCTAGAATCAAAGATGTGATGTTGTTTAAAACGATTTATAAAGCAAAGAATCATCAGATCACAATGAGTGAATTGGCGAGTATATTAGGTGTATCTCCAGCTGCAGTATCGCAGATGATTGCTGGATTTGAAAAGAAGGGTCTGCTTCAAAGGGTGCATTCAAATACGGATCGTAGAACAGTCTATATTCAAATTGTTCCAGAGGCAATCGACATGTTTCAAAAGCGTATGGATTCCCATATAGCTAATGTTTATTCATATTTAGATTATCTTGGGGCATCTGACTGTGCGCATTTAAGAGATATTTTAAAAAAGACCGCTCATTATATGGAGGAAAATAAAGAATGACAAAGATTATGAAATATTTAAAGCCATATTGGCTATCCATTGTCCTTGCCCTTGGTTTATTGTTTGGACAAGCCACATGTGAACTGACAATGCCGGATTATATGCAAAATATTGTCAATACAGGCATTCAAAATGGAGGTATTGAAAGTGGTGTCTATGAACAGGTTCGTGAAAGTACATTCAATTCGTATGTAATGTTCGCAACCGATTCCGAAAAAGATTTAATGACATCTTCTTATAAGTTGGTTACACCTAGTAAGGCAACTAAGGAAGAAAAAACAAAAATTCCAGCTTTGAAAACAGAGAATGTATATCTATTAAAAGATCTTAGTGAAGAAAAGGAAGAAAAGCTTTCTTCCACTTTGACCCTACTTCAAATGACAATGGTAGAAGTAAGTAAGGATGCTAAAGAAAACAATGTACAAATTCCTCAACTAGTGATGATGAATGGTATAGAAACATATAGAAAAGCTGCAAAATCAGAGATTTCTAAACTCGGCGATTCGACAGTAACAAGCATGAGCTCACAATTTTTAAAGAAGGAATATAGTGATCTAGGTATGGATATGGAAAAAATCCAACAAGACTATATTATCTATTCAGGACTTAAGATGTTAGGCTATGCCTTAGGCAGTGCTGTATGTGCAATTCTTGTAGGATTCTTGGCAAGTCGTATTGCGGCAGGCTTTTCTAAAGATTTGCGTGAAGCCGTATTTGAAAAGGTAACGCATTTCTCCAATGAGAACCTAAATACATTTAGTACATCCAGTTTGATTACACGTACCACAAATGATATTCAACAACTACAGATGACGGTGGCAATGTTTTTAAGAATTGTCATGTATGCACCTATCATTGGCATTGGAGCCATACTACACGTCATTGAATCTGGAGCGAATATGACTTGGATTCTCGCTTTATGTGTAGTGATTATTTTAAGTGTTGTATTTGCGATTTTTATGATTGTCATGCCAAAATTTAAGATCATGCAGAAAATGATTGATAAGATGAATAGCGTTGTACGAGAATTATTAGATGGAATGTTAGTGATCCGTGCCTTTAATAATGAAAAGATTGAAGAAGCTAAATTTGATAAAGCGAATAAAGACATTACTTCTATTTCTTTATTTACAACACGAGCTATGGCATTTATGATGCCAATCATGATGTTTTTAATGAACGGTACTACACTTATGATTCTATGGTTTGGATCCAAACAAGTGGATGCCGGCATCATTCAAGTTGGTAGTATCATGGCCTTTATGCAGTATGCGATGCAAGTCATTATGGCCTTCTTAATGATTACCATGGTTGCGATTATGCTTCCCCGTGCCAATGTCAGTGCTTTACGTATTCATGAAGTATTAAGCAGTGATATTACGGTTAAAGATAAGGAAAAGACTTGTGATTTCTCATCCAATATGCGAGGTGTTGTATCCTTTAAAAACGTATCTTTTAGATATCCAGGTGCCGATGAAGATGTTTTAAGCCATATTAGCTTTGAGACGAAGCCAGGAGAAACGACTGCCTTTATTGGAAGTACAGGATCTGGTAAGTCGACATTGATCAACTTAGTACCAAGATTCTATGATGTGACAAGTGGATCTATTTGTGTGGATGGTGTAGACATTCGAGATGTCAAACAAGAGGATTTAAGAAGTCGCATTGGCTATGTTCCACAAAAAGGTATGTTACTATCAGGAGATATTGAATCCAACTTATTATATTCAAAGAAAGATGCCAATGCAAAAGATATCGAGTCTGCTTTATCTATTTCTCAAAGTACGGAGTTTGTTTCTAAAAAACCAGAAGGCATCCACTCTGAAATTAGTCAGGGTGGTACAAACGTATCGGGTGGACAAAGACAAAGACTATCGATTGCACGTGCCATTGTGCGTAAACCTGAAATCTATATTTTTGATGATAGCTTTAGCGCATTAGACTTTAAAACGGATGCCAAATTAAGAGAAGCTTTAGCTGCTTCTTGTAAAGAAACGAAGAGTACGGTACTCCTAGTAGCCCAACGTATTTCAAGTATTTTACATGCCGATCAAATCATTGTACTGGATGAAGGGAAAATGGTTGGAAAAGGAACACATGCTGAATTGATGGAATCTTGTGATGTGTATCAACAAATCGCATCGAGCCAGTTGACAAAGGAGGAACTTGCCAATGTCTAATCAGAAACAAAACAATCGTCCAAGAGGGCCCATGGGCCGTGGTATGCGTGGTGGCGGCGAAAAGGCAAAAGATTTCAAAGGTACAATGAAAAAGTTGTTCAATTATATCAAACCTTTTAAATTTACTTTCCTAATTGGAATTGTTTGTGCCATTGTCTCCGTATGTATTATGGTCATTGGACCTAAGATTCAAGGAAATATTATTACAGAAATAGCCGAAGGCTTTATGAATAAAGTACAAGGCAAGGGTGGCATTGATTTTGATGCGATCAAAAAGACGTGTGCCTTATTATTAGCTATCTATGCCATGAGTACAGCCTTCTCGTATCTTCAAGGCTGGTTGATGAGTGGTGTTTCCAATAAAATGGGCTATCAGCTTCGTAAGGAAATGAATCAAAAGATTGATAAGCTTCCACTATCTTACTTTGATAAAAACAGTCATGGAGATATTCTTTCAAGATTTACTAATGATGTAGATACCCTAGTTCAATCTTTAAACCAATCTTTATCCACGATGGTATCAAGCATTGTACAAATCATTGGCTTTCTAGTGATGATGTTAAGTATTTCTTGGAAAATGACATTAATGGCTCTTGTTGTGATTCCATTAAGTATGATTCTAGTGATGGTAGTTGTGAAAAAGAGTCAACGCTACTTTAAGGCGCAACAAAAATCATTAGGCTTAGTCAATGGACATATTGAAGAGATGTATGCAGCACATACAATTGTGAAAGCTTTTAATGGGGAAGAAGATTCTTTAAAATCGTTTAAAGACTATAATAATCAATTGTATACAAGTGCATGGAAATCCCAATTCTTGTCTGGTTTAATGATGCCATTGACAAACTTGATTGGTAATATTGGCTATGTCGGCGTATGTATTCTAGGAGGGTACTTAACGATTCATGGTGAAATTGCGGTGGGTGATATTCAATCGTTTATTACGTATACACGTAACTTTACGCAACCAATCTCACAAATCTCACAATCTATGAATATGTTACAGAGTACGGCAGCTGCTGCAGAGCGTGTCTTTGAATTCTTGGCAAGTGAAGAAGAAGTTGCTGAAGTACAAAATCCAGTTGTATTCGAAGATGTGCAGGGTCAAGTAACTTTTGAGAATGTATGTTTTGGATATGATCCAAGTAAGATTGTCATTAACGATTTTTCGATGTATATCAAGCCAGGCCAAACAACCGCTATTGTAGGTCCTACAGGTGCAGGTAAAACAACGATTGTCAAATTATTGATGCGTTTCTATGAATTAAATGCAGGCGCTATTTATATTGATGGCCATAATATTACGGACTACACAAGAAGTGATTTGCGTAATATGGTCGGTATGGTATTACAAGATGCTTGGCTGTTTGAGGGAAGCATTCTAGAAAACTTACGATTTGGAAGACCCAACGCAACTGATGAAGAGGTTATGAAAGCTGCCAAAGCTGCGCATGTCGATCATTTTATTCGTACATTAGATCATGGTTATGATACTGTACTAAATGAAGCTTCTAGTAATATCAGTCAAGGACAACGACAATTATTAACGATTGCCCGTGCCTTCTTGGCAGATCCTAAAATCTTGATTTTAGATGAGGCGACAAGCAGTGTGGATACACGTACAGAAGTCTTGATTCAAAAGGGAATGGATGAGTTAATGAAGGGTCGTACGAGCTTTGTGATTGCGCACCGCCTATCTACGATTCGTGATGCGGATAATATTATCGTTATGGATCATGGAGACATTGTAGAAGTGGGAAGCCATGATGAATTGATGAAACGTAATGGCTTCTATACGAAGTTATATAATGCACAATTTGAAGAGGCCTAAGCTATGCGTAAGATCATAGTGGATTTGAATGTAGTAAAAGATAACGAATTTTCAATGATGTATGAAATGTTTGGATTAGACGTACAAAATAAATCGTATGAAGATTTTGAAAGAAGAATGCTTCAAATGTCGATTGAGACCATTATTGAAGTAAAGAATCGAGAACAAAATCTTACATCTTGTGCCAAATGGATCTTTATCTTAGAGGATATTCAACAAAAAAGTGATTGTATGTATTGTATCTGGGGTGAGTAAAACTTGTGGGTATAAATATACAATCTGATTTAAACGCAATTGATAGTCAAGTATGGGGTTTATTATGTTATTAAAACTGAAAAGTTTGAAATTGTGTTTAGGTTTATGTGGTATGATATATATACAATAAAGGCGAGGAACATTTGGTTGATATCGAATGAAGCCTTGGAGCGCTGATGACGCCATTGTCACCCTGGGCCCTTTAAAAAAAGCAATACAGGGACAACGCTCATCCAAAAGAGGCACTTTATGTGCCTCTTTTGCATATCATAAAGAAAGGTATAATATGTGGGATATAGATTTGTCTTTTTTGCAGGAAAGTGCCCAAATCTTTTTAGACGAATTTGTTTAAAGGAATATAACATCTCACTTTTAGATAAATCGCTTTCTTTTTGAATTGGATTCATATATAATAAAAACGTGTTAAGGAGTGTGAAATTATGAAAGACATTACCGAAACAATGACATTTACTACGGAAGAGATTCGTCGTGAAAATATCAAGATGATTCTTCGTGAAGTAAGTGATGCTTTGGAAGAACGTGGTTATAATTCAGAAAATCAGATTGCTGGTTATTTGATTAGTAACGACCCTGCGTATATTTCTTCTCACAAGAATGCTCGTAACTTGATCCAAAAGATTGAACGTTATGAAATCATTGAAGAACTTGTACGTGCGTATTTAGAGAAATAATGGATCGTATCATTGGTTTAGATCTTGGTTCAAAAACATGTGGTGTATCGATTTGTGATGCGCTTCATATTACGTGTCGAGCTTTAACGACAGTGCGTTTTGAATCGGATGATTATGATGCTTGTTTAGAAGAAGTTTTAAAGCTATTAAAAGAAAATAAAGTCAAAGAAGTAGTTTTAGGCTTGCCAAAGCACATGAATGGAGATATCGGAATTCGTGGTGAAATATCTTGTGAATTTGCCAAGAAATTAGAGTCTTCGGGTATTACAGTTCATCTATGGGATGAGCGACTAACAACGGTTGCGGCCGAAAAAATCTTACTACAGGGGGATGTTTCTAGAAAGAAACGTAAAAAAGTAATTGATCAGATGGCTGCCGTTCAAATTTTACAGAGTTTTTTGGACAGACAAAACGGGGGATTCTAGATCCTCCTTTATTTTTGAAAGGAAAAGTATATTTATGTTAGATTCAAATAGTTTATATGTATATGATGAAGATGGAAATGAAAAAAAGATGACCATCTTATTCACTTTTGACAGTGATGAAACGGGATGCCAATATGTGGTTTTCCAAGATCCAGACAATGATGAGGGCGAAGTATTCGCATCTCGCTATGACGACAAAGGTCAGTTGATTCCTATTGAAAGCGAAGCCGAATGGGAAATGGTAGAAGAAGTAATCAACACGTTTGTTGAGGACGAGGAAAATGCCGACTAGGCGAAAAGTCAATTCTGTAAGAGTTGTCCTATTAGTCGTTGTATTCATTTTAATTATCGCCGGTCTTGGTTCGATTTTTGTCGTAAAGACAGGACTATCAAGTACGGGCAACGGGGATAAGGAAGTAGTGTTTACCATTGAAAACAATGAATCGTTCGATTCAGTTTTAGAGAACTTGAAAAAAGAGAATCTGATCTCAAATGCGAGTGTTGCAAAGCTTTATGCCAAGGCAAGTCACAACACAAACTTTGTGGCAGGTACTTTTGAATTGGATAATGGCATGAGCGTAAAAGATATTTTGTCTACCATTCAAGATAGTACAAAACTAAAGAAAGATGCTCTTGTCTTAAAAATACCGGAAGGAAAATGGGCCAAAGAAATTGCGGCTGAAATATCAAATTTATATGATGGAAAGTATTCTTCAGAAGAAATTTTAAATCAATGGAATGATATTTCTTATATTCAAACGCTCGCAAAGGATTATTCTTTCTTAAATGTAGATGATTTAAATAATTCCAACTATAAAGTGAAATTAGAAGGCTATTTATTTCCTGACACATATTTCTTGGAAAAAGATGACTCTCTTGATGATATTACACGCGTTCTGTTAGATCGTTTTGATGTGATGTATAAAGAGAATAAAAAGGCATTTGATAAAAGCGACTTATCCATCCATCAAATTATCAGTTTGGCTAGTGTCGTTCAATTTGAAGCGAGTGAACCTGGTGATATGGCTAAAATTGCCGGTGTTTTCTACAATCGTTTAGATCAAGGCATGAAACTACAATCGAGTGTAACGGTATGTTATGCATTATATGATGATTTCAACGATCCAAAAGATTGTGAAACCAATCCAGAAGTCGATTCACCATACAATACGTATCTACATGAAGGCTTGCCAATTGGACCAATTCTAAATCCGGGGGATGAAGCCATTAAAGCCGTATTAAATCCAAAAAAAACAGATTATCTATTCTTTGCGGCAGATATATACAACAAAGTGGATGGGAAAGTGCATTACACAAAAACGTACGAAGAACATTTAGAAGAATGCGAAAAATTAGGCTTAAATCTGTAACAATGTTTTGCATAATTTAAGGATTATGTTATAATTTTTTGTGCTAAATACAAGGAGTGATACCACATGGCAAATGAAAAATTTTACGTTACCCAAGAAGGTTATAATGATTTAGTCAATGAACATGAAAACCTAGTTCATAAAGTTCGTCAGGAAGTTATCGTTGAGTTGCAGGAAGCTCGTGCACAAGGTGACTTGTCTGAAAACGCCGACTACGATGCAGCCAGAGAACACCAGGCTCAAGTCGAAGGTCGTATTCGTGAATTAGAGGCAATGATCAAAAATGCTGAAATCATTAGTGAAGCCGATAATGCGGAAGATAAAAAGACAAAGAATGTTGTTAAATTGGGATCGACTGTTAAAATCTTAGATTTATCAGACAACCAAGAAGTAACATTCAATATCGTGGGTACAATTGAAGCGGATCCATTCAATGGTAAGCTTTCAAACACAACACCACTTGCAGAAGTCATCATGGACCACAAAGTTGGAGATGTATGTACTGTAAGACGTGTTGAAGAACCATATGATGTAAAAATTCTTGAAATTAAATAGAAAAACATCAAAAAATTACGTATAAGAGAAGGGTGATATTTATGAAACGAACTCTTCTCTTTTTTTGTCTCTTTATTTTCTTTACCTTTACATGCTTTAACCGGTATACACCAATAACCCTTCAAGAAGCTAAGCCCACATTGATGCAAGTGGAAATCAAGGGTGCCATTCAAAATCCAGGCGTCTATACTTTAAAGCGAAACAGCTCCATTTCAAGTTTGATTAAAATGAGTGGAGGTCTATTAGAAAATAGTGATACATCAAGAATCAGCTTTAACTATATTCTGCAAGATAAAGATGTCGTGGTAATTCCAGAAAAACAAGATGTAAAACTCATTTCTATTAATAGTGCAACACTTGAAGAACTACAAACACTTCCAGGCATTGGTCCGGCCATTGCTCAAAGAATCGTTGAGTATCGCAAAAGTAACACATTTCAATCTTTAGAACAAATCCAAAATGTCAAAGGCATTGGTCCAGCCATGTTTAATAAGATTAAGGACAAGATCTGCCTATGATGTTGATACTTTCACTTGGCTTTTTGGCCTGTCTAATCTTAAAAGAAATACTTTGTATACTCTGTTTTACACTTTTCTTTCTTGTCTATCTATACTATCGGTTTAAAGATAAAAGAATGCTGATTCTATTTATTTTATTGAGCCTATTCAGTTGTATCCTTGTATATCCAAAAGAATATAAACCGTGTGATACATATAAAATTACAGAAATAAAGAAAGGGTACTATATAGGTAAAAATAGAGGTTCTAAAATTCTTATTCAAACAGATTTAGATTTAAGCTTCCAAGATGAAGTTAAAGTCAAACACATAGAATCCATTCATACAGATGATAATTTTACGCTGTTTAGTTTTACTCGATACAATGAAAATAAGAACATCAGGTATAAGACAAATTCTGTAGAAATGATCCACAAATCAACATCATTCAAGTCTAGACTCTACAACTATTTAAAGTCTAAACCCAATTCTTCCGTTGTCTTATCCTTATACTATGGCATACACGATGAAAGTATAGATGAAATCTATACGATGCTTGGATATGGCTATATGAGCGCATACTATATTGTTTTACATGTGTTAAAGCGAAAGTGGGATGAGACTCGTATTCGAAGAATCCTTCTAGTCTTCAGTGTTCTATTTGGTCATTTCTTTGTGTTTACACTTGCATTCACACGATTTGTTTTATATCAGTTGAGTACTCTATTATTCACATCCAAACCCAATCAAATGGCTTTTACAATCCTTTGTTTTGGCATAATCTATCCAAGACAAGTACTATCCATATCTTTTGTATGTCCACTCTTATTACAACTCGTATCGTATTTTTGTACAAAACACAAATGGATCGTACAAAAGATGGTTTTACTTGGATTGATGTTTATTTACTTTAAGAAAGTGAATCTTATTTCATTGCTTTTCTTTAACATCTTTAGAAAACTGTATGGTTTGATCTTCTTATTTGGATTTATAGTGCAGGATTTAATAAATCTAAAATTACCAGACCTTACCATTCATTATGCACCTAGAATTTTATTTATAGTTTTATTTATCATCTTCTATATACAATGCTTAAAACACTTTAAATGGAAATATCTATGGATATGTATCGTTCCATTTCTAGAAATTTATTGTAATCCTTTCTTTCAAGTCTATACATTAAATATAGGTCAAGCTGACTGCAGCGTGATTGTAGAACCTTTTCATAAAAGTGTGGTGATGATTGATTGTGGGCAAAATCTATATCGTGATAATGTCGAAAGAATTATTATGCCCTTTCTAGAAAACAAGAACATTCATGCGATTGATACATTGATACTTACACATGATGACTTTGATCATAATGGAGGATATGACAGTTTAAAAGATAAAATTGAAATCAAACAAGTCATAGAAGATTCAAATCAATTGGTTCATGTCGATTATCCATTTTATTTGTTGTTAAGTGAAAGAGAATCTAAGGATACCAATGATTCAAGTCTTATCAGTTATTTTACGTATGATCACTTAACCTATCTATTTATGGGGGATGCGAGTAAACAAATTGAAAAACAATTAATGGCTACATACGATTTAAAAGCCGATGTTATAAAAGTAGGACATCATGGATCGAATACGAGTTCAGACCCAGATTTTCTTGACTCTTTAGATTGTAAGATTGCCTTGATTAGTTGTGGCTATAAGAATAAGTATGGTCATCCAGGTGTTGAAACACTCAAGACATTAGAAAATTTACACATAAATACACTATGTACGAGTGATTGTGGAAGCATAGCCATGTATTCTTTATTTCACTTTTCATTTGTTGTCACAAACGATGGAATGTTTGGTATAATATGGACATGATTTATATTTTATACGGAAAAGACAAGAGCATGGTTTCTATGAAGCTAGAGGCTATAAAAAAAAGACATCATATTCAAGAAAACGTAAACATCTATGATGCCCAAGCGGATGAAATATCCAATGTTCTACAAGATTTAGATGCCTATTCGATCTTTGATGATGACAAGATGATCATTGTCAATAATTGCACCTTTTTATCGAGTAAGAATACGACAAACTATGAAGTGGATCCATTTCTAGTAAGAAAAGATACAGACATGATTCTTGTGCTTGTATGTCCAAGCGATAAACTGGATACAAGAAAGAAAAAGGTAAAAGAAATAAGCAATTACGCGACTTTATATTCTTGTTTAGCACTTGATGAAAAGTCACAAAAGTTTTATGTGCAAGATAAACTGAAGGAATATGGAGTCAAGGTCGATTTTAAAACGTTAGATTGGATGACATCTAGAATGGGACTCAATCCCATGTGCATCCAGAATGAAATTGAAAAGATTTCCATCTATTCAAAACATCCAACGTTTGAAGATGTACAAAACCTATTAGTTGTAGAACCTATGAATGACATCTTTAAAATGGTTGATGCCTTCTTTAGTCAAAATGGGATTTTATTATTAGCCTACTACCGTAACTTTAGAAAGCTGAATATGCAGCCAGTAGCTATCGTTGCGCTTTTGGCAAGTCAAATTCGTTTTCTATTTCAAGTACGCGTATTAATGGATGAAGGAAAGGCACAGGCAACCATTGCCCAAGAGTTAAAGGCCAATCCATATCGCGTGAAATTAAATATGCAAAAGGCCATGCGCTTTTCAAGTGAAGCCTTACTTTACAATCTATCTTTACTAGCGGATTTTGATCAACAAATGAAAATGGGTAAGATTGATAAGGATGATGGCTTTGAATACTTCTGTCTAAACTTAATGATGAACAAGGAATAGCCTTGTTCATTTTTTGTATATTAAGATTTTGGTTTCGGAACAGGAAAATATTGTATGTAAAAAAACAATAAAATATCACATGATATAGATTATCAGGAACAACAAAAAGGACTGAGTACATTATTGTGCAGCTTATGTCATCAATCCTAGAGGCATGGGATTTGTGATTAAATAAGATACATAATCAAAATCAGAAGTTTATGATATCTTACTGGAAGATAGGTACATAGATCATGGATGAAAATCTGAAGTATTTATAAATAAAGCATACAATAAAGACTCCATCGCTAAAGACTGAATGGATCGGGATACCGAATGGTTGAGAAAGATGGAGAAGATATTGAAATGTTATCGGACGACTGGAAACGAACCGGGCATGCTATTTAGACGTGTGACTTTTTCGTAGGAAAAGTCTTTCTTGAGAATGTATTGATTGATTTTAGGGTAATTATTGGTATAATTATATTGAAGGTAGCAATACCTTTAGATGTGGTAAGCATCTATAAAAGTTGTGGTCGGATGAGAGACGGTAAACGCTCATGTCTATTTACATACTCGACAACCGAGAGAAAAGTTGTGGTCGGATGAGAGACGGTAAACGCTCATGTCTAATCATTGTCGACAACCGACAGAAAAACTTACCAGATATGTATTAAAAGGAGTAGTGATACTCCTTATTTTTTTTAGAGGTACACATGGGAACAAATCGAAATATATTAAGACCAGGTCAAAAGGAGCGATTACGTAAAGGCGCAATTCAAGGAAGTTGTTACTATAATCACTTTTTAAAAGATAAAACTTTTATCGTAGTTACAGAAGATTATATGTATTGTTCAATAACATTTAAAAAGCAAGATTTCTGCCATTTTACAGGACTATCTATAGCTCGAGTATCAGAAAGTAATTTCTTTGACATTTGCCTTAATGGGACTATTACTAATTCCAATATAAGAGACGAACAACATTATGACTACAATACATTAAGAGTCAAAAATAACATTTTAAAAAAATTAAATATGTTTTTGCATGCGGATGTGTCAACAAATTTATTTATTTCTGGTTTGGTTACAAATACATTTACTTTTTCTTGTGCTATTCGAAATGATACGGAAAATATGACAATTTGTTTTGTTGGAGAAAACAATCGCGCTCGCAGTCTTCGAAAAGCAAGAAATTCTAGAAATACTCAATCTGAAAAGCAAATCATTGGAATTTTTGAGTTGCATAATAACAAATGGGATAAATGTATATATATCCGCAACAGGCAAGATATTGTAGATAATTTTAATCATGATATTTTTTCTGATGAGCTAAAAAGGTATTTACATATTGATTAATTACTTACGTTGATTTTTTGAAAGTCACATTTAATAAGGATTATTTTGGAATATGAGTGATGAAATAATCCCTTGTTTATAGGATAAAAATC
>OBAH01001141.1_pt1 | contig 16521 bp, 16 predicted proteins | sample 1517491 | NCBI WGS metagenome assembly OBAH01 (sample SAMN04571697, study PRJEB22368) | human gut metagenome | biome: human gut; material: stool | host: Homo sapiens | place: Luxembourg | collected 2012-08-03
CCAGTTTCTTTTTTTCCATATAAACGTGCTGGTATAACTCTGGTATTATTTCTTACTAAACAATCTCCTGGTTCTAGATAGTCAATTATATCTTTAAAAATTTTATGTTCTATTTTTCCTGTATTCTTATCTAGTATCATTAGTCTAGATTCATCTCTTTTTTCTATTGGTGTTTGCGCTATCAATTCTTCTGGTAGTTCATAATTAAATTCAGATAATTCCATTTTTATTCAGATACTCCTTTTGTTTGTACAATATTATAATCTTTATTTGACTTTTCAAATATTTTTTTAGTTTTTTGCACTATGCATTCAATTATTTCTACAATATTCTTAGGTTCATCTAATTTATTTAATTTGTTTGAATATGTGAAATCACTTGTTTTTGCTGGTTTTAAACTATATATTTTTTCTGGTAATCCTATGTAATTTTCATTTTTATCTTTTACTTTTCTATTCATATAATCAATATACCATTTTCTTAAACCATCTCTTTTATCATCTGTGTAACTATATTTTTGATAATCATGTAGTACTGGAACTTCATATCCATATTCGTTTGAATTTCTTTCGAGTGTATGTAAGAATTCATGTAGAAATACTTCTTCTGGAAATGTATTAGATGCAGAATATGAATACTGATTTTTTACCACCCTTATATTAGAAAATCCCTTTCCAATATAAACCATATTTCACAAATTTTTTCGTTATTAGTTAAAATACTTTCTAGCGGAAGGTTTGTACATACAAATATATGGTCAAACTCTTTTTGTTGAACATATTTGTTAATTAATTTATATACATCTTTTTCACCTATGTAATATCCATTATCCTCATCATATGATAAAGATGTAAGTGGTTCTTTAATCTCTATAATCTCATATGTAATGCTCATTTGACTGTTAGACATATCTGCTATTGAATTTTGTAACCTTTGCATATTATTTTCAACAATTTTTTTTCCATTGTTGTCATCGAATAATTTTGTTTTTTTCCTTCGATTGTAGCATTTACATTACCTATTAAAAATACACCAAAGTTCCATATATTACTTTCGTCTGTTGAACCTTCTTCTATTGTAAAATCTGAAAACCACGCAGTACCCTCTGCAGTATTAGATATTCCACCCAATCTAAACCCTATTTCTACTTTTTCATTGTTTTTTGAATTGAATAAAAATTCAATTTTAGTCCAATTAGTATTTCCTTGTATTACATTTGAATGTTCATCTGTTTCATTCAAGCAAATTTGAGCTCCCGCCATTGTATCATTTTCATTTCCGACAACATTCTCAGTCCTTACCATACAGGTTACCCTATACGGTGTATTTTTTCTCACCGTTACTTCTCTATAAAACATTGCATCATTTGACACTTTATTTTCTATTTTATAACTTCTATCTTTTGAATATTTAACATTAGAATCTCTTGAAAATTCTGTTCTGCCTTTTTCTAAAATTCCCTTTGAAAAATAATTATAATCATATTTTCGATATATATAAAATGCAACAATTATAATAACAATCATTAATAAATTAGGTAATATATTTTTCAATCTTTTTTTGTTCATTTTTTACCTCTTTTGTAAATTCCTATATGCAGAGAAAAAGGAGTATAGCACATATATTCCTTTTTCTCTTGTAAATAATTTATTTATTATTCTATGCAGTTCCAATTTTCTTGTTTGTCGTTGCTCTTTTAGCTTTTACCTTTTTAGGAATTTCTCGGTTATTATTTATTATTATTTTTGGTGCCTCTCCATTTTCAACAGTTGCTTTAGTTATTATACACTTTTCAATCTTTGGGTTCGAAGGAATTTCAAACATAATGTCTCTCATAATATCTTCAATAATTGCCCTTAAACCTCTTGCACCCGTCTTTCTTTCAATTGCCTTATCAACAACCGCATTTAGTGCCTCAGTGTCGAATTCTAATTCAACATTGTCATATTTAAATAATTTTTTATATTGTTTCACTAAAGAATTCTTTGGCTCAACCATTATTTTGATTAGAGCTTCTCTATCTAGCTCTTTAAGCGTTGTTACTATAGGCAATCTACCAACAAATTCTGGTATTAGTCCAAATTTTAATAAATCTTGTGGTAGTAAAGATTCGAATACATCATATTTGTTCATTTCTTTACTGCTCTTTATATCTGCACCAAATCCCATTGTTTTTTTGTCAACACGATCTTTTATTATTTTTTCCAGTCCATCAAACGCTCCGCCACATATAAATAAGATATTTTGTGTATTAATTTGTATAAATTCTTGATGAGGATGTTTCCTTCCCCCTTGTGGTGGTACAGAGGCAACAGTTCCCTCAATAATTTTCAATAATGCTTGTTGCACACCTTCTCCACTTACATCTCTTGTTATAGATGGATTCTCTGATTTTCTCGAAATTTTGTCTATTTCATCTATATATATTATTCCTTTTTCAGCTTTTTCAACATCATAATCTGCTGCTTGTATTAATTTTAATAAAATATTTTCAACATCTTCTCCAACATATCCAGCTTCAGTTAATGTTGTTGCATCAGCAATTGCAAATGGTACCTTTAATATTCTTGCAAGAGTTTGAGCAAGTAGTGTTTTACCACAGCCAGTAGGTCCTAATAATAAAATATTACTTTTTTGTATTTCTACATCATCTTTATCTGTATTTTTCTCAGCATTAATCCTTTTATAATGATTATAAACAGCAACCGCTAATGTTTTTTTAGCTACATCTTGCCCAATAACATACTGATCCAATATTTCTTTTATTTCTTCTGGCTTTGGTAAGTCTGTAGGTGCTTCATTCTCATATGTTATTTCACTATCTTCATATAAATCATTTTCTATAATATTAGTGCAGACTTTTATACATTCATCACATATATATACACCCGGTCCAGCAATAATTCTTTCGACCTCTTCTTGTCCTTTACCACAAAAAGAACATCTAATAGACTTGTCTTTATCTCCTTTTGGCATCCATAATCTCCTTTTTACTTTAAATTTTCATGAGTTAATATTTTTTATTTTCTTTTTTCCATTATTCCATCAATTAAACCATATTCTAAGGCTTCTTGTGCAGTCATATAGTGGTCTCTCTCTGTATCTCTATTTATTACGTCTATTGGTTGGCCAGTTCTATCACTTAATATTTTGTTTAATTTTTCTCTTGTTTTTACCATATGGTCTGCATGTATTTTTATTTCTGTTGCTTGGCCCGAAAGACCCCCTCCACCTATTAAAGGTTGATGTATTAATATTTCTGAATTTGGTGTAGCAAATCTTTTCCCTTTTTCACCAGATGCAAGTAATACTGACCCCATACTTGCTGCCATTCCAACGCATATAGTAGATACTGGGCATTTTATGTAATTCATAGTATCGACTATTGCCATACCATCGGTAATAGAACCTCCGGGGCTATTTATATATAAATCTATTTCTTTATCTGGATCTTCTGATTCCAAAAACAACAACTGTGCAACTACGAGTCCTGCAGATGTTGCATTTACGTCCTCTCCTAAAAATATAATTCTATCTTTTAATAATCTAGAAAAAATATCATATGATCTTTCGCCTCTTGCCGATTGTTCTATAACATATGGTACTAAGCTATCTTTTTCAAACATAATTATAATTCCTCCTCTACAATGTTTTTATTATAAAATTCAAAATAGTTAGTGAGCATAACAATATTTATAGTTTATATAAATAAATCCCCCCTAACTATTCCGTTTATTATTTCTTTATTTTAGCGTTTTTTACTATTAATTCTATTGCTTTTTCTGTTTTTACACTATTTCTTAAATATTCAACTAATGCTTCATTCTTTCTTAGTTCTTCTTCTTTTCTTCCATAACTTGTTGCCATTTCTTTAATTTTTTCATCAACTTCTTCTTGAGAAGCTTCGATTTTTTCTTCTTTAATAATAGCTTCAAGCACTAATCTTGATTTTACATTTTTTTCTGCTTGTTCTCTGTAGTTATCTTCAATTTCTTTTCTTGTTTTATTCATTATCTTTAGATATTGCTCTAAATTAATTCCTTGATAAGCTAATTGTTGTTCCATATCTCTTATCATTGCTTCAATTTCATTATCTATCATTCCTGAAGGGATATCAACCTCAGTATTTTTTGCAACTTCTTCAACAGCAGCATTTTCTGTCTCATGTTTAGCTCTGTCGTCGTTTGCAGCTTGTCTTTTTTCTCTTATACTTGTTTTTAAATCGTTTAATGTATCAAACTCTGAAACATCTTTAGCAAATTCATCATCCAATTTAGGTAATTTCTTTTCTTTGATTTCGTTTACCTTTACTTTGAATGTTGCTTCTTTTCCAGCTAAATCTTCTGAAAAATATTTTTCTGGGAATTTAACCTTTATTTCTTTTTCTTCTCCAGTTTTCATCCCAATTATTTGTTCTTCAAACCCAGGAATAAAAGCACCACTTCCTATTTCAAGTTCGTGATTTTCAGCCTTTCCACCTTCAAAAGCTTTTCCATCTACATATCCATCAAAATCAATAACTGCTATATCTTTTTCCTTTACAGGTCTATCATCTACTGTTATTGTTCTCGCATTATGCTCTTGCATATGTGCAATTTCATGTTCTACATCTTCGTCTGTTACTGGATATTCAACTTTTTTTAATTCAACACCTTTATATTTGCCTAATTTTACTTCTGGTTTTGTTTGAACTATTGCTGTAAATACAAGGTCTTCACCCTTCTTCATTTTTACAATATTTATTTCTGGTTTGCTTACAACATCTAATTTATTGTCTTCTATTTCTTTTTCGTAAATTGAAGGAACTAATTCGTTAAAAGCATCCTCATAGAATATTTCATCTCCATACATTCTCTCAACAATATTAAATGGTGCTTTACCTTTTCTAAAGCCTGGTATATTAAAGTACTTTGCACTTTTATTGAACACCTTTATTATTGCTTCATCAAATTTCTTTGCTTCAATTGTAAATTCTAATTTTAACTCATTATTGTTTTCTGTTTTTTCTATTTTTATACTCATTTAATTCAAGTCCTTTCTAATTTTCAATAAATTGCTAGTTTATTATACCACAAATTGTGCATATTGCAAGCTTTTTTTAGATTTTGTTTTTATACTATTTTTATTAGGTCAAATTTAGTATAATCACAGCTAGCCATTTTATAATTAACACCATTTATATTGCCTTCGAGTACATTAACATGACTTTTTCCATGCAAATGACCATATATACAATATTTAGTATTATATTTTTCCAATATTTTTGTAAATTCACTATTTTTAAAGTCCTTTAATAAAGGAGGATAATGCATACATACTATTATTGGTTTGTCTTTTCCATACTTTTCTATTCCATTTTTTATAGAATTTTCTAATCTTAATAGCTCTCTTTCTTTTATTTTTTTATCTTCTTCACCTTCCGCTATTAAGTTCCAGCCTCTAGTTCCAGCTATTATGTAATTTTCAAACTCATAACTATTGTTATATATAAAGTCTATATTTTTTAGATTTTCCTCTTCTAAAAATGTCCTCATCTTTTTTAATGTAGTCCACCATAAATCATGGTTTCCTTTTAACAAAAGCTTCTTTCCTGGTAAATTATTTATAAATTCAAAATCTTTATATGTATTTTCTAATTTCATTTCCCAAGAAAAGTCTCCTGGCAACAATACTAAATCTTTTTCATTTACCTTTTCTAACCAATTTTTCTTTATTCTTTCCTCATAATTTTCCCAGCCAAATATATCCATTGGTTTATTTGTATTAAATGATAAATGCAAATCTGATATTGCATATATTGACATTATTAATTCTCCTTAACTAAGAGTTAAATTTGGTATTGCATTTAACTCAAGATTTGATGTATTACCACCTACAAATTCATAATACCCTGCAGATGCTATCATAGCACCATTATCTGTGCATAATTTAAGTTCAGGGTAATAAATATTCAGATTTTTCTCAATTGCAAAATCATCGAAACTTTTTCTTATATATGTATTAGCAGAAACTCCACCAGCCAATACAATTTTATTTATATTTGTTATTTTTACTGCCTCTTCTATATGATTAACTAATATTTCTGCAACTGTTTTTTCAAAACTAACAGCTAAATCTGCTTTATTTATACCCGGTTTATTGTGATTTAGATTTATTACAGCAGTTTTTATTCCACTAAAACTAAAATTCAAATTATCAAAATGTGTCTTAGGCAAATTTATATTAGGTTTTCCCTGTTGTGCTAATTTATCAATTTTAGGACCTCCTGGGTATCCAAGACCAATTACTCTAGCCACTTTATCAAAAGCTTCTCCTATAGCGTCATCCTTGGTTTTTCCAAGAACCTCAAACGTATTATAGTCTTTTACTAAAATTATTTGCGTATTGCCCCCTGACATCATCATACATAAAAATGGTGGTTCTAATTTTTCGTGTGTTATATAATTAGCAGCAATATGACCTTTAATATGATTTACCGCAATCAAAGGTTTATTTAACGCATAACTTAATGCCTTAGCATATGACACTCCAACTAATAACGCACCAACAAGTCCTGGCCCATATGTACATGCTATTGCATCAATATCATTTATATTAATATTTGCATCAGCAACAGCTTTTTTCATTACAGTAGAAATTGCTTCTACGTGATTTCTTGAGGCTATTTCCGGTACAACACCCCCAAATTTTTCATGTATACTTATTTGTGTATCTATTACATTTGATAATATTTTTCTTCCATTCTTTACTATTGACACGGATGTTTCATCACAGCTCGATTCAATTCCGCATTATTAATATATCTTTCATCTTTTTCATCCCTTCTGAAAGGCATATATACTTTATTCTTTCTATCTTATCACTAAAAAATTCCAAATAGAGCCGATACCATAGCATAAATTCCATTTGATACTACACCTATTACTGGACTTATTATATAACTTATTAAATTTGTTATCCATAACACAATAAATATAACATAAAACAGCTGTGTGTTATTTTCAAACCATGTTTTTGCATTATATGGTAGGAAATGCATTAGAATTTTTGACCCATCTAATGGTGGCAATGGTATTAAATTGAATACTCCTAATCCTATATTTACACTAATAGCCATTTGTAATGTTAAACAAATTAACATTCCTACTGTTGTAAATACAAAAGTAGATGCAAATGCATTTATTGCAAATAATATTATTGTTAATACTATTGCTATTATTAAATTCATTACAGGTCCTGCAAGAGCGACAATAGCTTCTTGTGCTGACATTGACCTCTTTCTATTAAAATTTGTTGGATTAATTTCTACTGGTTTTCCCCACCCAAAGTGAGCAAATATCAACATAAAAAAACCAACTGGATCAATATGCGATAAAGGATTTAAGTTTAATCTACCTTGTCTTCGCGGAGTATCATCTCCCAATTTATCTGCCACAAATGCATGTGCAAATTCATGAAATGTTATAGCTACAATTACTCCCGGTAGAGTAAGAAGAAGTGCTAATAATTCCATTGGATTTTGTATGTATTGTACAATTGTGCTTACAGCAAAAATTGCAATTATGATATATAATATTCTTTTATCTACATTAAACATATTTTTTACCTTTCATTTTTGATGTTTATATTATATACTAGAATAATAAATATGTAAATATTTTTACACGTTTATGTATACTTATTTTATAGTTTATTTCAATTCTTTTTTTAATTATTTTTTATTATACATTCTTATTTCTTAGTTCTCTAGCATGAGATAAAGATATTTCTGTTATTTCTCCTGATGCTATCCTTGCTATTTCTCTAATTGTTTCACTTTCGTTCAGTAATTTTACATTTGTATTTGTCTTATTTGCAGCAACTTCTTTATATATGTAATAATTATAATCCCCTTGAGCCGCAATCGTAGCCAAATGTGTAACTATTATTACTTGATGTTTTTTTGCTATTTTTTTCAATTTGCTTCCTACTGAATTTGCTGCTTTTCCACTTATTCCTGTATCGATTTCATCAAATATTAAAACCGGAACTTCATCTATATCTGATAATACAGTTTTTATTGCAAGCATGATTCTAGACATCTCTCCACCAGATGCGATTTTATTTAATTTTTTCTCTTCTTCTCCAAGATTAGTTGTAATTACAAATTCAACATGACTCTTCCCATTAATCGAAAATTCTTCATCTTCTATTACTTTTGCATTGAATCTAGCATTTTTCATCTCTAATTGTACAAGTTCTTCATTGATTTTTTCATTCAGTATTTTTGAGTTCTTTGCTCTTAATTCTTCTATCTGTTTACATAGTTCTTCCATTGTGGATACTATTTTTTCTATTTTTTCTTTTGTTTTTCTATTCTCTTCATCTAAATTCTCAATTCTATCAATTTCTTTTTCAAGTTCTTCCTTATAATCTAATATTTTTTCTATAGTATTCCCGTACTTTTTCTTCAGTGAATATATTTCATCCAGTCTTTCTTCGATTTCATTTCTTTCTCTTTCATCAAAATAAATGTCTTCTTTCATTGATGAAATATCTCGTGCTACTTCTTGTACTTCATAATATATATTTTTCATTTCTACTAATTTTTCACTATACTTACTGTTTACATCTTCGATTTTTTCTAATGCTCTAATAGAATCATTTACTACATCTATTATATTTCCTTCTAAATTATTACTAACAATATTTAAGGCTTCCGCAACTTTTTCTGAACTCATTATTATTTTTCTTTTTTCTTCTAGTTGCTCATCTTCTCCATTTTTGAGATTAGCCGCTTTTATTTCTTTATATTGATACTGTAATAAATCAAGCTTTCTTTGTTTTTCTATCTCGTCGCCATAGTTATTTTTTAGCATTTTATTTAGTTCTATATATTCAGTATATAGTTCAACGTATTTTTTGTGTATTTCAGCAATTCTGGTGCCAATAAATTTATCTAAATATTTAGTATGAAATTCTGTATCCATTAGAGTTTGATTATCATATTGTCCATGAATATCTATTATATTCTTCATAAAATTTTTTAACTCGTTTACAGTTACTAATCTTCCATTTATTTTACATAAATTTTTTCCAGATGTATTTATTTCTCTGGACACTACAATATTTCCATCAATTGAATTAGGATTATCCGGTAAATATAATGCAAGTTCAACAAAAGACATATTTTGACCTCTTCTTATCATATCTTTTGAAAATCTGCCCCCTGCAATTATCCCTAAAGAGTCTACTATTAATGTTTTTCCAGCACCTGTTTCTCCTGTTAATACATTCAATCCTTTATTTAGATCAATTACAATATCATCAATTATTCCAATATTTTTTATGTGTAATGTTGTAATCATTTTATTAGCCTCCAAATTTTTGTTCGTATATATACTACATTTTATTTTTTCATTTGTCAACACTTTTTACAAAATTTTGTTTGTAATTCATCGACAGTTTTTTTATTTAGAATTACATAACATGCAAAATGTACAAAAAATAAAAGCTATTAAAATAATAGCTTTATTCTGGTGACCCCTACGTATGAATCTACCCGCGTCGGTCAAAGCGTCCACTGGACGCTTTTTTCCTTCCTTTTCGATTCCCGCTAAAATATTTTCTCTTAAACAAAAAAATATAAGCTATTAAAATAATAGCTTTATTCTGGTGACCCCTACGGGAATCGAACCCATGATTCGGCCTTGAGAGGGCCGCGTCTTAACCGCTTGACCAAGGGGCCATAAAATTTACTTATCTAATATACCATTTTTTATGTTTCAAGTCAACTAGTTAAGTCCATTTTTTTAATTTTTATTCAAATAATTTTTGTACATTAAAAATGTATCAAAAAAGTTTCTTTTTAATTTTTATTGAATACACATTTGTAAAATTTTTTTTAGCCTCTCATCTTGTTTTGTTAAATATAAATAACCAATCAAAGCTTCAAAAGCAGTCGCATAACTATATTCTTCTACAGTTGCATTTTTAGGCACATGATGATTTTCCGCATTTCTTCCTCGTCTCACTATATTTTTTTCATCGTCATTCAATTCTTTTTCAATTTTATGTAATAATTTTACTTGTGCATCAGCTTTAACATATTTTATTGCCTCAATATGTAACATGTGAGGTTTTAATTTTGTAGTATTAGTTAAATGCGTTCTAACAAACAATTCAAATACACTATCCCCAACATAAGCCCATGTTAATGGTGATAATGTATTAACTTCTGCCACGTTTCTCTTTCTTTCTATTAATTCAATCATTCTCTCCTCCATTTAAACTACCACTTCCAATGTGATTTTTCCTAAATTTCCAGTCCTAAAATCTTCCAATATTATTTTAGAAATTTTTTCTAAATCTATATTATTCCCTTTAGATACAGTTCCTCTTTTTTCTCCTATATAATTCATTATTTCAACTATTTTTTCATTTTCTTCTAATTCATCATTACTATTAATCTTTTCAACTATTTCCGAATTTAGCTTATACCTTTCAATTAGGTTTTCCCTATATTTTTCTATTAAAAATTTAACTAAATTGTAAGCAATTTCCACTTCGTCTATTATATCACTTTTTATCGTCCCTGTATAAGCTAAATTCAAAGCAGTTTGTTCGTTTGCAATTTTAGGCCATAACACACCTGGTGTATCTAATAATTCTACATTGCTTGTAAGGCGTATCCACTGCTTGTTCTTTGTAACACCTGGTTTATTCCCCACTCTCATTGACGTTTTTTTAGAAACTCTATTTATAAATGATGATTTTCCCACATTTGGAATTCCTATTATCATTGCACGTACAATCTTATTTCTACCTTTTTGTTGTGCAATATTTCTCTCTTCACTCATCATCTCATTTAATTTATTTATTATTTTATTTGCGCCTTCTCCATTGTTTGAATTGCATAATATTGCTGGTATCTGCTTTTCCTCAAAATATTTAAGCCATTTCTTGTTTTCAATTTCATTTGCTAAATCTGACTTATTTAATACAACAATTTTTTTCTTATTTTTTATTAATTTCTGGGCTTCAGGGTTTTGACTAGAAACTGGAATTCTTGCATCAAGTATTTCTACTACTACATCAACTAATTTCAAATCAGTTTCAAGCTGCTTCATCGTTTTAGCCATATGTCCCGGATACCACGAAATGGAAACTTTTGAAAAACTTTCTTGACTATCATTATTTTTCTTTTCTGCTCTGATTTTTCTTTTTTGATACATGTCCATTTTTTTTCACTTCTTTCTATTCTATCATTAAAAAAAATACTTAAAAGTATTTGTTTTTCGTTTTTAACTTGAAAGTATTATATCATATTTTTGTTTATTTATAAAGTCAAGAGCCTCAAAATATTTATCTTCATATTTGAATATTACTTTTATATTACCATCTTCACTAACAACAATATCTTCAATTAACTCATCTATCAATAATCTATTTAGTTCATTTATTTTTTCTTTCTTTTTAAATATTCATCCAATCAGTATCGTTATTTTTTATTGTTTCTTTTTCTTTTTCCTTATCCATTTATTTCCATCATTTTTTGATAAAAAAAACAATGCAAAAAAACTTTTATAATCCTTTCGTACTGCTTAATCAATTATAAATTTTATCTTTTTATTTAACTACATTGACATTATAGCATTATAGCCTCTAAAAGCCAACAGATATCGGCGTATAATTTCAACCGATTTCTGCTAGAATTTTTGTAGTGTTAAGGAGGTTTTTAAAATGTTATTTAAAGAAGCAATTACTTTAAGAATACTTGAATTATGTAACAAATATAATTACACTCCAAATAAACTTGCTGAATTATCTGCTATTGCACCATCAACATTAAGGGCATTATTGGCAAACAATGTAGATAATCCAAGTTCTACAATTATCTTTAAAATATGTAAAACTTTAAAAATAGAACTTAAAGATTTTTATGACTCTCCATTATTTGATATGGAGAAATTGGAGTATTAAAATAAGAGGCTTGTAATAGCCTCTTTTATCGTTTTATCAGATATATTATTTTTCCTTAATTATATTTTTACTGCAAATATAAGTTACTAAGAAGTATCCTCCATAAATTGCAACAATAAATATTGCAACACCAATTATTGATGATACTAAATTAGCTGCTCCAAAGGCACTTAACAAAAAATTACAAAATTTAATTCCAAATACAGAATGTATAATTGCAACTAATAACGGAAACATAAAAAATATACCAATTTGTCTAAACAATGCTTTATTAATCATTTTTTCATCTACGCCTATTTTTCTTAGCATATTAAACTTTTCTACATTATCACTTGATTCCGATAATTCTTTAAGTGCTAGAATTGCAGCACAAGAAATTAAGAATATAATACCTAAATATAATCCTATAAAGGTAACCATTGCACCTAGTCCAATACTATTTTCTTTAATTGTCATTTTAGAATCAAAATCAATAACAGTATTATTAGAATTTTCTTTGCAAATTTCACTTAACTCTTTTTCCGAAAGATTTTTCTCATTTATATCTGTAACATTATAATTAGCAGTTAAATATTCATATTTTTTCATTGAATCATTTACTGCATTATCAGGAACAACAAAAACTCCCATATTTGAATATGTTGAATTCATTGCAATAAAACCTTCTACACAACTATCATATTTTGGTTTTAATTTCTTTTCATTTATATTAAGTATTGTATATGCCTTAAGTCCCTCATTCCTGAATTCTACATATTCTGAATAATTAGCAACAATAAAATATTCATCATCATTTAATGTATATTCTTTTAGTCCAAACAATTTTGCAATTTTGTTGTAATCACTTATCTTTACAATACTTTCCTTCTTATTGTATGGCATTAAAGGATATTTATCCTTTGCAATATCATAGTAAGATCCAATACTGGTTTTTAAGTCAATATTATCAAAGTTATAAACATCAAGTTTTACTATATCTTTAAGTTTGTTATCTACATCATAGCCTAATTTTTCAAGTGTATCATATATTGAAATTTTTGAATCTTCTATTTGTTTTTCAGAATAATACTCATAATCAGTTACATTTATAAACTTACCAATTTGAACATCTGCTGGAGCCAATTTTTTCAAATTATTTGTCATAGATATTTTCATAGACATTGCACTCGATAGCACGCAAATCGTTATAAATAACATCAAACATATTATTGTCATCGAAAAAGTCATAGTATTTATTTTACTTGAAAACTGTCTAAGGGTGAAACTATTTAACCCTTTATAATAAGTGTTCTTCATACTTATAAATATTTTTAAAAGCAATCCCGATAAAGACCAAAACACAAAGAAAGTTGAAACAGCACCTATTCCTATAGGAACAAAAATACTATTTGCATTAGCCATTTTCTCAATACCACCAGTAACCTGATAATAAGCAAATCCTAATGCTATACAAGAAATAATAAACACTATTGTACAAAACAATGGATTTTTTAATTTTATTTTTTCAGATTTTTTGTTAGAATGCATTAAATCTATCAATTTACATTTACTAATATTTATAGTATTAAATATCATAACTACAAAATACATAATACTAAAATAAATCAAAGTTTTAATACAAGCATTTGTTGAAAATACGAATTGAAATCTAGTTAAATCTGCTTCAAACATATTAGCAACCAAAATACTCATCAATTGTGATAATAAAAAACCTATTCCTAAACCAACTACCAATGAAACTATACCTATTATTAATGTTTCAATAAATAATATTAAGGATATTTTCTTTTTGCTCATTCCAAGCGTTAAATAAACTCCAAATTCTTTATTTCTTCTTTTTATTAAGAATCTACTTGCATAAACAATTAAAAACGCTAATATTATAGATACAAACACGCTAACACCAGAAAGAACATTGGTCATAAATTTTATTATTTCTGCTGTTGTTGATGATACCTTCATCATAACTGACTGATCATCTATTGCATTGAACACATAAAAAATTGCAACACCTAGTATCAGAGTAAAGAAATAGATGGCATAATCCTTTATACTCTTACTAATATTTTTTAATGATAACTTAAAGAGCATCGTTTAAGTCACCACCAAGTAATGTTACAACATCTATTATTTTATCAAAAAATTCTTTTCTAGAATTTGTTCCTTTAATTATTTCATTAAAAATTTTGCCATCTTTGATAAATATGACTCTTGAAGAATAACTTGCAGTAAACGCATCATGTGTCACCATAAGAATTGTTGCTTGTAATTCTTTATTCAAATAATCAAATTTTTCTAAAAGCATTTTAGCTGACTTTGAATCCAATGCACCTGTTGGTTCATCTGCAAGAATTAACTTTGGATTAGTAATTATTGCTCTTGCACTAGCGACTCTTTGCTTTTGACCTCCACTCATTTGATATGGATATTTATTAAGTACATCAACAATATCCAGTTCTTTTGCAACTTTTTTAATTCTTGTATCAATTTCTCTTGAATTCACATTTTGAATAGAAAGTGCCAAAGCAATATTTTCATAAGCAGTTAAAGTATCAAGTAAATTAAAATCTTGAAATATAAAACCTAACTCTTCCCTTCTAAACTTATTTAGACTATTTCCTCTTAACTTTGTGATATCATTACCTGCTACATAAATATGTCCAGATGTAACTTTATCAATTGTAGATATACAATTTAAAAGAGTAGTCTTTCCAGAGCCACTTGCTCCCATTATTGCAACAAATTCTCCCTTTTCAACATCAAATGATAGGTTATCAATTGCTTTTGTAAGACTAGATTTATTGCCATAATATTTTTCAATTTTATCAATTTTTAAGATATTTTCCATAATCTTTCTCCTTTCTGATTACATTGTAATATAAAAGATAGGATTAGTCGTTATTCTAATATTACAGAATATTACAATTTTGTAATATTTATTTTTAGTATCCAAATTTGCATAAACTTTAATCAACTTTATAAAAATCATTTTTATAAAAGATAATTGTAATTTTTGTATATTTATGTATTTCAGATTCAATAATTATCTTATGTCCTAATTTATCGCATAATTTCTTGACAATATAAAGTCCCATACCTGTTGATTTTGCCATTATTCTACCGTTTTCACCAGTGAAAGATTTATCAAATACTCTTTTTATATCATTTTTAGGTATTCCTATTCCATTATCCCAAATAGTTAGATATACTTTATCTTTTTCATCTTTTACACTAATTTTTATTATTGGCTCGTTATTATTTTTTTTATATTTAATACTATTGTTTATAATCTGATTTAATACGAACTCTAACCATTTTGAATCCGTTAAAACTTTTTCATTATGAATATCAACTTCAAGATTAACTTCGTTTTCTAATAAGTCATCTTTATTTTTTAAAACAACATCTTTAATAATCTTCTGCAATTCAATTTCTTTGATAAGATAATCTTTTTCGGCATTTTCGCTTCGAACGAAATATAAAATTTGATCTATATAGTTATCTAACTTTCTAATTTGTTCTATATATCTCTTATCAAACATATTTTTGTTGTTATGAATTAATAAAGTTAAACTTGCTACTGGAATCTTTACTTCATGAATCCACATTTCTACATATTCCTTGAAATCGGTAATACTTAAATTATATTCTTTTACATTTTCAATCATTGACTTATTTATATCATAAAGAATTTGATAAAAAATTTCGCCATCATAAAAGTTTGGCTTATTTAATATTTCTAAAATTAAATATTTTTTATCTAACTTATCAAGCGTATTTAATATTTTTTTGTAAAATTTGTATTTCCTGAAATAATCAAAAATAATATTAAATGTTGCAACTAAAAAAAATAATATTGTCAATGCTATTTTCAAATCATTTTCCACTTTAAATGCGTTTAACATAAGAATAGCAATTATGAATCCAACAATTGACACAGTTATCTGTACTGTTTTATCTAATAAATATTTTTTAAAACTCATAATAATTTATACCCTTGTCCTTTTCTTGTTTCAATTCTATTTTCAAGTCCAAAATTTTGTAATTTATTTCTCAATCTACTAATATTTACTGTTAGAGCATTGTCATTGATAAACTCATCATTGTTCCATAAATCTGTCATTAAATCATCACGAGTTACTATTCTACCACGATTACTTAAAAGATATGTAAAGATAATCATTTCATTTTTAGTTAGTTCTAATACCTTTTCACCTTGTTTCAATATTCCCTTTTGTGGATTAACACTAATATTATCATAAAATAAATCGTCCATATTATTATCCATTCGTTTAAATATATTTTGTATTCTCAATAATAAGATTGTTGGGTTATATGGCTTAGTAATATAATCGTCTGCACCATAAGATATAGATAAAACTTCATCTACTTCTCCTACCCTGCTCGTAACCATAATAATAGGAACATTAGATTCTTTTCTAATTTCTTTTAATAAAATTTCACCATTTTTATTAGGTAAATTAATATCCATTAAAATTAAATCAAATTTCATATTTTTTATATTTTCTTTAACATTATCAAACTTTTCTATAATTAATA
>OBAH01001164.1_pt1 | contig 16172 bp, 18 predicted proteins | sample 1517491 | NCBI WGS metagenome assembly OBAH01 (sample SAMN04571697, study PRJEB22368) | human gut metagenome | biome: human gut; material: stool | host: Homo sapiens | place: Luxembourg | collected 2012-08-03
ACATGTTATTTTTAGGACCGACCCCTTTTTCGCATTTTCAGATTTGCATTACATTTGTTGATTTCCAGGTATAAAATAATCAACTACACCGTAAATTAAAGCCCCAATTATGGCAGCCATCCAAGAAATTGAATAACCAGCAACAAAATATTGTGTAAAATATAATATAATAGCAGCTAAAGCAAATCCTACAAAACCTTTACCAAATGGACTAGCATGTAATCCTGTAAATTTTATAATTAAATAATCCATTATTGTTAAAACAATTGCAGCAAGAGCTAAAGACCAGATGTTATTAATAGTGAAGTTAGGTGTAAAAAATGCTGTTATAGCTAAAACGATAGCAGCAGTAACTAATCTACCAACTATTTGCCATACTGTAGAATTTCCAGTAGTGCTATTGCTTTGAGTATTTGACATATCAAAAACCTCCTTATTTGTTTTTATCATTAAAATTTTTCAAGGTTATACAAATATTATTAGCAACAAAAAAATTATTATACAAAAATCGTATAAATAAGTGAAATTTGCAAAAAATATATTTGAAAAAATGAGGTGAAAAAATGTTAATTACTTTTTTTAGAGCAATAGTGTTATACATAATAGTTTTAATTGTTATGAGATTGATGGGAAAAAGAGAAATTGGTCAGATGCAACCATTTGAACTTGCAATTTCTATTATGATTGCAGACTTAGCTGCAACTCCAATGGCTGAAACGGGAATTCCAATTACAAATGGAATTATGCCAATTTTGGGCTTATTAGTAATGCATTTAGTTATTTCTATGATAAATTTGAAAAGTACTAAAGCAAGAGAAATTATTTGTGGAAAACCATCTATATTAATATTTAGAGGAAAAGTTGATGAGAAGGTCTTGAAAAGAGAAAGATTTACAATTAATGAACTTGAAGAAAGATTGAGAGATAACAATATTTTTAATATTGGAGATGTAGAATATGCGGTGCTGGAAACTAGTGGACAAGTAACAGTGATTCCTAAGCCTAATAAAAGACCTACAACACCCGAGGATTTTAATATTGAACCAAAATATGAAGGGATACCATATGATTTAGTTGTTGATGGAAAAGTTATGTATAAAAATCTAGAAAAACTAGGAAAAAATTATGTATGGTTAAAAAAGCAAACAGAGAAATTTGGAATCAAGCCAGAAGATGCCTTGATTGTTACTATTGATGGGAATAATCAATTTTTTTGCCAAGCAAAGGAAAAGGGGGATAATAGCTAATGTTCAAAGAAACTGTAATTTGTATTATAATTGTAGTTGCGATTTTTTCTTTAGACATGTTTACTCAAAATTATACAAATCATGCGGTTGCAGACATTTCAGATAGATTTTCTAGTTTGCGAGAAAATATTTTAAAAGAAGATAAGGATCAAATGGATGAAGAGTTGAAAAAATTAGATGAAAATTGGAATAAAATGCAGGATAAACTTGCATATTATATTGAACATGATGAGCTAGAAAAGGTTGACACTGCTATTGTGGATGCTAAAAGCTTTGTTAAGACAGAAGATTATCCTTCTGCTGTGGCAGAAGTAGATAAAGCAAAATTTGTTATGGAACATATTAAAAGAAAATATGCTTTTAATTTGCAAAATATTTTTTAACTATTGATTTTATTAATGTTATATATTATAATACGTATGTGCTTGCTTCTATAGCTCAGTCGGTAGAGTGCAGCCTTGGTAAGGCTGAGGTCACGGGTTCGATTCCCGTTGGAAGCACCAATGACGTATCTGTTTGAACTAATAAAACAGATAGATACAAAAATCAATCAGAAAATAAATCTGGTTGATTTTTTTCTGTCTAAAAACAATATAAAAATCATCCAATCGAAAGGATGGTGTTTAAATTGAAAACAATTAAACAAGAATTACAAAAATTCAAAGGATTTTGGCATAGTATAATGTATTTATTTAATTATATAAAAATGTAAAATATCGTTGACAAATATGAACAACCGTTTTATAATGCTGTATAGATGAAAATGGTATTGAATTTTGGTATGCTAGAGAGTTACAATTAGTTTTAGACTATAAAGAATGGAGAAAATTTGAAAATGTAATAAATAAAGCAAAAGAAAGCTGTAAAAATAGTGATATAAATGTATTTGATTGCTTTGTCGACGTCGACAAGTCAATAATCTCTGGAAAAGGAAGAAAATCTATAATTAAAGATTATAAATTAAATAGATATGCTTGTTATTTAATAGCTCAAAATGGAGACAGTAGAAAAAAAGTAATTGCTCTTGCTCAAACATATTTTGCAGTTCAAACTAGAAAACAAGAAATTACTGAAAAAGAATATAGTTTACTTACTGAAGATGAAAAAAGATTTTATCAAAGAAATTTAACAAGAAAAGGCAATTATTCACTAAATCAAACAGCAAAAAAAGCGGGAGTTAAAAATTTTGATAAATTTCATAATAGTGGATATAAAGGATTATATAACGGAGAAACAGCTGATGATATTGCAAAAAGAAAAGGATTAAGGTATAGAGAAGATATTTTAGATAATATGGGAAGTACTGAATTAATTGCAAATTTATTTAGAATATCACAAACAGAAGAAAAATTGAAAAAAGATAATGTAAATACAGAAAAAGAGGCTTGTAAAACACATAACAAAATTGGAAAAATTGTCAGAAAAGCAATTAAAGAAGCTGGTGGAACTATGCCAGAGAATTTACCTACTCCGAAGAAGAGTTTAAAACAACTAGAAAAAGAAAATAAGAAAAGTCTAAAGCTTAAAAATTAAAATTATAGTTTACATTTTCTTGAATTTAAGTGATACCCAGTAATGAAATACTGGGTATCAAGATTTTGTATAGAAAGAACTGTAAATTTATAATTAACTTCACTATATTATTTGTTTGATTTACTTCCATTACATTTAGAACATAATACTTGAAGATTAGATGGAACAGTTTTACCGCCTCTTGAAATTGGAACAATATGGTCTATATGAAGTCCAACCTCGTCTGGCATATATTTTCCGCAAAGTTGACAAGTATAGTTATCTCTAGTTATAATTTGTTGTCTAAGCTCTTTAGTCATAAGCTTTCTTTGATTTTTACTATTATATTCTTTAAGTGTACATTCATAATTAATAGCTTTTAGCTGTTCATTACGATTAAAAAGAAATTTATAATTACAACTAAATGAATCTATTGTTTGCACAACTTTATATGGTGTTCTTATGTAGTTTATCTGTTTATATCTTGTTTGTTCTCGTGTTAAGTAGAAATTATATGCTTCATTATCATCTAAAGATTTTTGATATTGTTTTGTTCTATGTTTTTTTAGTATGCTTTTTTCTATCTTTTTTTGACATTCCATTTTCCACTGTTCTATTTCTTCTTTATGTCTTTTTATCATTAAAAATTTTCTATGATTTAAAAAATTATCAATTAAATTTTCAATATCTGGATTTCTTTTTCCAGAAACATTAAAAGAATACTCAAAATATGGGTATCGAAACGGCGATTTTAAAATCAAATACAATACAAAACCTACAATTGAAATTGCTCCTATCAAAATTATAATTTGTTCAATACTTTCATACATATCTTAACACACTCTCTTTCAAATTACTATTTATACAAATAAATACTAGCACAATATCATATTTTTTTCAATAAAACTACTTGAAACTTTTTAAATCTTACGGTAGATTAAAACAATAAATTGATTGATATTTGTATCAATCGTTAAAGGTGGAAAAAAAGTTGTAGATAATTACGTCAAAGGTACCAATAAAATCGACTATGAAATACTAGGATTTGCTACTTTAAATATAGGAAACATATTGACAATTTTATGTAAATATGGTATAATTAACATGTATTCTGATACACAAAAAATTGAGGAGGTCATATTATGACAAACACGATCAGAATCCATAAAGAAGCTGGGGCAAAGAAGGACGCTATTCGCGTCAACACTGCCAAGGACATTCCTGATTTTCTCAAGAGCACTATTGCTCTTGAAGGCGGCCAGGTAAAACTGGTATGTGTTGAGGGCACCGAATTTGCATCTCTTGGTTCCGTAATCGGTTATGAAGAATCTGAAAAGACTTCTACTGGTTGGAACACTTGGTGCATCGGTAATGCTGCAACCAACCTCATCGAACGCGATGGCATTTTTTACAAGAAGGCCACTGTTTTTACCGCTCAAAAGGTAAACGACAATGTTCCCGACTTCTTGGAAGGTGCCAATATTCGCCATAACTCTGATGGCTCTTGGACCATCGTGACAGACTGGGGCGAAAGCACTGGTTTTCCTGGTGAAGCATACTGGGTTTTGTACGGCCAAAAGGCTGATGGAACTCCAGATGCCAACATTCTGACCAAGACGGAAAAGTCCTACAAGGACTATATCGTCTGTGACGAGAACGGGAACGATATCGGATTGCTCTCTGAAATCGACCCTGTTTAATCATTAACCTCCGTTAACGATGATTTCATTCGTCAAAGTTAACAAAAATTCAAAGATTCTTGCTCATTTGCAAGAATCTTTGTTTTTTCTATTTTAGCCAAAAAATAAATTATCAGTTTCTTTACATAAAAACTTGATTTTTGTCTGAAAATACATTATAATAATTCTGTAATATTGGATAAGAATGGCAAAGCCATTTTTTATATAGAAAAAAGAGGAGAGATAGAAATGCAAGAAAACCAAAACAATCAAAATCAAGAAGTAGAATTAGATGAAAATCATTTAATTCAAATAAGAAAAGAAAAATTAAGAGAATTACAAGAGCAAGGAAAAAATCCATTTGAAATAACAAAATTTGATAGAACAAATTCAGCAGGAGAAATCAAAGCAAATTATGAACAATTTGAAAATAAAGATGTATCAGTAGCTGGAAGAATAATTGCAAAAAGAATAATGGGAAAAGCATCATTCTGTACAATATTAGATAGTGATGAAAAAATTCAAAGTTATGTAAGTATAAATGATTTAGGCGAAGAAAGTTATAAAGCATTTAAAACATTTGATATTGGAGATATAATCGGAATAACAGGATTTGTATTCAAAACAAGAACAGAAGAAATTTCTGTACACGCAAAAGAAGTAACATTACTTTCAAAATCATTAAGACCATTACCAGAAAAATTCCATGGTTTAAAAGATGTAGATTTAAGATATAGACAAAGATATGTTGACTTAATAATGAATCCAGAAGTAAAAGAAACATTCAGAAAAAGAAGTCAAATTATTAGTGAAATAAGAAAAATATTAGATGAAAAAGGATATTTAGAAGTTGAAACACCAGTATTAAATACAATATCAGGTGGAGCAACAGCAAGACCATTTATTACACATCACAATACATTAGATATTGATATGTATTTAAGAATTGCAACAGAATTGAACTTAAAAAGATTAATCGTTGGTGGATATGATAAAGTATATGAAATAGGAAGAATTTTCAGAAATGAAGGAATGGATATTAGACACAATCCTGAATTTACATCAATAGAATTATATGCTGCATATGAAAATTATCATGATATGATGGATATAACAGAAGAAATCTTTAAAAGATGTGCAATGAAAGCATGTGGAACAACAAAAATAACATATCAAGGAAAAGAGATAGACTTAGGTGGAGAATGGAAAAGAATCACAATGATAGATGCTATAAAAGAAGCTTGTGGAGTTGATTTCAATAAAGTTAACACTGACGAAGAAGCTATTGCATTAGCAAAAGAAAGAAAAATTGAGATTCCAGTTGGTAAAGAAACAAGAGGACATATCATCAGTTTATTCTTTGATGAATATGTTGAAAAAACTATTGTTCAACCAACATTTGTATACGATTATCCAGTAGAAATATCACCATTAGCTAAAAAATCACCAAAAGATCCAAGATTAACAGAAAGATTTGAAATATTCATAGATGGCAGAGAATATGGAAATGCATTCTCAGAATTGAATGATCCAATAGACCAATATGAAAGATTCAAAGAGGAAATTGCTGCAAGAGAAAATGGTGATGATGAAGCAGGAATGATGGATGAAGATTACATCAATGCTCTTGAATATGGTATGGCTCCAACAGGAGGATTAGGAATAGGAATTGATAGATTAGTTATGTTATTAACAGATGCAGCTTCAATAAGAGATGTATTGTTATTCCCAACGATGAAACCTTTAAATTAGATAGGAGAATTTTATGTTTGGATATAATATAGATAAAAAAACATTATATATAATAGTAGGCATATTAGTAGTATTTTCATTAATGAGTTATGGAACAGAAGGAATATTTAGTTTAATATTATCAATTCCAGCTGTATTGTTAGCAATAACAGTACATGAATTTGGACATGCATTTGCAGCGTACAAATTAGGAGATGATACTCCATTAAGACAAGGAAGATTAAGCTTAAATCCATTTGACCATATAGATCCACTTGGAATAGCAATGCTTTTATTTGCTCATATTGGATGGGGAAAGCCAGTTGAAGTAGATCCAAGAAATTACAACAGAAATATTTCAGTAGAAAAAGCAGATGCAATAGTATCATTTGCAGGGCCATTAATGAATTTTATTACAGCACTTATATTTGCATTAATATATTGTGCAATAATAAAATTTGCTGGATATAGTTTTATATTAAGCAATGTTGGAAAAATTATAATTGCGATTGTAGCAAGTGTTATAACAATGGATGTTGGATTAGGAGTATTTAACTTAATTCCACTACCACCACTAGATGGTTCAAAAATATTTTTACCAATTATGCCAAGAAATGCAAAAACATTTTTTGTAGATAATGAAAGAATATTTTACATTATATTTTTAGTTATTTGGATAACAGGAATAGCTGGACGTTTAATTTCTCCACTTGTAGATTCAATGACAAATGGAATATTAAGCATAGCACTAAAAATATTTGGATTATAAAATAGGAGAAAAAAATGACAGAAAAAGATGTAATAGTATTAGGAATAGAATCAAGCTGTGACGAGACCTCTGTTGCCGTTGTAAAAAACGGTAGAGAGGTTTTATCAAATGTAATAGATACACAAATTAAAATTCATGAATTATATGGAGGAGTAGTGCCAGAAATAGCTTCAAGAAATCATATTGAAGCTATTTCAAGAGTAGCAAAAACAGCGTTAGAAGAAGCCAAAATGAGCTTTAGTGATATAGATGTAGTGGCTCCAACATATGGACCAGGATTAGTAGGAGCATTATTAGTTGGATTATCATATGGAAGAGGACTTGCATATGCGTTGAAAAAGCCATTAGTAGGAGTTAATCATCTAGAAGGACACATTGCAGCAAACTATATAACACATCCAGATTTAGAGCCACCATTTTTATGTATGTTAACATCTGGTGGAAATACTCAAATAGTATATGTAAAAGACTATTGTGATATGGAAGTACTAGGTAGAACTCGTGATGATGCAATAGGAGAAGCATTTGATAAAGTGGCTAGAGTAGTTGGATTAGGATATCCAGGAGGACCAAAAGTCGATAAATTAGCTCAACAAGGCAATCCAACAATAGATTTTCCAAAAACTCATTTTGAAAATTTAGATTTTAGTTTTAGTGGAATAAAAACAGCAGTAATAAATTTACATCACAAAAATCCTGATGTAAGCAGAGAAGATTTGTGTATGAGCTTTGAAAAAGCAGTAACAGAAGTTTTAATTGAAAATATCACAAAAGCAATTGAGCAAACAGGAATAAAAAAAGTTGTGTTAGCAGGAGGAGTGTCAGCAAATACACACATTAGAAGTGAATTTGAAAAATTAGAACAAAAAGGAATAAAAGTATATAAGCCAGATTTAAAATTATGTACAGATAATGCGGCAATGATAGGAGCAGCGGGATATTACAGGTATATGCATGGGGATTTATCAGAAAATACATTAAATGCAGTACCAAACTTAAAAATTGGAGATTAGAAAAGGAAAAATAATATGTCAATATTTGTAATAGCAGACCTACATTTATCATTAAGAGTTCCAAAGCCAATGGACATATTTGGTGATAACTGGTCAGGCCATGAAGAAAAAATAAAAAAAGATTGGTTAGAAAAAGTAAAGGAAAATGACTTGGTAATTTTACCAGGTGATTTTTCATGGGAAACTTATTTAGAAAATACTAAATTGGATTTTGGATATTTAAATAGTTTGCCAGGAAAAAAATTAATGCTAAAAGGAAACCATGATTATTGGTGGACAACACTAACTAATATGAGAAAATTTCTTCAAGAAAATAATTTTACAAATATTGATTTTTTGTATAATAATAGTTATGAATTTGAAGATAAAATCTTATGTGGCACAAGAGGTTGGAGTATTGCAGATGAAGAAGCTGATGAAAAACTAATAAATAGAGAGCTTATAAGACTAGAGTTATCTTTACAAGATGGAGTAAAGAAATACGGAAATAACAAAGAAATAATAGTTTTTATGCACTATCCACCTATAACGAAAGTAAAAATAGAATTAGAACAAGAAGCAAAGTTTGTAGAACTTATGAAAAAGTATAATGTAAAAAGATGTTACTATGGGCATTTACATGGAGCGTCTATCAAAGATGCGATTGAAGGAGAAGTTGAAGGAATACAGTTTAAATTAATAAGTGCAGATGGGTTAGATTTTAAATTAGAAAAGATTAAATAGAGGAGATATAATGTTAGACTTAAACAAAGATGTAAAATATGTAAAAACAGTAGGACCCAATAGAGTCAAACTATTGAATAAATTAAATATATATACATTAAAAGATTTAATAGAATATTATCCAAGAGATTATGAAGACAGAAGTAAGCCAAAGAATTTATATGAGTGTATAGATGGAGAAGAAGTTCTGATTGAAGCAATGGCAACAGGAAGAATAAATGAAATGCACAAAGGAAGAATGACAATAAGCAGATTAATCGTAAAAGACCAAACGGGAACATGTTATATAACATGGTTTAACCAAGGATATTTGCGAGACAAATTTCAACCTGGAAGAATGTACAGATTTTTTGGAAAAATATCAAACAAAAATGGAAGATTAGAAATGAATTCTCCTGTATATGATGAAATAGATCAAAGTAAAAATACGGGAAAAATTATTCCAATATATCCATTAACATTTGAATTAAAGCAAAATACATTAAGAAGAATTATAGAAAATGGACTCTTGGAAGTAAAAGGGCAGTTACCAGAAACACTACCAGAATATATATTGAAAGAAAACAATTTATGGGATATAAATAATACAATCGAAAGAATCCATTTCCCAATAGAATTTTCAGATTTTAATAAAGCTAGAGAAAGACTAGTATTTGAGGAATTGCTTACAATGCAATTAGCATTATTAAAATTAAAAAATAATTATGAGCATGAGACAGATGGAATTCAATTCAGCAAAGATGTACATATGTCAAAAATATGTTACCATTTCGTTTAACTAAAGCACAATTGAGAGTACTAGAAGAAATTGATAGAGATATGGAAAGCAACAAGCCAATGAATAGATTACTTCAAGGAGATGTTGGGTCAGGAAAAACAGTAGTAGCAATGATAGCAGCATATAAAGCAGTAAAATCAGGATATCAAGCTACAATAATGGCTCCAACTGCAATACTTGCAAGTCAACATTTAGAAAGCTTTAAAGGAATACTAGATGAACTTGGAATTAGAACAGAATTACTTATATCAAATGTTACTAAAAAGAAAAAAGCAGAGATATTAGAAAAATTACAAAGTGGAGAAATAGATGTGTTGATAGGAACACATGCAATATTGGAAGAAAATGTTGTGTTCAAAAACCTTGGATTAGTAGTAACAGATGAGCAACATCGATTTGGAGTAAAACAGAGAAGCACAATAGCAGCTAAAGGTCAAAATCCAGATATTATTGCAATGTCAGCAACCCCAATTCCAAGAACACTTGCATTGATATTATATGGTGACTTGGATATATCTATAATTGATGAACTTCCACCAAACAGAAAGAAAATAGAAACATTTGCAGTCAGAAAAAACATGGAAGAAAGAGTAAATAATTTTATCAAAAAGCAAATTGCAGAAGGTAGACAAGCATATATTGTTTGTCCATTGGTAGAAGAAAATGAAGATATGGAAGGATTACAATCAGTAGTAGAACTTGCAGAAAAGTATCAGAAAGAAACGTTTAGTGAATATAAAGTAGCATATTTGCATGGAAAAATGAAGCCAAAAGAAAAAGATGAAATTATGCAAAGATTTAAAGATGGTGAAATTCAAATTTTAATTGCTACAACAGTAATAGAAGTTGGTGTAAATGTGCCAAATGCAAGTATTATGGTTGTTGAAAATGCGGAAAGATTTGGACTAGCACAATTGCATCAATTGCGTGGAAGAGTTGGAAGAGGCGAGTATCAGTCATATTGTATTCTAAAATATGAAGGAAATGGCGAAACAATCAGACAAAGAATGAAAGTAATGTGTGATACAAATGATGGATTTATAATTTCAGAAAAAGACTTAGGACTTAGAGGTTCAGGAGACTTTTTTGGAACAGAACAACATGGGCTTCCAGAATTTAAGATTGCTAATTTGTTTGAAGATATGGCAGTTTTAAAAAAAGTTCAAGGATTAGCTTTAAAAATCATGGAAGATGATCCATTACTTGAAAAAGAAAAAAATGCTAAACTAAATGATTTAGTAAAAGAAAAGTTTAGTTCAAGAATAGAAATTTAAACGTGACAAAAAGGATGTTGATATATATGGGACAAATAATTTTAAGATTAATAGGAGCACTAATTTTATTAGCAGGAGTAATATTGATATATGATGCAAGAATAATAACTAAAAAAGTTTTTGGTTTTGGAGACCAAAATGAAGCAACAGATGGATTTAAAATTTTAGGCGTTATAATTGCAGTAATAGGAGGGTTTATCATATTTTTTGTTTAAAAACTCTACTTGACAATAGTATATTGAGTATGATATTATGGAAACGATTTAATCAAAATATTTTAATTCTAATTTTTATAATAGCATATTCAAAAAGAAGGGAGGAAATCTGTTGGATTTAAACCTTATCAAAGATGTTGTCAAAGAAATTCAAAAAAATGATATTGTAGAAAAGTTTATGAGTGAATTATCAAATTTTTTAGAAAACAATCAAGAAATAAACCAAAATAGAAAAGAAGGTCATTTGTATTTGGTAACAGAAGATAGAAATGGCGAAGTATATTTGTGGGATTTTACAGAAAAGCCTGAGCATGAATTTAAAGAAGTATTTACATCAAAAGAATTGATAGATGTTGCAAAAGAGGGAGCAATGCTTCAATTTAAGGATGGAAAATATGAATTATATTCTACAGATGGATATGATATGCTAGAAAATGGGTAAAATGCGAAAAAATGCCAGGTCTCAAATTAGCATGTGAAAAAAAGGACCTGTGAAAAAAAGGACCGACCCCAAATTAACAAGGAGAAGAAATGAGTAAGAGAAAAAACAAAAGAAACAAATTAAATCTAAATGAAGCTTTAGCTTTTATAGTTTTTGCTATTATAGTTGGAATTTATGGATATTTTGGAGGAACAAAAGATGTAAATGCTGAAGATCAAGGAAATCAAAGCATTGCAACAATCAAATCTGCAACACTTGAGAATATTCCGGAGTATCAAGGTTTGCCATATGTTGAAATTAATAATAATATACCTGAATTTAGTGAAAGTGATTATACAACAGAACCTTTTGAAAAATATAGTGAATTAGATAGTTTTGGAAGATGTGGAGTGGCATATGCCAATATATGCAAAGAAATTATGCCAACAGAAGGTGAAACAAGAGGAGCTATTTCTAGTGTAAAACCAACTGGTTGGCAGACTGCGAAATATCCTGGTGTTGTAGATGGAAATTATTTGTATAATAGATGCCATTTAATTGGATATCAATTGGCTGGCGAAAATGCAAATCCTAAAAATTTAATTACAGGAACTCGTTATATGAATGTAACAGGTATGCTTCCTTTTGAAAATGCAGTTGCTGAATATATTCAAAAGAATTCAAAGAAACATGTTCTATACCGTGTTACACCAATTTTTGAAGGTAATAATTTGGTGGCAGATGGTGTTCAGATGGAGGCTTCTTCTGTTGAAGATCAAGGCAAAAGTGTTAGTTTTAATGTTTTTGTTTATAACGTTCAACCAGGTGTTAGCATTGATTATGTAACAGGTGAAAGTAAATTAGAAAGTAAATAATGTAAATTTTTAATAATTTTCCTTCAAAGTTATTGACAAGATTTTTTAAATATGTTATTATAAGGATTGTAATTGAGCTGCGGATGTGGCGGAACTGGCAGACGCGCTGGTCTTAGGAACCAGTGTCAACGACGTGGGGGTTCAAGTCCCTTCATCCGCACCAGAGTAAGGTTTTCTAGTTTTTCGAGAAATCGAAATATTAGAAAACTTTATTTTTTTCGGCTTTATGTCAATATTTTGGGTATAAAAATTTAAAAGATTCGTAAAATTACTTGACTGCAAAACAAATGTTTGATATAATGGTGCAAAACAAAAATAGGAGTTGGTTTGAATGAATAAATCAGAAAAGATTAAAGAATATAGCAATAAAAGTTTTGAAGATATCAAACATATGGATGAAAATGGAATTGAATATTGGTATGCTAGAGAGTTGCAACTAGTTTTAGATTACAAAGAATGGAGAAAATTTGAAAATGTTATAAAGAAAGCTATAGATGCATGCGAAAACAGTGGTATTAGTGCGTTTGAACATTTTGTCGGCGCCGACAAAACGATACAAATGCCTAAGGGAGCAACAAAAAGTATAAAAGAATATAAATTAACTCGTTATGCTTGCTATTTAATAGCACAAAATGGAGATTCAAGAAAAGAAGTTGTTGCACTTGCTCAAACATATTTTGCAATACAAACCAGAAAACAAGAGATTAGTGAAAAAGAATATAGTTTATTAACAGAAGATGAAAAAAGATTTTACCAAAGAAACTTAACAAGAAAAGGAAATTATTCACTTAATCAAGTTGCTAAAAATGCAGGAGTTAAAAACTTTGATAAATTCCATAATTCTGGATATAAAGGATTATACAATGGAGAAACAGCTGATGATATTGCTAAAAGAAAAGGGTTAAGATATAGAGAAGATATTTTAGACAATATGGGAAGTGAAGAACTTGCAGCTAATTTATTCCGTATTACGCAAATTGAATCAAAGCTAAAAAGAGATAATATTTCAACAGAAAAAGAAGCAAATAATACTCATTATAATATTGGAAAAAATATTAGAGAAGTAATTGCAAAAAATGGTGGAACTATGCCAGAAGATTTACCAACACCTAAAAAAAGTTTAAAACAATTAGAAAAAGAAAATAAAAAAATTTTAGTAAAACAATAAAGTGGATGTATATAATAAAACATTCACTTTATTGTTATTTTTTATGTGTTATTAAAAAATTAATTGAAAAAGTCATATATTTATGATAATATATATGCAGTAAAAAAGCTAAAAACAAAGCTTGAAGGAGAGAAAAAATGAATATTCAAAAAAATCAAGAATATATAGTTAAAATTATAGATAATGGATTTGAAGGAGAAGGAATTGCAAAAATAGATGGATTTATAATATTCATTCCAGGGGCAATAAAAGGAGAAAAAGTAAAAATACTAATAGTAAAAGTATTAAGTTCACATGCATTTGGAAAAATTTTAGAGATACTAGAAAAATCAGAGGCAAGGCAAGATGCAGATTGTGCAACATATAAAAGATGTGGTGGATGCAATTTGAGACATATAAAATATGAAGAGACATTAAAAATGAAACAAAATGCAGTTCAGAGCTTAGTAAATAAGACTTTAAAAAATAAAATAGAAGTACAATCAACAATAGGCATGGAAAATCCAATTCATTATAGAAATAAAGCACAATATCCAATTGGAATCAATAAAGATGGAGAGCCTGTAATTGGAGTATTTGCGGAAAGAACACATGAAGTTATACCAATTGAGAAATGTTTAATACAAAATCAAAAGTCAGAAGAAATCGCTAAATTTGTATTGCAATTTATAAAAGAAAATCAAATTAGTATTTATAATGAAAAAACTGGTAAGGGATTATTCAGACATATTGTAATTAAAGTTGGAATAAAAACAAATCAAGTAATGTGTATATTAGTTATAAATGGAAAAGAAATTCCAAAAGAAAATGTGTTAGTAGAGGAATTAAAAGAGAAATTTCCTGAAATAAAATCAATTATTAAAAATATTAATATGAAAAACACGAATGTAATATTAGGACAAGAAAATATTAATTTATATGGAGATGGCTATATTGAGGATATTCTAGGAGAATATAAATTTAAAATTTCGCCATTATCATTTTATCAAGTTAATCCTGTACAAGCAGAGAAATTATATAATTTAGGTGTAGAAATGGCACAAATTTCAAAACAAGATACAGTATTTGATTTATACTGTGGTATAGGAACAATTACGTTATTTATGTCAAAATATGCTAAAAAGGTATATGGAATTGAAATTGTGAAAGAAGCGGTGGAAGCTGCAAAGGAAAATGCAAAAAATAATAATGTAGAAAATACAGAATTTTATGCTGGAGATGTAGAAATAGTTTTAGATGATTTGATTAATAATAAAGGAATTACAGCAGATGTAGTTATGTTTGATCCACCAAGAAAAGGATTAGATAAAAACAGTATTAATAATATTTTGAAAATTAAGCCTAAGAAAATAGTTTATATTAGCTGTAATCCAGCTACTTTAATTAGAGACTTGGCAATGTTTGAGGAACAGTATGATATTAAAACAATTGTACCGGTTGATATGTTCCCTTTCACAAGTAATGTGGAGTGCTGCTCAGTGCTACAGCTAAAATAATTCATCTTGTTAAATTATTTGATGAGAAAGTAGAGGTATAAAAAATATGAATATTGATGTTAAAAAGGTAAAAATTATTGTAACTGTCCCTGTTGAGAATGTTGAAGAAGTTAGAAATGCTATATGCAGTGAAGGAGCAGGGATTATAGGAAATTATACATATTGCACGATGAGTACTAAATGCATTGGAACTTTTATACCTTCTGGTAGAGCAAATCCATACATTGGAGAAAAGAATAAATTAGAGGTTGTAGAAGAAGAAAAATTAGAAGCAGTATGTGATATAGATATAGTTAAAAGAGTATTGAAAAAATTAAGAGAAGTTCATCCGTATGAGGAACCAGGAATAGATATTATTCCGTTAATTAATGAGGAAGATTTAATTTAAAAATGTGGAAGAGAACTTGGAAAAGGAAAAGGTGGAAATAAAGATAAAAGTATTGTAAAATATTGAAAAATATGGTAAAATACATCTGGTTATTTATTTATGTCCTGGTTTTCAGGATGGTTTGAGACAGCTAAAGTAAAAAACAAATGTTTTTAGGAGGATTCAAAATGAAATTATTTCACACTGAAAATGGAAAAGAGGCAGTCTATGTTCAAATGCAGGATATCATGTATCTGGCAAATGAAACTGATGTGCCAATTCCTGCGACAATCTTTGAAAAGGTTTTTACAGGAGTAACTATTGTTACTGATTCAAACCGGTTTGATTTCATAAGATTTGAAGAAACACATGAAGTGGAATTCTTTAGAAATCTTGAATTCATCATTAATTTTGATCAGTATAAAGATTTTTCTGATAAACAGCTTGAAGAGGAAGTACAGAAATTTGGTACTAAGGCAAATGAAATTGCTGAAATGTGGAATAGCATGACCACTGAAGAAAGAAAGAAAAATGAAGCTCTTTATGAAGAACATCGTAATCTTGAATATATGATTAATTTCTTAGCCGAGATTTATGCTATGAAACATGGAAAAAGAACTATGTTGTTTCCGGAATTTGTAGAATTACCGAAAGAACAGAAAAAGAAACAGTTTCTCTTCTGAAAAAGTGAGAAATACAATAAACAAAGCTCTGCATGTATGCAGGGTTTTGTTTTTTTGAGAGTTTTTATTTGAGATTTCATTGTAAAATTAAAAAAGTTATGATACATTATATTAGGAATATTTTGGGGGCTAATAGAGACAAGACCATACATGAGAACTAAACATTGCTATATGTTTAACATTAATGGAGTTAGGAAGATATACTGAAGCGATAGAGCAAG
>OBAH01001165.1_pt1 | contig 16171 bp, 13 predicted proteins | sample 1517491 | NCBI WGS metagenome assembly OBAH01 (sample SAMN04571697, study PRJEB22368) | human gut metagenome | biome: human gut; material: stool | host: Homo sapiens | place: Luxembourg | collected 2012-08-03
CTCGAGAGGGTGTGGGAGAGTAGCACGCCGCCGCTTCACACGTTGGGCCTCCCGGTCGAGCCTTTGGCTCCCGGGAGGCCCATTTTTCATGCTCCCTTTCCGGGCTTCCCGGCGGGCGTCGCTCCGGGAACCCCCATTTTTCTCTCATGCCCATCCGGATTAGATGGTTAGATGTGGTTCGGAGCTGAATGTCTCGTTATTTTTGAATGTTGTCCAAGACTTTCAGCACTTTATCGCGATACTTCTTTTTGCCGATGAAGGCTGCGGGGTGCAATATTCTGACCACTTCATACCCTTCCGACTTCATACATTTCAGATTTTTCTCGGCGGCGTATCCGAGAGCCACCAATACAGGCCTGCCACCGAGTAGCTCGAGCTCCTCCCTCAATCCCTTGAGGTTCTCATCAACGCGTTCCGGGTTACTTTTGAGTGTCTTTTCCACTTCACCGGAATCGGTTTCTTGGTAATCCTTGATTGCGTCGGTTATGTAGCTTCCCCAATACCGTGTGCCCTGCAGCGCATATCGCAGTTTGAAATCGTTCCTTCCCGCATGGAAATTGAACCACGGATCCTTCGGCTTGTCCGGCTTTTTCTCCGCGTTGCCGTCCTTGGGTTTACCGGAGCGGTTCAGCCCCACGAACACGAAGCCGGTGTTCAATTCGGACAGATTCGGGGAGTCGAATACGCTCAGATCGTTTTATTGCGGCTGGGCTTGGAATCCGCGTAATCCGTGTTCCAGACGGCCCAGCTGGACGCATCTCCGTATTTTTCCTTCAGTATGTCGTAGTTCTCTTGGCTGATCATCATCCGCTCCTTTTACGCTTACGTGGACGACAGTCGGTCATTAAACGCCATCCGTGGTTATTCGTCATTCTATGTTGCGTGAATACGAGATGTACATGTTGGGCCGGATTATTGGAGAGTCTTGCAAAACGTCACTAACCTTGAACCGATATTGGAGCTCTATATGTTTTGCAGATTTGGTAGAGCGACACGCCGATTTGGTCTTCTGCCAGTCCTGTTGTATTCTAGTCAAGTTGCGCTTAACGGATAGACACCGGAAAGCGTTGCATAATTGGAGAATTCGCCTAGTGGTCTATGGCGCACGCTTGGAAAGCGTGTTGGTGTAACAGCCTCACGAGTTCGAATCTCGTATTCTCCGCCCGGATTGGAACCCCGGAAACCGTTGGAATCATTCGGTTTCCGGGGTTCCTTCTTTTCCACTCCGTTTTCCGGTTCCTTCCAGATTCCCTCCGAATGCTTCTTTCGTTGGCCTCGGTTTTTGAATCGTCCCGTATCGCAAGTCTCGCGTGTACGGGCCGGCATCCAGGAAAGTCTCTGATTGCCATGCTGCGGCTTATTGGTGCCAGTCTGTGGTCTCAATAATGGGATTGTTTGCCCTCATATGTCGATATTTGATTGCGATTCGGTGGGGGAGTTGCGTACATCGTCGTTTTACGCTCACTTTTGCGCTGCGCTACGTTACGCTCGAAATCGTGACGTTGAGAGAAAGAAGCACGACGATGGTTGACAAGACGGCTGCCGGCAGCCAGCAGACTGACCAACGCGATGCTGATACTCGTGACTCTCTGGCGGCGCTTGCCCGACACCGTTCGAATTCATCGCCAATCGTATTGCAGAGTGATGTGCAGGCCGCTCCGCAGGAAAAGCAGGAAAAACAAGAAAAGCAGAGCGAAGCTGGGTCTGCCTTGCAAACGGGCGAGGATGCGAATGATGACGCGAATCGTGCGGAAGAATCGCAAACCGTGAAAGAAAAAGACGCTGCGGATGGTCCTGATAATACGCAGCAGCCGCAGATGGCATCCATAAGCGCCATCACAACGCAGGTTTTGCCACCAAGCTTTATTCCGACCGCAACCGGTCGTATTCGTCCTGTAACGGGCGCTTTTCCCGCAATTCAGTCCGCTTCGCAGACGGAACAGGCGCAGCGCAGGCGATCCATCCGCTCGTTGGCCGCGGGGTCGTTGCGTAGAACCAACATCGGCAATGCTGAAAAGGCCGGCGGTGTGGGGAGCGCGGGTAGTACCGGACGGACGGCGGGGAATGGCGATACGCCGTCGCCGCGAATCGCCAGCAGTGCTCCCCATTATGCGAATTGACCAGTGGACTGATCAAAACGGCCAACGTAACAAATCAGTGGGAATACTGGACATACACGCGGTTCACGCACGGTACGCGCGCTTCGCGCTGCATTGTACGTCGCTGTACTACGTCATTCCAATTGAATCGCAACAATGCGTATAGCAGATGAAAAGCACATACGAAAAACGCGCATGAAAAAACGGTCCCGATATATTCGAGACCGTTTTTCATGAGTCGATGAAGCAAACGCTGTCCGGCAGCAAGCCGGCTCAGTCTTCGCTGGTTTCGCGCTTATACTGCACGAACGTCTTCATGGCGTAGGCAAGGCCGGCAAGCAGCAGAATGGCTGCGCAGGCAAGGGAAATGCCGATGCCGGTTTGTGCAAGCTGCCCATATTCCGACTTGGTCAGCGCACCGGTGGACGCGACGGTTTGATCGCTGGAAGCTGTGACGGATCCAGTTGCAGCACCATTCGCGCCAGTGTCGGCAGCCGTGCGCACAGTGCCAGTGGTGCCGTTGACTCCAGTAACGGTCGTACCGGCATTCGTTCCAGCCGTGATGCCATGCGTGCCGGTAGCAACGGATGAGCCGCCCTGCTGACCCGTCTTGGAGTTCGCGTCCTTCAGCGCCGCGATGAACGACTGATGCCACTGGTGGCTGCTCGCCGCGAACGCGTCATGCCTCGTCTTGAGTTCGTCGTGGGTCTCCTTCATATCGGCATGCATCTGGTTGAGGTGGGCCTGCGTGTCCTGCATATCCTGATGCAGAGCGTCGTGACGCTCCTGACCGCGCTTGACCGCGCCGTCAATCGCATTCTTTATATCCTCGCGGTCCTCCTGGTAGTTCTTCCAGGCCTGCTCGCCGTACTGGCGAAGCGCGTCGGCGTCCTCGTGCGCGTTCTGATGCAGCTGCTCGGCGTGCTGCTTGGCGGTTTCCATATCCGACTTGATCTGCTGATTCGTCTTGTTCAAGTGCTGCACGGCCTCGCACGCCTGATCGGTGCACACGGCCATATCCTGGTCGATCTGCCCGCTGATGGCGGTGCTGCCGGCCAATCCGTCCGTAGACGGTGCGACTTCACTGGCCGAAGCCGCGGAAGGCAGGACGGCCATGCCGATGGTTAATATTCCCGCCGCTGCAGCTGCTGCAATACGATTCCTCATGGTGATTCCTCTCCTGCGCACGTTTGCATTCGATCTGTGATTGTGCGCTCGCGTTCGTTCCGTATGCCATAGTAGGAGGGGAATGTGCCTAAATAAACCGGTGGAAAAATGACATTTGTCTAGTTTCTGCGATGCTGCAGCAGTCTTCATAGTTTAAGCGGGAAACCAGAATCCAAACCAGAAGCCGGAACAGCCTGCTCAAAACATGACCAAGCAGGCCAAGCAACGGCTCAGACCGCCCGTACTTATCCCGCCCGTATTGGTTTATCTAGCGGCGGCCCCCAACAAAGATCACTCAACAATAGTGATGAATGGGCTAGCCGGCAGATTAAAGTCGTTGTACAGCATGCTCGCGCACTTCGGATTGCCACTGAACAGGTAACGTACCTGGCTCATGGCGTTGAGATCGTTCAGTATTGAACCATCGGCTGCGGTGAGCAACACCTGATTGCCCCTGATAGTGGCATTGGCCGCCTGCCATTGACCGGAATAATTGGCGACCTCAAACCCCTGCAATGCCGTAGTGGTGGGAGCGGCGATATTGCTGATACCGCTTAACGGGGTCGCTTTCGGAGCGCTCTTATAGTTTGGTGCGATTGCGCTCGCGGTTTTCGAATAGTTAGGTTGCATGGCTTTCAGCCTGCTTGCGGTGCCGTTCCGGAAAGACAAGGCGATTGCGCCGTTCGCAGTGTGCCGGGCATGTTCGATAAGCGGTCCGTTGGGTACGGTGGTGCCGTCTTCCATGGCGAGATATTGCGCGGCCATGCGCGCCCCGAGAATATCTTTGCCGAGCGGATGGATCAGCGCGGATGTGCCTTTATCGGTGTCAAGGGAAACCGTCATCGCCACATTGGAACGGTCTTGCAGATTCGCGTTGTCAAGCGTGGTCCGTTGCGCCTCGCGCACGTTCTGCGTGTACTGATAGTTCGGCCATCGCGCAAGTTGCACGTACAGGAACGGCAGATCCTTCCGTTCGAACACGCTACGGTACTGGTTGATCAGCGCGGTCATCTGCGACTCATACTCCGTAGCGGTCGAAAAGTTCATCGCATCATCGCATCCTTGGTACCAGAGCACACCTGCCACATGAAAATCCTTCAACGGTGCAATATGGTTCGCGTAGATATCTCCGCCACGTATATGCCTGCGAATAGGCGTGCCGCCCCACGCGGTCTGGATGATGCCGACTGGTACGTTAGGATGCTTCGCGCGCAACTGAAGGGCGAACTGCTGTGTCAAGTAGCTCAGATGCAGTGAATTCGTGGAATCCGCATTCAGCCACGCGCCAGCGTTCAGATTGACGTTGGCCAGCGGAAAATCAGTGTTCTTCGCATCATGATCCGCAATGACGAATTTCACGTTCTTATCGACGAGTGGTTTCGGTAGGTCTGTTTTCTTAACTAGACCCTTCCCAAAGTTGTAGGCATTGTTATTCCCCTCATAGTACTGCGCATAGTTGAGTTCCATGTTCGATTGACCGGCCGCCACGAACACGTCGCCCACATACACTTTCGCCAGTTCCGTTACGATTTTGCTGTCATACCTCACCTGTAACGAATACGGCTTGAGGCTTGCTTTCTGTGCGTTCAGCGTGCAAGTAAACGAACCATTTTTTGCGATTTTCGCAGTGGCGCTCGCAGTCATCTTGCCTTGGGCAAGTGTTGCGGATAGTTTCGATGCGTCAATCTGTTTGCTGGCATGCGCGAATTTGACGGTTCCTTTGACCACTAACGGCTGATTGCGCTGGAAGACCATATTTTCCATGTAGTAGGAAGGCAAAGTCACGGAAACCTGCGAATTTGAGGACTGTGCGGTTTCTTCGTTTTGGTGCAATGCTGAACCGTTGCCCCATTTGGGGCCGCACCCGACGATGATGGCAACGACTATTCCTACGGTTACGATAACGGCAAGTGCCGTTCTTGCCAATCGTTTCGTATTCAATTCTGATTTGCCTCGTTCTTTGTCAACGCCCGCTCGAAGGTTCTGGCCTGTTTGTCATATGCGGCTCGTTCGGTGTTGGCTTTGCTGGTGGTCCCGGACGGGTCGGCTTTGCAGTCAAGCGCCTTCGGCGATTTGACTTCTTCCTGATACAAGGTGCTGAGCTTTTCCAGATCATATGAGGAATCCATGCTGGAAAATGCGTCGACAATCTTTCCCTTGAGCTGGAAATCCTTGGAATATGAAGCGTTCATGGCGGCAACCGCGTCTCTGCAGTCGTTAATGGCATTCAGTTCGCGCATTTTCTGCGATGTTCTCACGCCCATGACGCCGAAGACCACAATGCATACCGCAACGACGATAACGGCTACGATGATGGAACGGCGAATCAAGTTCTTGACATGGTTATGCACCCAAGTGTCGCCATCTTGCACGCCTTGCGATATGGCGATTTGGAATGGATCTTTGGTGTTTGTTTGATAGGAAACCCCTGATGCGTCTGTTTCAGGCTTTCCGTTACGATTGGTGATGTTAACGGAATTGTCGGGTTTGCTGGTTTCGACGGTCGCGGTACTGCTGAACGTTCGGGGCTTACGGACGCTATTTGTTTGACCGTCAGCTTTGTCCGGCTGCTTTTCGTGCCGTGCCATGCTTTCCTCCAGGAGTCCGCGATACCGTTTTGATGTTGTCTATTGGAGGTGGTCCGACAAGGTCCTCTGTTCCCAAATGACAATACATAAGGTATGTTACCCGTTCCACTTCCGAATGCCAGCACTTCATGTTGTGGCATATTCGGTAAATGTGAAGTTTGGTCCGGAATCCAGCTGCTTTATTTTAAGTGGGGACATCTCAGAATACACTTAAGTTTTGCGTGTGCAATTGCGTCAACGAGTGAAAATGCGTTTTGTGAGAGAGGCTGACGATGATATCGCCGAAAAGCTTGATGAAGATTGCGACCACCGCTTCCGTGGTTGCAATGACGGTTTCCGTTGCCGTGGTGCCGGCTTACGCCATGCAGGATATTGCGATTGAGGATGCGCCAAGTTCTTTTGCCGCAACTGTGGATGATGCGCAGAATTCGTCAAACAGCATGCCGGACAATCCGAACGCGACGCTGCCGGAAACGGTAAGCGAAAACATTTCGGACGATTCCACTGTGGTTTCGGAGAACCTTGCGGTTACGCCGGAAGGTGATGTACAGAACATTGAGACCGGCGAAACCGTGACGGACGCTCAGCTGGTCGGCACGCAATCGCAGCAACCTGATCCACTGGCCAAAACGGATGGCGAATCATTCATTCCGGTGAGTGCCTCGGATGTGAAAGATGCTGTGGAACAACCTGTGAAACAGTCTGCGGAGCAGTCGTCCTTGAAGGGTGGCTCGACTGTCCGGCTCACTAAATTCGAGAGCAACGAATACGGAGCACACTGGGGAACCTACAACGGAACAAAGGCGTTTTTCGATTATAGGAACAACCTGTTCGTTCAACAAGCCAAGGGCGTGATTGATGTTTCCTCATGGCAAGGTGACGTCGATTGGGCTAAGGCGAAAGCCGACGGCGTGGAAGGTGCAATCATTCGTCTAGGATTTGGATGGGGCAATGACGCCGATACCAAAGCGCAACGCAACATCAACGAATGCAAACGTCTTGGTATTCCTTTTGGCATCTACTGGTATTCGTATGCATACGATGCGAACTGCGCACGTGCGGAAGGCAATGATGTGGCTGCCAAACTCCGCCAGATGGGCGTGAGCCCGAACGATCTGAAATACCCTATGTATTACGACCTGGAGAAGTGGACGTGGACTGGTCATACCCCGCCGACCAATCCGAATGTTTATAGCGGTATGGCCGACGCCTGGTATGGCGCACTGCAGTCCGCCGGATACAAGAATCTCGGTGTGTATTCGTATACGAGCTACCTGCAAGGCCCGTTGAACAATTCGAACATCTACGCAAAGACCCGTTGGGTGGCCCAGTATGGTGCTCAAATGGGATACAACGCCTTTGGCACCAACGACCGCGGCTGGCAATACACCAGTTCCGGCCGTATCAACGGCATCAGCGGTTCCGTGGATATGAATGCTTTTGGTAATAAAGCGACCAACGTCGCATCGGGAAAATGGGTGTACAAGGACGGTCGCCAGTATTGGCAGGAGAAGGATGGCTCATATGCTCAAGGAAAAGAGATATATGACCCATCGACAGATGCTTGGTATTGGATAGATGCAAATGGCGTTATGGCTCAGAACAAAGATGTGTATTTGCGTTCGAATGGCGGTAAGTGGGTTCGCTATGATTCGAACGGCCGGATGGTTAAAGGTGAGGATTTCAGGTATGGAGCTTGGTACAATTTTGATTTTACGACCGGTGCGATGAGTAAAGGAATGACATATTTGTCCGATGAGGACAAATATGTCTATTACGATGAGACTACTGGCAAGATGATTTATGGCGAAGTTTATCTTGGCTATGATGATGAGCGCGCTGGATGGTACATGTTTGACGCAGTTACTGGCGCTAGACGCGTAGGCGATGTTTTTATACGTTCGAATGGCGGTAAATGGGTCCGCTATGATCGAAAAACCGGCAAAATGGTAAAAGGTTTGCAGAAACAGAATGGTTCATGGTACTACTTCGATTCAGTTACGGGAGCTATGGCTCACGGAAACACGTGGGTTCCACAATGGCAAGCATGGCATTATTTCGATAACGTCACAGGCCGAGGTTGATTCGTGACTTACATTTCAGATTCGGTTATGTTACCTGATTGATTCGGCTGGAAAATGGTGAATTTTCCAGCCGCTTTCATAATGGCGACGGTGTTGCCTGTCATGGCTGATTTTCGTGCTTTGGATTCACTGATTGATTCGGAAACGTAAATTTGGATTTTCTTGCCATCAAGAGGGGACAAATCTACGGTGGGACATTGCGCGCTAATCGTAATAGGAGATAGTCTGGAAAGCGGCGTCAAATTGCATGATTTATCGGAAAGCGCGATATTCTGCAAGGTACTGAGATGCGCTAGAGCTGAAATATCGGAAATCTTAGTGCCTTGCAAATTAATTTGGGTTAGAGAGGTCATGGATTCAATCTGTGGTAGTTCTTTTAGAGATTTGAACTCGCTCAAATCCAGTGAGATCAATCCGGTAAAATGCTGCAGTCCTTCGACTGAAGTGATTTTTTGCAGATTATTCGTACTGCAATTTTGATATTTGGTTGTGTATTCAGTAAACGACAGGTTCTTAATTTTAGAGGCTTTTACTGAGGGAAAACCCTTATTGGATGCGTTGAGTACGGAGACTAAGCATGCGGCGAATTTTTTGTCAGGAATGACTTTGGAAAAATCGTTAGAAATAGATGATGCAGGGGACTTTTGGGGAAATGGTGTCCGCGCAACATTGTTATTCTGCCCAGAACATGCTTGCAATATGACCAACATTGCTAATGTACATGCGCGGACACCGTATTTCATATGGACTCCTTATAAACTGTTTCTATACAGGTTTAAATGGTTACTCGTCGTAATATGGGTGAGCATAGTTTGCTCCGTTGTAAGCCGAACGAATGCCAATATCTCCATAAGCTGCGTCGATAATTATTACATTTCTTCCATTCACTTCGACTACGACACCTGCATGGCTGGCGTCATAGTCATGAGCCCAAGCATCTCCGAACTTCCAGAAAGCGATATCTCCAACATGTGGTGTATGACTGACACGCCCACGGGATCTGTACCAATCGTAATTATGGTGTGGCCAGCCGGTTTTAGCTCCGTCGCAGAGGAAAATGTCTAAACCGGCAGAATGGAATATGTACCAGACAAAAGCCATACATGGTCCGAATGGGCAAATGAGTCCTCCATTTGCAGCGAGCACATCTGGGCAATCGGATGCTGATTTAAGAGCGCGCGTGCTTGAGAAGTCATCTATCGATGATTTGTTGTTTGTTGTATTGGGCTCCTGTGTGGGGATCGAAGAAATAATGATGCCCGTCAAGAATGGCTCCACCATGAATCATGCGACTACTGGTTTTGTCGTAATATACCCATTTCTTACCGGCGTCCAGCCATGTTCTGCCCTTGGCCAAGGCTCCTGTGACAGGTTTCATGTAGTACCACCCATCATTAATGTAGTGCTCGCCGTACTGCATCTTGCCTGTTATTTTGTCGTAGTATACCCATTTGTCATGTTGGCGAAGGTAGACGAAATCATGCGCCATTTTGCCAGTGTTTTGGTCGAAATAATACCAGCCATTATGTTCTTTGTCGTAGTTGAGATGGGCTTCGCCGTGCGCCATTTTGCCGGTGACCACGTCGTAGTACACCCATTTACCATTGTTGGAGGATATGTGTTTAACTCCCTTGGCCATGGCACCTGTCTCTTCGTCAAAGTAGTACCAGCCGCCATTGCGGTGATCTTCTCCTTTGACTAAATTACCGTTTTCGTCAAAACGAACCCAGATGCCGTCTTTGCGGTTGTTGGGAGAACTTGAAATGAATACGTCCTTGCTGACGGCCATAGTGCCGTTTTCGTAGTAGTGCTCTTTATTCTGATCCCAACCGTTTTCAGGTTTGTCTGGTTTAGTTGGTTCGTTAGGACTGGTGCTGTCGTTATTCTTGTCCGGTTCGGAAGAATCGGGTCTGTCGTCATTCCTGTTCTGTCGGCTGGAGTGAATTACACTGTTCGGTTGTGTTGATTCGGATGCCGAATCAGAAAATTGCGAGGCATCATCAGCGTCTGAAGTGATTGTATTGGAATCACCTCCTTGGATACTATTTGAATTCTGATTCGGTTCGGCAGTTTGACTATTGGAAGATACTTGCATTGCGTTGGATTCGCTGCCCAGCGCGATTGCCGGGTAGGTAATTCCCTGCAGTACTGTAATGGCTAGAAAACTGATTAGAATTTTTCTCCGTTGAAGCATTATTCCCCTTTCCCCCTCATTATTCGGGGGATAATTATAGCTGTTGCTATGACAAAAAAGTTTGTTTTACAAGTCGTTCATTTACAAGAGGAGTTGATGTTTTTGGCGTGTGGCTAGAGGCGTGGTGGTGCCGATGTACAAGGAAACATTTGAAGGTGCATGACGAAGTTGCGGACAGCGTTTGACTATTGCGTTGATAGCATGACATACACTGTTAGACATGACTCATGATATGGAAGCGAACGGGCGTGGAGTTCAGATGAGACGTGAACCGACACTGGCTTTTGTGATTCCTTGTTTTAACGAAGAAGCCGCATTGCACGTAACTGCGGACGTTTTGAAGAAAAAGATGATTCAGCTTGAGGATTCGCAGGCTGTTGCGCGAGATAGCTTCGTTATTTTTGTCGATGATGGGTCCCGCGACAAGACTTGGGATGTGATTGCATCGCTGCATGAGAAGGATCCCTCCTTATTTCGTGGCGTGAAGCTGGCTCACAATAGAGGTCATCAGAATGCTCTTTTTGCTGGCTTAATGCAGGCATTGAGCATGAATGTCGACGCTGTTGTTTCCATGGATGCTGATTTGCAAGACGATCCCAATGCTGTTGATGGCATGGTTCAGGAATATCGTCAGGGAGCTGAAATCGTATACGGTGTGCGTGATAATCGCGATACTGATACTGCATTCAAGCGCGGAACGGCCCATGCCTTCTACTCTTTGATGAAGTGGCTTGGTACGGAAACCGTGCCGGATCATGCTGATTATCGTTTGATGAGTCGTACTGCATTGACGGCTTTATCTCAATATAAGGAGTCCAATCTGTTCCTTCGAGGATTGGTTCCTTCACTTGGTTTTAAAACGGCGAAGGTGTATTACAAGCGCGGAACTCGAGTTGCTGGGGAATCGAAATATCCTTTGAAGAAAATGGTTTCTTTCGCTGTAGAGGGCGTGACATCATTTTCGACAAAGCCTTTGAGCATGATTACCGGCATCGGGCTGTTCTCTGTGTTTATCGGAATCATCATGTTGATTTATACCCTTGTTTCTGTTTTCTCTGGGCATGCGGTTGCCGGCTGGGGCTCCATTATGTTCTCTTTGTGGATTTTGGGTGGTTTTATTCTGCTAGCTCTTGGAATTACAGGCGAATATATCGCGAAAATCTACATGGAGGTCAAAGCTCGACCGCGCTATATCATTGAAACGACGATCTGAGCGATAGGAATTTCTTTCTGAAGAAGATGGGATTAGAACCAAGTGAATAAAAGTGCTGTAGCTCAAAAACAGCCGTTCATTAAGCAAGTGCTTCCGAGATGGCTGGTCACAGTCGCTTTGGGAATGCAAATCGCCATTGTGACGATACTGCTTATGCTGTCAGTCTTTTTCACCGTCACTTTTAAGAGAAACAGTCCGCAGCTTGGCAGTATTACTGAGCAAGTTGATTACCATTTTGGGATGCCATCGGTTGCGTTCGGATTGGGAACAATCATACTGCTTGGCATGATGATCTTGCTTGCGATTGGCTTTTCGAAGCTCCCGCAGCAATGGGTTCTTGCCATTCTTTTGATATATGTGGCTGCAATGCAGATCATTTGGTTGATGTCATTGAATCTGGTGACTTACACATACCCGGATTCACGGAGCTTGATGGACGCAGCCGATATTCTGCTTAATGGTAACATTAACCAGTTCGGTGCGGATTTTTGTCCGAAGGGCAGCATCCGTCTAGAATGCGGCGCGCGAGGTATTCCGAGCGCATATACCTATTTCTCCTACTATCCATTCCAAAGCGGCCCAATGTTGTGGTACCTTCTGGTTTTTGCGGTTTTTGGATTGGATAGCATTCTTGCTTTTCAAATCGTGAGTGCTGTGGCGGTTACTGCTTTGGTGGCAGTGCTATGGCGATTCGGCAGTTTGATCGGTTTGAATGAGAAAGGACATGGGGCCTTCACCGTCATAGTCGCGACTAGTGTCCCTTTGCTGATGTTCGCTACGTTCGTCTATCCTAATGCGGTTGGCTTCTTCTTCACGGTATGCGGCACTTGGATGATTGCAGAAGGCTTCCGGCTGCAGAAAGTTTGGGCTAGCGGCCTTGCAATTGTTGGAGGATTCCTCATTTGCGGAATTGGAATTGTTTTCAAATCGACGTACCAGATTCTTGTGCTTGCGGCCCTTGTGGCAGTCATCTTTGCAGTTTGGCATAACCGTCGTGTTTGGCAGTTGGTGGTTTCTTTTCTTTCCGCAGTGGCTGCGTTCTTTGTTTCAAAACTTCCCGTATATGTGGTTCAGACTTGGACCGGGCAGAAGTTCGGTAAAGGGATGCCGATGTCTTCTTGGATTGCTATTGGCTTGGGACAACCGGATAATATGCCTGCTGGATGGTGGAGCCGATTTGCTATAGACGCTTTTGAACGTACGGGGAACGATTATGCCCTGCAATCTCAGATATCCAATGATTTTGTTCGGAATCGTCTGGCGTTTTTTGCGGGCAATCCGAGTGATGGGTTAAATTTTTTTACCAATAAACTTGCGTCAGAGTGGGCGGAGCCCTCTTTTATGACGTCGTTGTATTCAGAGTTAGGTGAATCCGCGAACCATTTCTCAGGATTAGGCTCATTCTTTTTGCTGGGGAAAGGCGCGGATGTACTGCTTCGATTTGAAAATGTTGCTCAGACTGTTGTCTATTTTCTGGCAATTATTGGGGTAATCGGTCTCGTGCATTCCTTAATGAAGGAACGGTCTCTTGGCGCTGATTCATCTCAAGTCTTTACGAGAGTTCTGCTGTGCGCCTCTTTCATTGGCGGATTCCTCTGCTATCTTTTCTGGGAAGCAAAAAGTATCTACACGCTACCTTTCTTCTTATTGTTGTTCCCAGTAGCAGCTTATGGCATTCAGAATATTGCTGATTTAATAAGCAGTATAAAAAAGAAAATCGCCTGAATCGAGATTGATATGGATAGAAAATATTTTTCGATGAATTCCATAGCGAGGAATAAATGGGTTTATGCGAAAAAGATCGCACTATCCGTTCTTTTCGGTTCGCTTGCTTTTTTCGTGTTGAATGCATGCTTCTACATACCCTACGCGCATGCTGAAGAACATGCGGATGCTTTGAATACCTCGTCTGTTGAGACTGCTCCATCTCATCCTGACAACGGCTGGGATTCGAACAAGGAACATTACTACGAGAATGGACAGCAAGTACGTTCCCAGGAAATATATGATGCGAAAGAAAAAAACTGGTATTGGATAGATGAAGATGGATCTGTCGCTCGGAATAAAGACGTCTATCTTCGTTCCAACGGTGGGAAATGGGTCCGATACAATGCTGCTGGACATATGGTTAAAGGCGAGGATTATCGGTATGGAGGCTGGTATTACTTTGATAAAAACACTGGAGCGATGGCGAAAGGCATGACTTTTGTCTCGTCCAATGGCGGTAAATGGGTTTATTACGATTTAACGTCAGGAAAGATGCAGTATGGCGAACGTTTTGTGAATTACGACCGATCTCATACTGGCTGGTACCACTTTGATGAATGCACTGGAGCTATGACGCATGGCTTCTATTACAATTCATCCCAGCATAAATGGGTTTATTACGATCGTTTCTCCGGCCAGATGATGTATGGAGAACAGTATATAAACAACCATTGGTATGACTTTGATGGTTCAACCGGTGCGGTGAGATGCGGCTTCGTCTATTTGCCGGAATCTCAAAAATGGGTGTTCTATGATCGTCGAATGGGCTGGATGCTGTACGGTGAACAGCCTATTGACGGCGCATGGTATTTATTGGACCTACATACCGGTGCGGTGCAGTACGGATGGCAGAGATTTTCTGGAAAGACAGTATGCTACAACTGGCCTAGCGGCAAGATGCTCTATGGCCGTCAGAACGTGAATGGCGCCACCTATTACTTTAACAACCGTACGGGCGCTCTGGATATGCGACGCTCGGCTTCTCTGCCGAGCGATTATGTTCCATCCGTTGCGGGGGATTTCGGAAAGAACATTCGATTGGGGAAATACCATTCTGTTCGTATTCTTGGCGATAGTATCGCTGCTGGTGTGGGCGCTGCGAACCCATATCCTTGCACGTCGCGTGAGCTATTTCGTCTTGAAGGGAATGTTTATTTTGAACCGTCTCATCAGACAGATTCCGCAGTGAATGGTTTGATAAGAGATTTGCAAGCGCGAGGGGTGAGCGTGACTAATGCCAGTGCTCCTGGAAAAGGTTCCTATTCCGCATATGATTCCATCGGAGATCAAACTCTTGGACATGAAGATGCTGCTATTGTTTTGCTCGGTACGAATGATCGGCTGAGACTCTCAAACAGCAATGATTTCGCACGAACCGCTGAGCGGTATCTCAACCGAGTTTCTGCAAGATACGGATCTAGCAACGTGTACGTGATTGCTGGTATTGATACTTTGTCAGATCCTAGACCACTCACTATGGAACAAGAAAATAACGTGTTGCAATCCCTCTGCCGGCAGCATGGTTGGTGGTTCGCTTCGGCATATGCGGCATTCCGCACGGTAGGACGCTCAACGGGAATGCCTCAACATGCATTGTATACAGACGGCATTCATCCAAATCGTATAGGGCAAGTCGTGCTGCGCCGATCCTTGGAACAATTGCTGGGCTTGTGAATCCGGCAAGTGGCGGAGAGAACCTGTGGAATGGGAGACTGAATAAATTCATGAAGCGCATTAGATTCTTCGACATTGCCAAGGGCATAGCGATATTGGCAGTTATTCTTGGCCATAGCGCAATCGAGGCTAATCTTTTTATGCCCCACAGAACGGCGCAAATTATTGTGTCAATCTGTTTTTCCTTTCACATGCCACTTTTCTTTATTCTGTCCGGTTACTTTATGCATCCGGAACGTAAGTTTCGATGGGCGAAGGAATCGAAGCAACTGCTGTGCACATATGCTGTGACTGCTTTGTGCGTCCTTATTGGCGTGACTTGTATGGCAACGTTAAACCATGAGAGCCGTGTACTCGCTTTGCGCCAATGGGGCATGGCTGCATTATATGGAAGTGGAGACGTTTCCGATTTGACGTTATGGCCAGTGGATTTTCGAATTGGTGCGATTTGGTTCCTGTTGGCATTATTCTGGGCGCGTCTTTTACTGCATTTTTTTGCGAAACTTCCTTATACCTTCATTTGGGTGATTGCTTGTTTCCTTGTCGGTTATGGTTCGTCTCGCTATGTGTGGTTGCCATGGAGCATTCAAGCGGGAATGTGCGCAGTCGCGTTTCTTTATCTTGGCTATCTTGCTAAAAAATACGATGTGCTTGATTTCGTGAGGCGCGTCCCTTATATCTGGATTATCGCTTTTTTAATTTGGATAATCGATATTGTATTTTTTGATGGCATGAGTATGGCTATGAATAGTTATGGCCCGCATCCAATTCTAGCTGTAGTCGGCAGTATCGCGGGAACTTTATGCGTCATTGGGATTTCTCAATTGTTCGATAAGGTCGCGGTATTAGGAGATACATTTAGCAGAATCGGACAGGCAAGTTTGGCTATCTTATGTGCGCATCTTATTGAAGATGATGTGCTACTGCAATCTTGGCAATCATATCTTGACATGTTGCGGACACTCTTTCCACAGGTTCCGCTGGTCTTATTGAGTTTCATTGTTCGACTACCAATTGATTTCGCTGGTGCTGCCTTGCTCCATTATGTTCCAAAAATCAATGAATGGTTCTATCCGCAATTGGCAAAGCAGCATCAATTGAATCGGGCTGGTATCGTGCATAAACGTGCGTTTCCGTTGGAGAAATGACGTTTTTTGTTTCTCTTCAAGGGCTGAATGTAGTCTAGAAATCATGACTTCGATGAAATTTGCGAACATCTTGTTGGAGACGAATCCTCGCTCCGTTGCATACCCAGCTTTGTACTGCCGTTCCAATCAGCCTGTCGTCTTCGACAAGTTGATCCACGAATGGAAAATGTATGACGCTGGAACGTTCGATTTCAGTACTTATTTCAATTCTTTGTCGGTCATGAAACTGAAGCGCTA
>OBAH01001168.1_pt1 | contig 16094 bp, 11 predicted proteins | sample 1517491 | NCBI WGS metagenome assembly OBAH01 (sample SAMN04571697, study PRJEB22368) | human gut metagenome | biome: human gut; material: stool | host: Homo sapiens | place: Luxembourg | collected 2012-08-03
TCCAGCTGAGCTACCAACGCATACGTTCCGTTCGGAACATGATGTATTTTATCACGCGCAGCCGGGTTTGTCAACGGTTTTTTGCAATTATTTTTTGATTTTTTGAAAAAGAATGTCTTCTGCACGGTTCTGCGCACATTTTCGGTGCCGGGTGCTCTGCCCGGGGGCTGTTTCCGCAGGCAGAACGGCCGCCGTTTTCTGCGGCGGCGGCTTTTCCGGGCGCGGCGGAACAGCGCGGGAGCCCCCGCTAAAGTGCCGGTTCAGCCGGGAATTCTTTTCTTTCGGCCGAAAAAACGGCCCTAAATACAGCCAATCGGCACTTTTTATGATTTTTCTTGTATCGCTTTTGTCATTCTTGTGCTATAATAACCTTACTATATGTTTTTAGAATGTGCTTTTGCGGGGATGCAGGTTTCTTCCCCGGCGAAAAGGCACCACGGAGGGTAGATCCTATGAAACTGGTAAGCGTGGAAACTCCTGAAAAGAGTGTCTGCAAAATGACTTTCAGCGCCAGTGCTGAAGAACTGGAGACTGCATCCAATGCGGTTTACGAGCGCACCCGCGCCTCTTACACGATCAAGGGCTTCAAAAAAGGCGAGGCTGACCGTGCACAGATCGAGGCTGACCGCGGCGAGCACACTTTCTGGTATGACGCCATCAACGACCTGATGGACAAGGACGTGCCCGCACTGTACGACGCCGCTCTGGCAGAGCATGGCTTTGTGCCGGTGGACGCTCCGGTCTACGATCTGGTCAGCGTGAAGAAGGATGAGGGCTTTGTGGCCACCGCCACCGTCGCCCTGCAGCCGGAGCTGAACCTGACCAAGACCACCGGCTTTACCACCGAGTGCGTCACCCCGGAAGTGACCGACAAGGAGATCGACAGCGTGCTGGAGCGCCGCCGCAATGCCGCCGCCGAGCTGGTGCCCCACAAGGGCCCGGCCGTCAAGGGCAACATCGTACATATCGACTACGAAGGCCTGCTGGAGGGCAAGCCCTTCCAGGGCGGCACCGCGCAGAACCAGACCCTGCAGCTGGGCAGCGGCCGCATGATCCCCGGCTTTGAGGAGGGCATCCTGGGCCACAAGGCAGGCGAGGAGTTCGACATCTTCGTCACCTTCCCGGCCCGCTACCACGCAAAGGACCTGGCCGGCAAGCCGGTCATCTTCAAGATCAAGCTGATCGACGTCTGCGTGCGCCAGATCCCGGCCCTGAACAGCGACTTTGCCAAAAAGGTCGCCAACGTGGACACCCTGGACGAGCTGCGCGCACAGGTCAAGCAACAGCTGCACGACGGCAAGCACGCCAGCGCGCTGAACCGCGCCAAGGATCAGATCCTGACCCAGCTGGCCGACGCCGCCGAGGGCGATCTGCCCAGCACCCTGGTGGAGAGCACCTATCAGCTGCAGATGCAGCAGATCCAGCAGCAGCTGCAGATGCAGCGCCTGAGCCTGGACCGCTACCTGAGCCAGATCCACGAGACCCGCGAGAGCTTCACCGCAAAGGTGCGCACCTCTGCCGAGAAGACCGCCCGCGTGCGCATGGCTCTGCTGCAGATCGCACAGCAGGAAAACCTGGTGCCCACCGAGGAGGAGATCGACAAGCAGCTGGCTGAGCGTGCCGAGCGCACCAAGAAGACGCTGGAAGAAGTGAAGGCACAGGCCAACGTCCACGCGATGCGCCGCAACGAGGGCATCCGCAAGGCCGCTGACTGGGTCATCGAGCATTCTACCATCGAGGACAAGTAATTTCATCCCGATACAGCAAAAACCGCCCGTGCAGCAGATGCACGGGCTTTTTTATCGAAACCATGAATTTTTATGGAAAGCCCTTGACTTTTTTGTGTTTCGGCATATACTAAAAGCAGCCAAAACTCGATGATGTACATGGCTGTTCACAAAACGACCCCCGGAGAGGTTGCTTCTCTCCGGGGGTCTTGTGCTTACTTGCCCTTCTTGTCCGGGTCAAGCCACTTGCACAGGAAGTAAGCCACTACCTGCGCTGCGACCGAGACAATGAACTCGATGATGTATGCCACAGCCATTCACCTCCTCCTGCTGCATAGCACTCGGAGTCGGGGGACGAAGGGCAGCATAGACAGTATAACACAGATTACGACACGAAACAACAAAAGGCGGCTCGCAGGAACACGAACCGCCTTTTTGCATTTTATGCCACCAGCTTGAAGCCCATGATGACTACGCCCAGCACCACCAGCACCACGCCGGTGGCGCGGTTCAGGGTCTTGGGGTCGGCCTTGTTGGCGAAGACAGCCGCGATGCGGGCCCACAGCAGGGTGAACACCACGCACAGCGCCCAGACGAACCAATCGGGCGTGCCGCCGATCATAAAGTGGGACACCGCACCGGTCAGGGCGGTAAAGGTCATGATGAACACACTGGTGCCCACGGCAGTTTTCAGTTCGTACCCCAGCACGCTGGTGAGGATGAGCAGCATCATCATGCCGCCGCCCGCGCCGATAAAGCCGCAGATGAAGCCGATAAGCACGCCGCACACCACCGACTGGATAGCGCGCTTCTGGGCACTGACGCCCTGCATGGCTTCCTTGGTGGTCATGACCGGCCGCACGATGAACTTGACGCCCAGCAGGAAGGTCATGAACACCGAGAAGCCGCCCATGGTGGCCGAAGGCACCTTGCTGGCCACCCAGCTGCCCACCACCGTGAACACCAGCACGCTGGCCATCATGATGAGGCCGTTCTTGATATCCAGGTTCTTGTTCTTATGATAGGTATAGGCCGAGACGGCGCTGGCCAGCACGTCGGACGAAAGGGCGATGCCCACGGCCATGTAGGGGTCCATGTGCAAAAAGGTGATGAGCATGGGGCTGATGACCGCCGCCGCGCTCATGCCGGCAAAGCCGGTGCCAAGGCCGGCACCCATGCCGGCAAAAAAGGTGACCAGCACCGTAAACAGCACGCTCATTTTATGCATTCTCCTTTAAGATGTCGTCCAGATTTTTCCCGATCAGCTCCATCGTCCGGAAAAAGACCTCCTGATCGGCTGGTTCCACATGGTCCAGCAGGCGCTTGAAGAAAGCGTTCTGCACGGCACGGCCCCGCGCGATGATGGGCCCGGCCTTTTCGGTGCAGAGCAGCTCGGTCTTGCGGCGGTCGCCCGGCACGGCGCGGCGCTCCAGCAGCCCCTCCTGCACCAGCTTGTCCACATTCATGGAGACGAGGTTCGCCTTGATATGCCGCACCTCCACGATGTCCCGGGCTGTTTTATAGTCCGGGTTGTTGGCAAGAAACAGCAGGATATCCAGCGCCGTCTGCGACAGGCCCAGCTCCTGACACAGCGGTTTGCAGACGGCATTGTACGCCTGCGAGGTCTTGATGGAAAATTCGATGTTCGGGTTCACAGCAGGTCTATCCTTTCATCTTTGAATGATTCATTTTTGAAATATTATAGTGCAGAGGAGGGGAGATGTCAAGTGAAAAGACGCTCCGCTGGGCCAGAGGCAGGGAGGGGTGTTCCGACTCCCTACCTCTGGACTCCACCCACCCCGCAACGCAACAACTGCGACCGCCGCCAGCGGCGGAAACAGGGAGCGGTTGTTGGGGCAGCGGCCAGCAAGACGCGAGTGCCGTCCAAGGCACGAAGCGGATGCTGGGTGCCGCAACCCGTCGCCAAGGGCTACTCGCCCTTGACAATCCTAAAGAAGAAGTCGAAGCACAAAAAAGCTAGCGCTGCGCCAGTCGGCGCTATCGCTTTAACGCTTTTTTCGCTTCTCCATTTATAGCCCCTCAGTCGCTGCGCGACAGCTCCCCCGGGGAGCGAGCACACCCGCAGCGCCGCGCTTTCGCAGAAAGCGGCGCTGCAAATGCCGTTTTCCTCTACGTCCCCTCCCATGAAAAAGGGTTTCAGGAAAGTCCGCGTTTGCGCAGCAATGAAAGCCCCAGTGGGGCTTTCAAGCGGCGGAGCGGTCTGCGTTAGCAGATGGAGGGGCTTTGCCCCGACAAGTTCCGCAGACTTTCCTGAAACCCAAAATTAAAAATATTCTTTCCGCTGAATATGCGCAAAGCAGTGCGGCGCGCATTCAAATCGTTTTTTCAGAACACCGCCACGGCGACCAGACGCACCAGCAGGGCGCACAGCCATGCCACGGCGCACTGGTTCACCACCATGATGGTTGCCCACTTGCCGCCAAGCTCCCGCTTGACCGAGGCCACCGCCGCGATGCAGGGGGTGTACAGAAGGCAGAACACCAGCAGCGGTGCCGCCTGCGCCGGGGTGAGGGCTGCGGTCAGGGCAGCGGTGGAGCCGAAGAGGATGAGCAGCGAGGACACCACGCTCTCCTTTGCCATGAAGCCGGTGATGAGGGCGGTGGACACCCGCCAGTCCGCAAAGCCCAGCGGGGCGAACAGCGGGGCGATATCGCCCGCGATGCGCGCCAGAATGCTGGCCTGCGGGTCGGCGGTCAGCGACAGGCGCAGGTCAAAGTTCTGCAAAAACCAGATGACGATGGTGGCGGCAAAAATGACCGTAAAGGCCTTCTGCAAGAAGTCCCGGGCCTTTTCCCACAGCAGCTGCGCCACGTTTTTCAGGCCGGGCAGGCGGTAGTTGGGCAGCTCCATGACAAAGGGCACGGCCTCGCCCTTGAACACGGTGCTCTTGAGCAGCAGCGCTGCCAGCACGCCCACCAGAATGCCGGTGAAGTACAGCAGCACCATCACAAGCCCCGCGTACTTGGGGAAGAACGCCGCCGCAAACAGGCTGTAGATGGGCAGCTTTGCCGAGCAGCTCATAAACGGAGTGAGCAGGATGGTCATTTTGCGGTCGCGCTCCGAGGGCAGGGTGCGGCTTGCCATGACGCCGGGCACGGTGCAGCCAAAGCCGATGAGCATGGGCACGATGCTGCGGCCCGAAAGGCCGATGCGGCGCAGCAGCTTATCCATCACAAAGGCGACACGCGCCATGTAGCCGGTATCCTCCAGCATGGAGAGGAAGAAGAACAGCACCACGATGATGGGCAGAAAGCTCAGCACGCTGCCCACGCCGGTAAAGATGCCGTCGATGACCAGCGAGTGCACCGCCGCATTGACGTTCCAGTGGGTCAGGGCGGTGTCCACAAGGCCGGTCAGGGCGTCGATACCCATCTCCATGAGGTTCTGGAAGAACAGGCCGATGACGTTGAAGGTGAGGAAGAACACCAGACCCATGATGGCGATGAACGCCGGGATGGCGGTGTACTTGCCGGTGAGGAACTTATCGATGCGGTTGGAGCGCAGCTGCTCCTTGCTTTCGTGGGGCTTGACCACCGTCTGCGCCACCAGCTCCTGAATGAAGGCAAAGCGCATATCCGCAATGGCGGCGGCGCGGTCCAGCCCGCGCTCCTGCTCCATCTGCACGATGATATGCTCGATCATTTCTTTTTCGTTTTGGTCCAGCTTCAGGGCCTCCTCAATGCGGGGGTCGCCCTCCACCAGCTTGGTGGCGGCGAACCGCACCGGGATGCCCGCCGCCTTGGCGTGATCCTCGATAAGGTGCTGGATGCCGTGGATGCAGCGGTGCACCGCGCCGCCGTGGTCATCCTCGCTGCAGAAATCCATCCGCCCTGGACGCTCCTGATACTTTGCCACATGGACGGCGTGGTCCACCAGCTCGTCCACGCCCTCGTTTTTGGCGGCGGAGATGGGGATGACCGGGATGCCCAGCATGGCTTCCATCTTGTTGATGCGCACCGTGCCGCCGTTGCCGCGTACCTCATCCATCATGTTCAGTGCCAGCACCATGGGGGTGTCCAGTTCCATCAGCTGCATGGTCAGATACAGGTTGCGCTCAATGTTGGTGGCATCCACGATGTTGATGATGCCGGTGGGCTTTTCGCCGATGATGAACTGCCGGGTGACGATCTCCTCGCTGGAATAGGGGGACATGGAGTAGATGCCCGGCAGATCGGTGACTTCGGTCTCCGGGTGGCCCTTGATGGCACCGCTCTTGCGGTCCACCGTCACGCCCGGAAAGTTGCCCACGTGCTGGTTAGAGCCGGTGAGCTGGTTGAACAGGGTGGTCTTGCCGCAGTTCTGGTTGCCCGCCAGCGCAAAGGTCAGGGTCTGGTTTTCCGGCAGGGGGTGCTCCCCTTTTTTGATGTGATACCGGCCGCCCTCGCCAAGGCCTGGATGCTCCACCATTTTATCCTCGACCGGTGTGTGCACCGGCGGGACGGCCTCGGTGGTGATGCCGATCTGCGCGGCATCCTCCAGCCGCAGGGTCAGCTCGTAGCCGTGGATGCGCAGCTCCATGGGGTCCCCCATGGGGGCCAGCTTGATCAGGGTGACCTCTGCGCCCGGGATCAGGCCCATATCCAGAAAATGCTGCCGCAGCGCACCGGTGCCGCCCACGGTATCCACACGGGCACTTTTGCCGATCGGCAATTCGTTTAACGTCATATGCTGTTTCCTTTTCTATCCGCTCAATCTGTGATTGTTAGCTTGTGTTAACAATAGTAATATAGGCTAACTGCAGGTGGATGTCAATAGAAAAAGATACAAAAAGCGCCCTGCACTCCGGGTGGAGCGCAGGGCGCAGGACAGAGCGGTGTTTACTTTGCAGTATGGTAGCCGTCGGGGTTGTTCTTCTGCCAGTTCCAGCTGTCGGCACACATTTCCTCAATGCCGTACTGCGCCACCCAGCCAAGCTCGTTCTTGGCCTTGGTGGGGTCGGCGTAGCACTCGGCGATGTCGCCGGGGCGGCGCGGGTCGATGACGTAGGGGATCTCCTTGCCGCAGGCCTTGGAGAAGGCGTGGATCACATCCAGCACGCTGTAGCCCTTGCCGGTGCCCAGATTGCAGATGAACAGGCCGCAGTTCGTTTCCAGCTTCCGGATGGCGCAGACATGGCCGCGGGCCAGGTCCACCACATGGATGTAGTCGCGCACGCCGGTGCCGTCCGGGGTGGGGTAGTCGTTGCCGAAGACGTGCACCTTTTCCAGCTTGCCCACGGCCACCTTGGCGATGTAGGGCATGAGGTTATTGGGGATGCCGTTGGGGTCCTCGCCGATGAGGCCGGACTTGTGGGCACCGATGGGGTTGAAGTAGCGCAGCAGGGCCACGTTCAGGCTGGGGTCCGCCTTGCAGACATCGGTCAGGATGCGCTCGGTGAAGGCCTTGGTGGTGCCGTAGGGGTTGGTGGTGGCGCCCACGGGGAACTCCTCGGTGATGGGCACACTGGCGGGGTCGCCGTAGACGGTGGCGGAGGAGCTGAACACGAAGTTCTTGCAGCCATACTTGCGCATCACATCCAGGATGACCAGGGTGCAGTTGAGATTGTTATAATAGTATTCGATGGGCTTGGAAACGCTCTCACCCACGGCCTTGTAGGCCGCGAACTGGATGACCGCCGTGATGTCCGGGCACTCGGAGAAGATCTTCTCCACATCCTCGTGCTTTGTCATGTCGGCATTGTAGAAGCGGAAGTCCTTGCCGGTGATCTGTTTCACACGGTCCAGCACCACCGGGGAAGCGTTATAGAAATTATCAGCCACGACCACGTCGTAGCCTGCGTTCAGAAGTTCGATGCAGGTGTGGCTGCCGATATAACCGGCACCGCCGGAAACCAAAATTGCCATACTTCATACCCTCTCTCACGGATCACTTGTTCGAGCACTGCCGGGTGGGTCCCGGTCTGCCTAAAGGATACCGCGTTTTGCGGGCAGAATCAAGGGATGCGTTTTTTATTTGAATGTATTTTTGTTGCATATTTGGATTTGATTTTTTGATTTCAAAGGATTTTTCGCATCTTCACCATGGAGAGATAGCCCTCTTTGTGCAAATGGGAGAAAGAGAGAGAAAATGATGTGCTGCGCAATGATGTTTGTCGCAGGGCGGCAAAATGATGTTTTCGCTAACGCGAAAATGATGCAGCCGCCTACGGCGGCCATGCAGGGGAACGCGCCTTCCGTTCGGCTTCATGCGCCCGCAGGGCGTACAGCATTGGTTTCGGAGAAACCACATCATTCTGCCGCAAGGCAGACATCATGCCGCAAAAAGGCCCCTGTCCGTCTGGACAGGGGCCTTTGCGGTGCATCATTCTTATAACTTCCCGCACTGCTTGCCGGTGAAGAAGCGCAGGGTGGTGGTGGCGCGGAACACCTTGCCCGCCCGCAGCACCGTGGAGGGGAACTCCGGGTGGGAGGGGCTGCAGGGGAAGTGCTGGGTCTCCAGTGCAAAGCCGCCGTACTTCTGCATGGGCTTGCCGCCCTTGCCGGGGGCGGGGCAGTCCTGCAGGAAGTTGCCGGTGTAGAGCTGGATGCCCGGCTGGGTGGTGTAGAGCTTCATGCTGATGCCAGTCTTATCGCTGGTGGCCCAGGCGCAGATGCTCTGGCTGGAGCCGCGGGCGCGGTCGATGACAAAGCAGTGGTCGTAGCCGCCGCCCACCATGGTGGTCTGGGAGAAACCGGTGTCGATGTCCCTGCCGATGAGCTTGCCCGCCGTGAAATCCATGGGGCTGTTCGCCACGGGCAGGATCTTGCCGGTGGGGCAGGTGGCGTTGTTGCCTTCCAGATAGTTGGAGGCGTAGAGCCGCAGCTTCTGGTTCAGCACGTCGCCCTCGCCGTCCAGGTTGAAGTAGCTGTGATTGGTGAGGTTGACGATGGTGTCCGCGTCCGACGAGACGCGGTAATCCATGCGGAAGGCGTTATCTTCGGTGAGGGTGTAGCGCACCGCGATCTTCAGATTGCCCGGGAAACCGTCCTCGCCGTCGGGGCTCTCGGCCTCCATGAGCAGGGTGTCGCCGAAGGACTTCACCCGGTAAAGCTTGCGGGGGAAAGTGCCGTGCAGGTGGTTCTCGCCGTTGTTCTTTTCCAGCTGGTAGGTCTTGCCGCCCACGCTGAACACAGCATTCTCGATGCGGTTGGCATAGCGCCCCACAAAAGCACCGCAGCAGGTGCTGCCGGAGGACGTGAAGTCGCTCTCATAGTCTGCCATGGTGTCGTGGCCCAGAACGACATCCACCGGGCCGTTTTTGGCCGGTACGATGATATTTTTGATGATGCAGCCGTAATCCAGGACATGCACCGTCAGTCCGCCGGGGTTGGAAAGGATGTACTCGGTAACGTTGGCGCCCTCTTTGGTCACACCGAAGGGCTTGGAGCGGATCTGTGCCATTGGGCATTCGCCTCCTCAGTTTTTTCTCGGAACACAGTCGGGCAGACTCCCACTGTATTTGTATTGTATTTATGATTATATCACAGTTTTGTGCCGCTGTGTAGGAAACATTTTAGAATTTGCATCCAATTTTTCAGGCAATTTTTTGTTCGATTTGGAAAAAACGCCGTACCACGCCGGGCGCAGCGCCGCAGGCACCGGCCCGGGCGGGCGGGGGAGGTTCTTTCTTGTATACAGCAAGCTGGAATCTCGATGCCGGAATCTGCACTTTTTTGCCTTTTTCTGGTCATTTCCTCCAAAGCAAGCGCTTCATCTTTGTGCAGTCGGTACAGGTTTGCAGGAATCGCGCGGTTTTTCGGCACCGGGCGGCCGGTTTCGCGGCGGGGCCGTTCCCGGCGCAGCGGCGGGCAGAAGCGGCGGAAATGCGTCCCTTCCTTGTATACAGGAGCAAGAACTTTCTGGCCGCAGGCATTGACATTCGTCTCTGTACGGGGTACAATGGGTGGTACACCGCTGCCGCAGATTTCAGGCAAAGGAGGAAGGGCGCGCATGGCAGTACAGCAGAATACCGATGAGATCTATCATATTCTGGAGGATGAGATCTGCTCACTGGCGATCCTCCCCGGCGAAGCGCTGAGCGAGAACCAGCTGTGCAAGCGGTTCGGCATCTCGCGCACCCCCATCCGCAGCGTGCTGCAGCGGCTGGAGCAGAACCACTTCGTGCAGATCATCCCCTGCAAGGGCACCATCGTCACCACCATCGACCCCAGCGTGGTGGACCAGATCATCTACCAGCGCGTGGCCGTGGAGTGTATGGTCTTCCGCGATTTTGTGCAGATCTGCTCGCCCATGGAGATCATCGAGATCGAGCACCTGTACGACCTGCTCCAGCAGGCCGCCGAGGGCCGCGAGCACCCGGAAAGCTTCGACTTCAACCACTTCCTCGCCTGCGATCTGGAGATGCACCACTACTGGTTCCACAAGACCGGCAAGGAATACCTGTGGCACCTGCTCACCCTGCCTCAGGCCGACTACTCCCGCTTCATCCGCCTGGACGTGGTGGGCGCGCGCAATGTGCCCAGTGTGCTCAGCGAGCACGCAGAGATGCTGCGCATCCTGCGGGAAAAGGACCTGAACGCCATCGAGCCGCTGTTCAAAGTGCACCTGTACGGCGGCATGACCCGCATGGGCGGCAAAATCTACTCGGACGAATACCGCATCTATTTCAACCACAGCTGAACCAGACAAAAAAGCGTCTGCGCCCCACACCCGGCAAGCCCGGGCAGGGCACAGACGCTTTTCTTTTTTCTGCTTTTCTGCGGGGCAGGGGGCACTCACGCCTCGGGCAGGAGGTCCGGGCTTTCGGCCGCCTTGCTGGCCGCGATGAACTCGGCCGCATCGTCCGGGATATCGTCCAGGTCGTCGCCGCCCACATCCACGTTCAGCGGCGGCTTCTTGAACAGGATATCGTACAGGATGGGCACGATATACAAGGTCATCAGGGTGGCGTAGCTCAGACCGCAGATGATGACGATGGCCATGCCGCTCATCAGCTGGCTGGCCATATCGTTGCTGAAGACCATCTGCAGCATGGCCAGCACGGTGGTGAGGGTGGTCATCAGGATGGGGCGCATACGGGTCTTGCCGGTGGCCACCAGCGCGGCGCGGCGCTCCATGCCGCCCAGGCGCAGCTGGTTGGCGTAATCCACGAAGACGATGCCGTTGTTGACGACGGTGCCCATCAGCACGATGAAGCCCATCAGGGAGATCATGGTCAGCTGCTGGCCGGTGACCAGCAGGCCCAGCAGGCCGCCGGTGAAGGCCAGCGGCACCGTGAACAGCACGATGAAGGGGGACAGCAGGCTCTGGAACTGTGCCACCATGACCAGATACACAAAGGGCAGGGCCAGGGCCATCCACTGCACCATCTCCTCAACCATGAAGTTGACGTTGTTGCTCTCGCCGCCCATGGAGAAGGAGCAGCCCTCCGGCATCTCGTCGCTGAGGGCAAACTCGTTCAGCTTCTTTTCCAGCGCGCGGGCCTGCACGGTGGTGTTGTAGCCTTCCACCGTCTCGGCCGTGACCGTGACGTACTCGGTCTGGTTCTCGCTGGTGATGGAGTCCGGCGCGGTGCCAGTCTCCAGCGTGGCGATATCCGCCAGGGTGCAGGTGCCGGTTGCGGTGGTGCCGTCGGTGGACAGAACGCTGGTCTCAAAGGTCATGTCCATCATGTTTTCCTTGGTCAGCGGGTCCAGATTGTCGGTGATCTGCACATCCATGGTGGTGCCGTTCACGGTGACGGGGGTCTGGGCCGTGGTGGTGGTGGTGAGCTTGGCCGCAATCTGCTGGTACACCTGGGCCACGGTCAGGCCGTAGGCACGCACCTTATCGCGGTCGATCTTCAGGATGATGGTGGCGTCGCCTGCGCCCAGGCCGTTGGTGGCGTTCTGGAAGCCCTCGGTCTCGTTGACCAGTTCCACCACCTTCTCGGAAAGGGCGGTCAGGGTCGCGGAGTCGGCACCATAAATTTTGACCGACAGGCCGCTGGACAGCTGGCTGGTCAGGTCATCGGTCATGCCGTACTGCTTGACCGTGGCGGTGCAGTCCTCGATGCCGGCCACCGCTTCTTCAATGGCGGTGCAGGCTTTGTTCAGCTGGGACGAAGACAGGCTTTCGCTGAGCATCACGTTGATCTTATAATTGCCGTAGCTGTTGGCGGCGGCCAGCAGGCTGGTGATCTGCGAAGGCAGACCCAGCTGGCTGATGTCCATGCCGGCCACGCTGGTGTCGGTGGTGATGCCCACTTCCTCCACGCCGTCCACGGCCATCACGGCCTCCACGACCTTCCCGGCAACGGTGTAGGACTCCTCCTTGGAGAGGGTGTCGGTGGTGGAAAGGGTCACCACGGCCTCGTTGCTGGTGCTGGTGGGCAGCAGTTCAATGCCCATGGACAGCACCTGCACAGCGCTGAACACCAGCAGCACCACCGCCGCCAGCAGCGGGATGGCGCGGTGCTTCAGGCTCCAGTCCAGACTGTGGGCGTATTTCTCCTGAATCTTCTCGAACCAGGGCAGGCGCTTGGGCTCTGCCTTTTTCAGCACGGTGGAGGCTGCCGCCGGCACCACCGTGACAGCCACGATGAGGGAGGCCATCAGGCAGTAGCCGATGCACAGGGACATGGGCTCCAGCAGGCTGCGCACCATACTGGAGGAGAACACCACCGGCAAAAAGACGCACACCGAGGTGAGGGTGGACGCCACAACGGACATGCTCACCTGCTTTGCGCCCTGCACGGCTGCACGGGCGGCGGGCACGCCGCGGCTGCGCAGGCGGTAGATGTTCTCGATGACGACCACCGAATTATCCACCAGCATACCGATGCCGAGGGAAAGGCCCGCCAGCGTCATGATGTTCAGGTCGAGACCCGTAAAATACATGAGCACCACGGCGAACAGCACCGACAGCGGGATGCTGATGCCGACCACGAGGGTGGGCTTGACGTCCTTCAGGAAGATGGCCAGCACGAGGATGGCCAGCGCCGCGCCCACCAGCATGCTGGTGAGGATGCTCTTGATCAGCACATTGATATAGTTGCCCTGGTTGGACAGCACCACCACATGCAGGCCGTCGTACTGGGCTTCCAGCTCTTTGAACGCTTCCAGACAGTTGCTGGAAACGGTGCCGGCGCTGGAACTGTCGTCCTTATAAATTTTCAGCACCGAGGCCTGCTCGCCGTTCAGGCGGGTGAAGCTGTCGGCGGCGTTGTCGATGACCTCCACATCCGCCACATCGGACAGGCGCACATCGCCGTAGCCGTCCACATGCAGCAGCAGGGCACCGGCAATGTCATCCACACTATCGTATTCCTCGCCCACCTTCAGCAGCCAGGACTCGCCGTTTTCGTCTTCCACGTAACCGGCGGGCATGGAGAAGTTCTGGGCATAGATCAGGTTTGCCAGGGTGTTGATGTCCAGCTGCTTTGCCACGTCGGCCTGGGCCAGGGCGTTGGCCTTGGCAGTCTCGTACTCCTGCTTGGCCTCGTCCAGCTGCTTTTCGTACTCGTTCAGCATTTCACGCGCTTCGGTGAACTGCATATAGGCGTTGAGCTGCTGCTGGGAGAAGCTGCCCAGCGCACTGGAGAACTCGGTCATCAGCTGGGGCACATTATCCATGGCCTTGATGGTGCTTTCCAGCGTGTTGTAGACCACATTCAGGCTTTCCTGCAGCTGCATCTCGTTGGCAAGGTCTTCTGCCGTGCTGCCCTCGGAGCCGGTCTCGGTGTTCATGCGCTCCTGCAGCTTCTGCAGGGCGGTGGTGAGCTTATCGGTGATGGTGCGCAGCTCGCCCACGATCTCGATCAGGGAGTCGATGTCCCGCATACCGGTCTCGTTGAACTTGTCCATCACCTTCTGCAGGCCGTCGCGCACCTCGATGAGGGCCTGCTGGATCTCAGGCTCCTTGACCACGGCGATCAGGTCATTGACGCTTTCCAGCAGCGCCTGGGCCTGCTGGCGCACCGTCTCCACGGCGGCACCCACCTCGGTGCTCATGGAGCCCATGACCGAGTTGGACACGGTGTTGCCGAAGTTTTTCAGCTGCTTTTCATATTCCTGCCGTCCGGCCGCGATCTGGGCCTCGGCGCTTTCCAGCTGGGCGTGGGCCGCCGAAAGCTGGGTGTCGATGAGCTCCAGCAGCTGGGCGTTGATGGCGTCGATCTTGTCCTGATTCAGCTGCACCTGCACCAGCTGCTCCACAAGGCCGCTGGCCGAAGCGCTGGAAACGCCGCCCTTGCGCTGGACGTAGGGCACCAGCGTGTTCTTGACGAAGTCCGACAGCGCGTAGACATCGCTGCCCTCGCGGCTGACGGCCACCGTCATGAAGGCGTTCATGTTCAGGCTGTATTCGATGATGGAAGGGGTCAGCGCCGTGCTGGGCAGGTCGCTTTTGGCCTGATCCAGCTTGTTGGACACCTTGACCAGCGCGCTGTTCATGTCCGTGCCCTCGGTGAAATGCATCAGCAGCAGGCTGTAGTTCTCGGCCGAAGTGGCGGTGATCTTCTGCACGCCGGGCACGGTGAGCGCGTTCTGGAGCACATCCGACACTTCGCTCTCCACGCGCTCCGGGCTGGCACCGGGATACACCGTCACCACCATCAGGTACGGCGTGCTGACGTCGGGCAGCAGGTTCGTCTGCATCTTTGTGATGGCCACAAAGCCCAAGATCAGCACCATGATCACGGCCACCAGGACCGTGAATGGCTTTTTGACACTGAATTTTTCCATTATCTCCTACCGTTTCTCTGCCGGGCCCCTGGCCGGGCAGCCGTTCCCCTCGCCGGGAATGCCACACTTTAACAAGTTTTATTATACACGCAAGGGCCGCCCTTGCAAGCAAATGCCCGAATCTTTTGCTTTTCTTTTGACACTTTCGCAGTTTTTTAACAATTGCCGCTCCGTTTTTCCAGTTTCCGGCAGCGGATGCGACCAAATTCGGTCAGTCTCCCTTAGTAATACGCTGCAGAACGGCGGATTGTTGCACCCCGAAAAAATTTTGCCGCCGCGCTGCACTGAAATTTGCGTGGAAATGTGCATTTGAATATGTTATACTAAGGTACAGAATGGAGTAACAGGCCCTTTTGAGCGGGCCCTATCCGATAGATCGACATACAACACGAGGATTATTATGAAAAAAGTCATTTCTGTCCGTTTCAAAGAAAACGGAAAAAGCTATTATTTTGACCCCGCCGGGGCCGACATCAAGACCGGCGACTACGTCATCGTGGAGACCGCCCGCGGCATCGAGTGCGGCGAGGTGGTGCAGGGCGTGAAGGAGATCTCCGACGCCGCCGTGCCCAAGGCCCTCAAGCCCATCACCCGCATGGCCGACAGCGTGGACATCCGCCGGATGCGCCAGAACCGCGAGGACGAAAAGCGCGCCTACCGCACCTGCCAGGAGTGCATCGCCCGCCACGGGCTGGAAATGAAGCTGGTGGAGGCCGAATACACCCTCGACCGCTCCAAGATCATGTTCTACTTCACCGCCGACGGCCGCGTGGACTTCCGCGAGCTGGTCAAGGATCTGGCCGGCATCTTCCACACCCGCATCGAGCTGCGCCAGATCGGCGTGCGCGACGAGAGCAAGATGATCGGCGGCCTGGGCATCTGCGGCCAGCCCTTCTGCTGCAGCCGTTTCCTCAAGGACTTCCAGCCCGTTTCCATCAAGATGGCCAAAGAGCAGGGCCTTTCGCTGAACCCCACCAAGATCAGCGGTGCCTGCGGCCGCCTGATGTGCTGCCTGGCCTACGAGGAAAGCGCCTACGAATACCTCAACAGCATCATGCCCATGGTGGGCAGCACGGTGCGCACCCCGGACGGCCTGGGCACGGTGCTGGAAGTGAACCCCGTCTCCGGCTACCTGCGGGTGCGCTGCGGCACCGAGAGCCTCTCGCCCCGTTATTATAAGGTGGGCGTGTGCGAGTATATCAGCGGCGGCAAGCGCGCCCCCCGCCGCCCGGACCCGGACGACGATTACTCCGGCGTGCGCAACCCCGCCCCGGTGGTGGCATCCTCCGACGATGAGAACCGCCGCTGCCCCGGCTGCGCCCGGAAACGCGCCGCTGAAAAGGAATAATGCTGCGGCGGGATCTCCGGGTGGTTAGTCTGTTAAAACTAACTATTCTTCGTGATTTTTACCGAAAATCTCCTGCAATTTTGGCTATAAGTTAGCCCATGCTTTTGTGCAACCCAACAAAAAGTAATCATTCTCCTTTTACGCCGCACGGTTAGTCTTGCCTTTTCAATCCAGCTTTGTTAAAATGCAGGCAAGGATATGATTTCCGGAGAGGCGTGCACAGCCGTGCCAATGTGCGTTTCTTCATACATCACAACGGGCACGGGGATAAAAGGAGAGTTTATTATGGCACACAAGGTTTCTGACGCATGTGTTGGCTGCGGCGCTTGCGAGGGC
>OBAH01001176.1_pt1 | contig 16029 bp, 10 predicted proteins | sample 1517491 | NCBI WGS metagenome assembly OBAH01 (sample SAMN04571697, study PRJEB22368) | human gut metagenome | biome: human gut; material: stool | host: Homo sapiens | place: Luxembourg | collected 2012-08-03
AGCAAGATCAAGAGCAGACGTGGTGCGGAATATGGAATCGGACTGATGTCAGGTATCCTTTCCGCAGCTATGGTAAATAATACGATCGCAATCATTGTTACCTGTCCGATCGCAAAAGAAATCGGGGAAAAATATAAGATCGCACCGAAGAGACTTGCCAGTCTGGTGGATATCTTTGCCTGCGCATTTATTGCACTGATGCCACATGATGGTGGTATGCTGATGATTACGGCACTTGCTGATGTATCACCGCTTAATGTACTGAAATATTCGTTCTATATGTTTGGACTGATCATTGCGACCTGCGTTACGATACAGTTCGGATTGATGGACAAGAAAAATTAGACAGGATGAAATTTAAAATATGAAAGATCTAACAAAAGGAAAACCATCCACACTGATATTGGCTTTTGCGCTGCCGATCTTTTTCGCAAATCTTCTGCAGCTTACATACAGTCTTGTGGATACCAGAATTGTCGGAACTTTCCTGGGAGAGGATGCGCTGGCGGCTGTCGGCGCGACCACAACCTTAAGTAATCTGATCATTGGATTCTTGCAGGGACTTTCGGGGGGATTCGCGATTATTATTGCACAGAAATTCGGTGCAAAGGATTATAAAAATGTGAAGAAATCATTCGCAATGTCGCTGACCATGGGTACAGGAATTGCAATATTTTTTACGGTGTTCGGATTGTTATTTTTACAGCCGATCTTAAATATACTGAATGTTCCGTCAGATCTGATGGCAACGGCAAAAAGCTATATTTTCGTGATCATTGCAGGGCTTGTGGCGACATTTCTCTATGATGCCTGCGCGGCTGCACTCCGGTCACTCGGAGATACGGTGACGCCTCTTGTGATCCTGGCAATCTCAGTTGCACTGAATATTGTTGGGGATCTGCTTTTTGTCGTAGTGCTGAAAAGCGGAGTGCGGGGAGCTGCGATCGCAACGGTACTGGCACAGGCAATCGCCTTTGTTGTGTGCTGGATTTATATGGTAAAGAGATATGAACTGTTAAGACTTAGCCGGGAAGATTTCAAAGATCCGAATCCGGTTATGGTGAAAAATATGCTGGGTGCGGGAATGTCCATGGGATTCATGAGCTCTCTGATCAATATCGGTTCCCTGACGCTTCAGACAGCGATCAATAAACTTGGGAATGATTATATCGTAGCACAGACAGCGGCCCGGAAGCTGACTGAAATGTTTATGATCATGTTTACAGTATTTGGAAATACGATGGCGACCTACTGTGGACAGAATCTTGGAGCAGGAAAGATCGACCGGATCAAAAAAGGGATCTGGCTTGCGATTTTCTATACTTGTATCTGGTGTACACTTGTGATCGTGGCAAGCTACACGATTGGAGATAAACTGGTCTATCTGGTAACAGGTACACATAATGAAAATGTGATCTTAAATGCGACCAGATATCTGAAATTTGATACATTGTTTTATTATGTAACAGCAGTAATCTGCATTGTGCGAAATGCCATGCAGGGACTGGATGACCATATTACACCGATCGTATCAAGTACACTTGAGATGCTTGGAAAAATAGTGATCGCATTTACACTGGTTCCACATCTTGGATACACGGGGGTTATCATTGCGGAGCCGATTGTGTGGTTTGTTATGGTGATTCCGCTGATCGTGCAGATTTTCCGGATGCCGGTGCTGAAGCAGACAAGCCTTTCTTGACACTATTCATACGCCTGTGCTAGAATAGGCTTGTTTAGAAAAATAAATACAGATGCGTAAGGTGTCAATCAGACGGAATGTCTGGATTGGTGAAAAGGGAAACAGGTGCAAGTCCTGTATGAACTCGTCACCGTAATTTGCAAGCTTAGGCTGTCATACCACTGGGAGACCGGGAAGGAAAGCCACAAGCGTCTGAGCAATCAGTCGGGAGACCTGCCTTTCGCAGTACAGGAACGGAAAGTTCATGCCACGAGTAACTGGCAGTACGAAAGATAGAAACTTCAGACTGATTTTGCATAGGGCAAAATGTCAGTTTCTTTTTTGTACGCCCTCGTTAAATTTAGATACGGGGGATTTTTTTGCTTACAAAAAATATGCTGTAAAGTGTAATGAATATCATTCCGATTCCTGAAAGTATGACAAAAAAGTCAGGGAGGATCAAGATGAAGAAACGAGTATTAGTAGCATTACTGGCAACAGCACTTACGGTGTCTATGATGACTGGATGTGGAAGCAAGAAGACAGAGGACACTTCTTCTGCAAAGACAGAAGAAACATCCGAAGACAGCGATCAGGAGGCAGCAGACAAAGTGGCAAAGCTGATCGATGACATTTATGTACAGGAAAGAACAGACAAGACAGATGAACAGTGTAAGGCTGCAAAAGAAGCCTGGGATAAGCTTACTGATGCACAGAAAGAACTGGTAGAAGGCGAGAACGCTGATCCGGATTATTTTGGAAGGGATACAGGCGATGCATCGAAAGATGATCCGTTGAACGAAGATAACATCGGAGAAAATGAAATTCTGGTTGTAAGCTTTGGTACATCTTTTAATGACAGTCGTGCAGAGGATATCGGTGGTGTGGAAAAAGCACTTCAGGCAGCATATCCGGACTGGTCTGTAAGAAGAGCATTTACAGCACAGATCATCATCAACCATGTAGAAGCAAGAGATGATGAAGTGATTGACAATATGCAGCAGGCACTTGACCGTGCAGTTGATAATGGCGTTAAAAATCTTGTTGTTCAGCCTACACATCTGATGCATGGTGCTGAATATGATGAAATGACAGAAGCAATTGATGGATACAAAGATAAATTTGAATCTGTTGCGATCGCAGAACCAATGCTTGGTGAAGTTGGTGAAGATGCTACAGTGATCAACGATGACAAAAAAGCGGTTGCACAGGCTATCACAGATGAAGCTTGCAAAGAAGCTGGATATGACAGCATGGAAGCAGCTGCAGAAGATGGCACAGCATTTGTATTCATGGGACATGGTACTTCCCATACAGCAAATGTAACATATGATCAGATGCAGTCACAGATGGATAATCTTGGATTTACAAACGCTTTCATTGGAACTGTAGAAGGTGAGCCAGAAGATACAGAATGCCAGGCTGTTATTGCAAAAGTTAAAGACGCAGGATTCAAGAAAGTTGTTCTTCGTCCGCTGATGGTTGTTGCTGGTGATCATGCAAACAACGATATGGCTGGTGATGATGACGATTCCTGGAAATCTCAGTTCAATGCATCTGGTGCATTTGACAGCGTTGACTGCCAGATCGCAGGTCTTGGAAGAATTGAAGCTGTAGAGGATCTTTACGTAGAGCATACAAAAGCAGCAATTGATTCTCTTGGAACAGCTGATACAGCTGAAGAAACAACAGATGATACTGCAGAAGCAGCAGATGACACAACAGATGGTGCAGAAGAAGTTACAGACGATTCTGCAGCAGAATAATGTAATGTGTAAATAATTTATGCAATAAACGGGACTGCCCGGAAGGCTTGATTGTCTTCCGGGCATTTCCTGTAAAATCAGGAGGATTTATATTATGAAACGTTCAGTGGCAATGATGGCATGCGTATTAAGCGGAGCTATGGTACTTGGCAGTTTCAGCCCGGTTATGGCAGAGACAGGAGCAAAGGCAGTTTCTGCAACAGTGACAGATTCAAAATCATCAGATGATAAAAAGGATGATGCAAAAGCTGATACAGCGGACAAAAAGGACGATGCAAAGGATACGGTGCTTGAAGACGGTACTTACAGTGCAGAGTTTGATACAGACAGTGGAATGTTTCATGTAAATGAAGCAAATGACGGTAAAGGAACGTTGACAGTCAAAGATGGTAAGATGACGATCCATGTGAGCCTGAATTCAAAGAAGATCGTAAATCTTTTTGTTGGAAAGGCAGAAGATGCCCAGAAAGACGGAGCTGAGATTCTTGAGCCGACAACAGATGAAGTAACATATAGTGATGGATATAAAGAAGAAGTTTACGGATTTGATATCCCGGTTCCTGCCATTGATGAAGAATTTGATGTTGCTTTGATCGGAAAGAAGAACAAATGGTACGATCATAAAGTAAAAGTAACAAATCCTCAGAAAGAAGCCGATGCTGAAGTTTCTGACACAAAAGAAACCGATACAAAAAAGATGACTGCTGAAGATCTGAAACTGGAAGATGGTGATTATACTGCAGATGTGAAGCTGGAAGGTGGATCCGGAAAGGCTACAGTAACCTCTCCGGCTGAATTTACAGTTAAAGATGGAAAGGTAACTGCATCAGTAGAATGGAGCAGTCCGTACTATGATTATATGCTGATTGGTGATGACAAATATGAACCAGTCAACAAGGATGGAAATTCTGTGTTTGAAATTCCGGTAGATGGTTTTGATTATCCTATGGAAGTCACAGCGGACACCGTTGCAATGAGTACTCCTCATGAGATTGAATATACTTTACAGTTTGATTCCGCAAGTATTAAAGAGGCAGAAAAATAAAAATGAGAAAAACGTTACGCATTTTTTTATGCGCAGCATTGAGCGCATCAATGATGCTGACTGTACCTGTATGGGCTCAGTCAGCTGATGAAAAAGAGACGACAGAAAGTAATGCCGTCAGACAGGACCTGGCTGGCTTAAAATATGATCACAGTCTGGAACTTCAGTATGCAGATCAGTTTTCAGTAGATTATTATGAAGATGGTTATGCACTTATCACAATTGCAGGAGATGGGCAGTTTCTTCTTGTTCCGGAAGGAAAAGAAGCTCCGGAGGGCCTTGACAGTGATATTGCAGTTATTAAACAGCCACTTGATAATATCTATCTTGTGGCAACATCGGCAATGGATCTTTTCTGTGCATTGGACGGGCTGGACAGCATCAGTCTTTCAGGAACCAATGCTGACGGATGGTATATCGACGAGGCTAAGAAAGCACTGGAAGATGGAAGTATTTCTTTTGCTGGTAAGTACAGTGCACCGGATTACGAACTGATTTTGTCTAAAAATTGTGATCTGGCGATTGAGTCTACAATGATCTACCATAAACCGGAAGTAAAAGAAAAGCTTGAGCAGTTCGGAATCCCGGTTCTGGTAGAGCATTCAAGTTACGAAAGTCATCCGCTTGGCCGTACTGAGTGGTTGAAGCTATATGGGGTTCTTCTTGGAAAAGAAGAACTTGCAGACAAACTTTTTCAGGAACAGGTTGATAAACTGAAAGCAATAGAGGACAGTGAATCTACCGGAAAGACAGTGGCTTTCTTCTATATCAATTCAGTAGGGGCTGCCAATGTTCGTAAGTCAGGAGATTATGTATCCAAGATGATCGAACTCGCCGGTGGAAAATATATTTTCAGTGATCTTGGAGCGGAGGATGATAACTCTCTTTCCACAATGAATATGCAGATGGAAGAGTTTTATGCCGGGGCTAAGGATGCGGATTATATCATCTACAATAGTACGATCGATGGTGAACTGACAGATATCAGCCAGATGCTGGAGAAGAGTTCTCTGCTTGCTGATTTTAAAGCAGTTAAGGATGGAAATGTCTGGTGCACCAATCAGAATCTGTTTCAGGAGACAATGGAACTTGGAACAATGATCGAAGATATTCATACCATGCTGACCTCAGATGATCCAAATCTGGATACATTGACTTACATGCATAAATTAAAATGATGAGAGGAAGTAACATGCGGAAGAAATTGCATTTCAGATACTGGCTGTCTTTTATAATACTGATAGTGCTTCTGCTGGTCTTTATATTTTGGAATATCAATTCAGGAAGTATTTCTATTTCACTGAATGATATATTTCAGATACTGTTCCACAAAAACGGAGATGAAACTGCTTACAATATTGTCTGGGAGATAAGACTGCCACGAATACTGGCGGCAGTGATTCTCGGAGGAGCACTTTCAGTATCAGGGTTTCTTCTGCAGACATTTTTTGGAAACCCGATCGCAGGTCCTTTTGTACTTGGTATTTCATCAGGTGCAAAACTGATCGTGGCATTGACAATGATCTATCTGCTGGGAAAATCCATGGTAGCTACTTCAGGACTGATGATCCTGGCTGCGTTTACCGGTTCTCTGATATCCATGGGATTTGTGCTTTTGATCTCACGAAAGGTAAAGCAGATGTCCATGCTTGTTGTAAGTGGTATTATGATTGGATATATCTGTTCTGCAATAACGGATTTTGTAGTCACTTTTGCAGATGATTCCAATATTGTCAATCTTCACAACTGGTCACTGGGAAGTTTTTCCGGAACAAGCTGGGATAATGTTTCTGTGATGGCAGTTGTGGTGTTTACTGCACTTTTTCTTACATTTTTAATGTCCAAGCCGATCAGTGCATATCAGCTTGGCGAGGGCTATGCACAGAATATGGGAGTAAATATCAAAGCATTTCGTATTGCCCTGATCCTGCTTTCCAGTATTCTGTCAGCCTGTGTGACCGCTTTTGCCGGTCCGATCTCCTTTGTAGGAATTGCAGTACCGCATCTTATAAAAAGTCTTATGAAAACATCCAAGCCGCTTCTGGTGATTCCGGGATGTTTCCTGGGAGGCGCTGTCTTCTGCCTCTTCTGTGACCTGATCGCTAGAACTGCTTTTGCACCGACAGAACTCAGTATCAGTTCTGTTACTGCAGTATTTGGAGCACCGGTTGTGATCTACATTATGATTCGAAGAAAGAGGATGGCCTGATGGGAGAATATTTTGTTCATTCTGAACAGATGACAGTAGGATACGATGGAAAGCCACTGATCCGTGATATTGAAATTCGATTGAACCGGGGAGAAATCCTTACTCTGATCGGACCGAACGGTGCAGGAAAATCAACAATATTGAAGAGCCTTACCAGACAGCTAAAACTGGTAGGAGGAACTGTGTATCTGGATCAGAAACTGATGAGTCAGATGTCAGGTAAGGAAGTTGCACAGAAGCTGGCCGTTGTAACGACGGAGAGAATAAGACCAGAGCTTATGACATGTGAGGATATTGTTGCAACAGGACGATATCCGTATACAGGTACGCTGGGAATCTTATCGGAGGGTGACTGGGAAAAGGTACATAAGGCAATGGAAATGGTCCATGCACTGGATTTTAAGGACAGAGATTTTACCGAGATCAGTGATGGACAGCGACAGAGGATTCTGCTGGCCAGAGCAATCTGCCAGGAACCAGAAGTGATTGTTCTAGATGAGCCGACTTCCTTTTTGGATATTCGTCATAAACTGGAACTTCTTTCTATATTAAAGAAGATGGTTCTGGAACATCACACAGCTGTGTTGATGTCGCTTCATGAACTTGATCTGGCTCAGAAAATATCAGATTATGTGATCTGTGTCCATGGTGACCGGATCGAAAAATATGGTACACCGGAGGATATTTTTACATCCGAATATATCCATCATCTTTATGGAATTACAACGGGAAGCTATAATGCTTCTTTTGGATGTCTTGAAATGGGCGCTCCGGCAGGTAAACCACAGGTATTTGTCATTGGTGGAAATGGCAGAGGAATTCCGGTATATCGAAAATTGCAGAGAGCGGGTATTCCATTTATTGCAGGTGTGATCCACAGTAATGATCTGGACTATGATGTTGCAAAAGCACTGGCAGCAGAGGTGATCAGCGAAGAACCATTCGAGGCTGTTACAGAAGAACATCTGGAAAAAGCAGAGAAAATGATGGATGATTGTGCAGAAGTCATTTGCTGTGTGGATAAGTTTGGTACAATGAATGCGGCTAATCGGAGACTTGTGGAAAAAGCCAAAAGAGATGGAAAATTAAAAACAGAATAGATATGAAATATAAGACAGAGCTGACCAATAAGGTACAGCTCTGTTTTAGTCTGCGGAAGTATCAGAAGAATCTTTCTGATAACTGGAAAGTATCCCATCAATGGATTTGTGCAGATAAGGCATGTATTCTTCAAGTGGAACTGGCTGCTGATACAGAATACAGTTGTAGCAGGTTGAACTTGCAAGCTCGATCACTGAGAAGAGCAGCAGATCAGGATGTTCATAAGCCTGATGACCTTCCTCGATCAGTTGGAGATATTTATCATAAAATCTGACATCTCTGTCAGGCATTTTTTGTTCCAATGCAGCCTGAAATACATTCCAGGAGAGGTTTTTCGAAACAAAGATAAGAAGCTGAGAATCATTTTTGAGTGCATTTAGGATATGATCGATCATAAAATGGAGCTGAGCAGGAAAACCTGTGATCTGATTCTGACGAACAGCCAGATATGCAGCGAAAAATAAATCCTGCGTTTTGGAAGAGGCCAGTTTGTTTCGGATATCATATTTATCTTTGAAATACAGATAAAAAGTACCCTTAGCAACTCCGGCTTTCTCAACAATATCAGAGATAGTAGTTTTATTGGTCCCTTTTGTTGTAAACAGTTCGAAAGCAGTGTTATACAGTGCGTCTTCTTTTTTCTTTTTATTTGATTCTAATTTACCCATTAAGAAAACCTCCCTGTATTTGATGGTCGCCATTTATTATAAACAGAAATGACCAAAAGTCAATATCACAAAAAGAAGTTGTTGATTTTTGGACACATTGGCAAAAACGTATATTGACTAATGGTCAGTTTGGGTATATAACTCTAGATGAATAAAAAGTGACTGATAGTCATTAATGAAAAATATATTCAATAAGGAGGACATGATGATTAAGTTTGGAAAGTGGATAGCAAAGCATAAAGTGATCATTGTAATCATCAGTATGTTACTGCTTATCCCGTCATTCCTGGGAATGGCAGCGACGAGAGTAAATTACGATATCCTGAGTTATCTGCCGGAATCACTGGAAACAGTTGAAGGCCAGGATATCATGGTGGATGAATTTGGAATGGGTGCATTCTCCATGGTAGTCGTGGAAGATATGGAATTGAAAGATGTCGCAGCATTAAAAGAAAAATTCCAGAATGTGGAGCATGTAAAAGATGTTCTGTGGTATGACAGTGTGGCTGATTTAAGTATTCCGGTAAGCATGATTCCGGAAAAGTTTAAGGATGGATTCTTTAATGGTGATGCTACCATGATGATTGCACTGTTTGATAATACAACATCATCTGATGCAGCGATGGAAGCAGTCAGCGACATGCGTAAGATCGCAAACGAACAGTGCTTTATCAGTGGTATGTCCGGTGTTGTAACAGATATCAAGAACCTGGCACTTGAAGAGATGCCGATCTATGTTGTGATCGCAGCCTGCTTATCATTGCTGGTTCTGCTTCTTGCAATGGATTCACTGGTAATTCCTGTGTTGTTCCTTCTCAGTGTAGGCCTTGCAGTTGTTTACAATCTTGGAACTAATATTTTCTTTGGAGAAGTTTGTTATATAACAAAATCTCTGACAGCAGTACTTCAGCTAGGTGTAACAATGGACTATTCCATTTTCCTTCTGAACTCCTTTGAAAATTATAAGAAAAAATACGATAGCAAAGACCGTGCGATGGCACATGCGATTGCAGATACATTTAAATCTGTAGCCGGAAGCTCGGTTACTACGATTGCCGGATTCCTTGCTCTGTGTGTTATGACGTTTGCACTTGGACGTGATATGGGTATTGTTATGGCAAAAGGTGTTGTCATCGGTGTTATCTGCTGTATTACCACACTGCCGGCAATGATCCTTGTATTTGACGGAGTGATTGAAAAAACAAAACATAAACCACTGGTCAAAAGCTTGGATAAGGCTTCTGGTTTTATCACAAAGCATTACAAAGTATGGCTTCTTGTTTTCCTGGTAATGCTGTATCCGGCTGTTTACGGAAACAATCATACTCAGATTTACTACAATATTGATAAGTCACTTCCGGCTACACTGGACAGTAATGTATCCAATGAAAAACTGAAAGAAGACTTCGATATGAGTACTGTTCATATGATTCTTCTGAAAAACGGAATGGACAGCAAAGAAAAAACACAGATGCTGGATCAGATTGATAAAGTTGACGGAGTAAAATGGTCACTTGGAATGAATTCTCTGATCGGACCGACATTCCCGGAATCCATGATTCCTTCCAATATTAAAAAAATGCTTCAGTCCGACAACTATGAAGTACAGTTTGTCTGCTCTGAATATTCTTCTGCAACGGATGAATGTAACGCACAGCTTGATGCGATTCAGAAGATCGTAAAAAAATATAGTCCGGAATCAATGGTGATCGGTGAAGCACCTCTGATGAAAGACCTTCAGGATACAACAAATGTTGACCTCCAGAGAGTAAATATCCTCTCTATGGCAGCAATATTCCTGATCATCCTGTTTGTATTCAAATCAATCTCGTTACCATTTATTCTGCTGTTTGTTATCGAATTTGCAATTTTTGTTAATATGGCAATCCCGTATTACCAGGGGGTAACGCTTCCATTCGTTGCAAGTATCGTAATCGGTGCCATCCAGCTGGGTGCAACTGTAGACTATGCGATCCTGATGACAAGTAACTATCAGAAACAGCGTCATCTTGGAAAAACTAAGAAAGATTCTATTTCCATTGCACATAAATTTTCAATGAAGTCGATTATAGTAAGTGGATGTAGTTTCTTTGCGGCAACTTTTGGTGTAGCCCTGTACTCAAGGGTAGATATGATCGGTGCGATCTGTACATTGCTTGCACGTGGTGCAGTGATCAGTACGATTGTTGTACTTCTTGTATTGCCTGCGATGTTTATGGTATTTGATCCGATCATCGTTCATACATCAAAAGGCTTTTTGCCGGATAAAAAATAATAAGCACACAACAACCATTAAATATAAAAAAGCCAATGGCTGGAAAAGGAGTCGTATAATATGAACCGAAACAGAAAAAAAGCGGTAGCAGCTTCTGTAGCAGTAGGAATGACTATGGTAATGGGCTTTAGCCCGGTACTGGCAGCAAATACAGATATTTCAAAAGAGGAGACCGTATATGTAAATGCAGCGTCAGACGGAACTCCACAGGAGATCACAGTTTCTGACTGGCTGAAAAATTCAGCTTCTGCAGGAGACTTAAGTGATGTATCTGATCTGAAAGACATCAAGAATGTAAAAGGTGATGAAACTTTCTCTCAGAATGGAGATAAGCTGACCTGGAACACAGATGATAAAGATATTTATTATCAGGGAACTACAACCAAGGATCTTCCAGTTTCCATGGAAATTAAATATTATCTGAATGGTACTCAGGTAAATCCGGATGATCTCGGGGGTAAAAGCGGACATCTGAAGATCGAAGTAGCATACAAAAATAATGTGAAGAATAAAACAAAAGTTGGAAACAAAACAACAGATCTGTATGCGCCGTTTGTAATGGTAACAGCGATGATCCTTCCTACAGACAATTTTACAAATGTAACGATAGATAATGGAAAGATTCTTTCAGACGGACAGAGAAATATTGTAGTAGGCGTTGGTATGCCGGGACTTGCTGATAATCTTGATCTTAAGAGCATAGATGAAGACATTGATCTGGATATTCCGGAAAACTTTACAATGGAAGCAGATGTGACAGACTTTAATATGAGTTCTACATTTACATTTGCACTGACCGATCTTCTGGATTCTCTGGATGTAGATAACATTGATGGTATTGATGATCTGAAAGATTCTATGAAGGATCTGACAGATGCAGCAGCCAAACTGGTAGATGGAAGCAAGGAACTTTCTGATGGAGCATCTACGCTTGATGAAAAATATCAGGAATTTGATTCCGGTATCGGAACCCTCGTAAGTGGAGTAAGCAGTCTGAACAGCGGAGCAGCTACTCTTAAGAGTGGCGTTTCCTCTTATACTGCAGGAGCAGATAAGCTTGCATCCGGTGTCAATGAATATGCATCAGGAGTTGGAACATTATCAAAATCTCTGAAAGAATATAATACTGGTGTGACTACTCTTGCATCCGGTGTTCAGCAGTATGTAAAAGGAAGCAATACACTGACAGATGGTGTGAAGAAATATGTATCCGGCGCTTCTTCTCTCGGACAGGGAATTCAGGATTATATATCTGCGATCGGAGAACTGCTCACAGGTATCGGAACAGAAACAGCAGGAATTACAACAGTTACAGACAGTATTTCAAAACTTGCAACAGCTGTAGCTGCAAAACTTCCGGAACTGAATACTTCACTTGCAAGTGTTTCTGATTTTGCAGACAGTGCAGAGAAATATGCATCCAGTACAGCTGAGTATGCAGCAAATGTAAAAGCATATACACAGGCACCTGTGCAGTTAAAAGAAGCATCCGCCGGATTAAAGCAAATCATTGATAATTTGAATGGTGGCAGTACAGCACAGAGCGCAGAGCAGATTTCAGATGGCCTTGAAACAGCAAAAGCAGCAGCAGCCTCTCTTACAGAGACTGGTGCAGCTTCCGCAGGAGATCAGGTATCTGCGGCAGCGAGTGCGGTCAGTGCTGCAGCCGGAACAGGAGATGCGCTGCAGGGTGATGCAGGTACGATTTCAGCAGGTCTGGACAGTGCAAGTTCCGCAATTGATATTTTAAGTAGTATTGATACATCTTCCATGGATGAGGCGACTGCAGCAGCAGTCAACAGTGCAGTACAGAGTGCGATCGGAGCAATCTCCGGTGGTGTGGCAACTGCACAGGGAGGTGTTGCAAGTCTTCAGGCTCATGCAGGTCAGGTATCAGGATTGTCTGATCAGGCAGCACAGGTACAGGCAGCAGCAGATTCCGTAAATGCACAGAGTGCACAGACTGCAGCTGTTGGAGAGGCAGCTGCTCAGCTCCAGGAAGGACTCAGCCAGATAGAGGCAGGTGCTTCCGGACTGGAGGCACAGGATACAACCTCAGCTCTGAAAACAGCACAGAGTCTTGCAGATACACTTGATAATGGTCTGCAGGGAATGATAGATAACGGGGCTAAGCTCAGTGAAGCAGGAGATCAGCTGACAGCTAAAGGAACAAGTACCGAAGGTACAACTGCAGAGACTATGTCCCTGACACAGGGTGCTGAGGCAGTCAAAGCAGGAATCACAAAGATTCAGACAGAACTCAGTGAAATGCTTGGAGATGGAAGTCAGTTGAAAGATCTGACAGATGCAGCCAAACAGCTTTCTGACGGTGCAAAGAATCTGTCAGATGGTTATTCACAGGCATCAGAAGCTTCTCAGACACTTGTAAACGGAGCCAAGACTCTGATGGGAAGCAACAGCCAGCTTACCAGCGGAGCAACTGCACTGGAAAGTTCTGGAAAGACACTGACCAGTGGAGCAAGCAAGCTTACAAAGGCCAGCAAACAGCTCAACAGTGGAACTTCCAAAGTAACAAGTGCCACGAGTCAGCTTACCAGTGGAGCAAGTACACTTTCTGCAAACAGCAGCAAGCTTAACAGTGGAGCCAGCCAGCTTGCATCCGGTACACAGCAGCTTATGAGCGGAACATCTACACTCAGCAGCGGAAGTGCACAGGTTAAGAGTGGAATTAAGAGTCTTTCTGATGGAGCAAAGGAACTTGCTGACGGAACAAAAGAGTTTAATGATGATGGAATCAAAAAACTCTCTGATATCGTGGATGATGACCTTCAGGATATCCTGGATCGTCTGGATGCAATCTGCTCTGATGACAATGCATATCGTTCCTTCAGTGGTAAGGAAGATGACATGGACGGCAATGTGAAGTTCGTGATCGAGACCGCAGCTATCGACAATGACAGTGATAAGTAATATAAAAATGTGACAGATAAACGATTGTTTGCAGGAATGGGAATGGTCGTTGATCCACAGTATAACAGGGGGACGGATTGTATGCCGTTTCCCTGTTTTTTTCTTGCGGACGGGAAAGGAGTCTGCTATACTGTATGCTATGAGTAGAAAAAAAGCAGTTGTAAGAAAACCAAAAATAAAAAAGAAAACCGATTATTATGATTACAGTCTTCTCGCGGTTATCATTCTTTTGACTTGTTTTGGACTGGTTATGCTGTACAGTACCAGCTCTTACATGGCAGAACTGAACTATGGCGATGACATGTATTATTTTAAAAAACAGGCTGCGATCAGTCTGGCATGTATCATAGCCGCACTTGCAATCTCAAAGATAGATTATCATATATTGACGAGATTTACAGGGGTTATTTATGGTGTAGCAGCAGTGCTGATGCTACTGGTCAAGACACCTCTTGGACGAAGCGCAAATGGAGCGCGTCGATGGCTGAATCTGGGACCATTGTCATTTCAGCCGTCGGAGCTCGCGAAGATTGCAGTGATCGTCTGTCTTTCTTATATGATCGTAAATATGGGAAGAAAGATTGGTACACTGAAAGGCTTTATGATGCTGGCAGGAAGTGGCGGTGCGCTTGCATTCATAACATATGTATTTACAGATAACCTGAGTACTGCGATCATTATTTTCGGTATTACGATTGGCCTTATCTTTATTGCACATCCAAAAGTAAGACCATTCCTCATTGCAGCAGGTATTCTCCTGGTTGTTGCTATTGTTGCTATCAGCTTCTTAAGTGCGACGATGGAAACCAGTTCAAGTTTCCGTTTGAGACGAATCCTTGTATGGCTGCATCCGGAGGATTATGCATCAGGAGATGGCTATCAGACGATACAGGCATTGTATGCGATTGGATCAGGAGGGTTTCTGGGAAGAGGACTTGGAAACAGTATCCAGAAGCTCGGAAGTGTGCCGGAAGCGCAGAACGATATGATCTTTTCTATTGTATGTGAAGAACTTGGAATTCTTGGCGGAATGATCGTACTTCTTCTGTTTGCTTACCTTTTGTACCGATTGTTCTTTATTGCACAGAATGCATCAGATCTGTTTGGCTCATTGATAGTGAGCGGTATTTTTATTCATATTGCACTGCAGGTTATTTTTAATATTGCCGTAGTGGTAAATCTGATGCCAAATACAGGTGTTACTTTGCCGTTTATCAGTTATGGAGGTACATCAATCCTGTTCCTGATGGCAGAGATGGGACTGGCATTGAGTGTGGCCAGACAGATTAAATTTAAAGAGCCGGAAAGGCTTCTCTAAAATAAGCAAAATCTATTGACAAATAGGTTCTCAGAATATATACTTTGCACATCAAAGTAGAGCAAAATTGTTACTTGATAAAGGAGAAATAGCAATGTTAGAAGAAATGAGAAAAATGATTGCAGAACAGTTAAACTGCGAAGAAAGCGAAATTACAGCAGATACTTCTTTTAAAGATGATCTTGGAGCAGATTCTCTTGATCTTTTTGAACTGGTAATGGCTCTGGAAGATGAATACAATATAGAGATTCCTGCTGAAGAGCTGACAGAACTGGCAACAGTGGGAGATGTGATCGAATATCTGAAAGGCAGAGGCATCGAAGCTTAGTATGCAGAACATTCCCTGAGGCAGTGATGTCTCAGGGGTTTTTTCTGAGTTTATATATTTTGAAAGGCAGGAAAGATACAATGACAAAGATCAGAACAAGATTTGCACCGAGCCCTACAGGAAGAATGCATGTGGGTAATTTAAGAACAGCTCTTTATGCTTATTTGATCACAAAACATGAAGGCGGAGATTTTATCCTCCGTATTGAAGATACAGACCAGGAACGTTACGTAGAAGGCGCTGTAGATATTATCTACCGTACTCTTGCAAAAACAGGACTTCTCCATGATGAAGGTCCGGACAAGGACAAAGGCTTTGGACCGTATGTTCAGAGTGAGCGTCAGGCACAGGGAATCTATCTGAAATATGCACAGCAGTTAGTAGAACAGGGTGATGCATACTACTGTTTCTGTAAGAAGGAAGAACTGGAAGGTATGAAACGTGTTGTGGCAGGAAAAGAGATTTCCATTTATGACAAACGCTGCCTTAAACTTTCCAAAGAAGAAGTACAGCGTCGTCTTGATGCAGGAGAACCACACGTAATCCGTTTCAATATGCCAACAGAGGGAACTACAACATTCCATGATGTAATCTACGGAGATATCACAGTAAACAATGAGGAACTGGAAGATCTGATCCTGATCAAATCTGACGGATACCCAACTTATAACTTTGCAAACGTAATCGATGACCATTTAATGGAGATC
>OBAH01001183.1_pt1 | contig 15883 bp, 9 predicted proteins | sample 1517491 | NCBI WGS metagenome assembly OBAH01 (sample SAMN04571697, study PRJEB22368) | human gut metagenome | biome: human gut; material: stool | host: Homo sapiens | place: Luxembourg | collected 2012-08-03
ATTCAGATACCCGCCGTCATAAGCGTCAGCAAATGAGAAAGAGGCACGGGCATGGGTGTTGAACTGCTTGTCGTCTTCACGCCCGACACGGCAAGTCGTGAAATAATCTTCATCCGCCTGCTTTCCTTTAAAGCCTAAATAATTATTCGAACCGGAAGCATAGATATGGCGGTTATCCTCCTTTTTGAAGGTCTGGATCAGCATGGCAAGCCCTTCCTCGCCGGACATCTCATTTCCTAATCCGAACATCACAAAAGAGGCATGATTACTATAGGCCCGATGCAGGTTTCGCCCTTCTTTTAACAGATAATCGCATAATTCGGTATCATCGATATCGATATTTCCCCAAATAGGAAGTTCCGGTTGCAGGTAAATGCCTTCGATGTCGGCTGCCTCAAAACAGGCTTCGGGAGGACACCAGGAGTGGAAACGATAATGGTTGATACCATACTGTTTCGCTACCTGGAAATAGTGCCGCCAGGTCTCCACATCCATTGCGGTATGGGCAATCAGAGGGAAGACACAGGCGTCATGTTTTCCGCGCAGGAACGTAGTCTTGCCATTCATGGTGAACTGCCGTCCTTTTGTTTTGAAATCGCGCAAGCCGAAAGTCGCCTGCTCCGTATCGACCGATTGATCTGTTTTTAGTGAGACAGAGAGACGGTATAGAGCCGGTGTAAATTCGCTCCAAAGCAAAGCCTTATCCCCCAGCGCAAGTTCGAGCTCCTGTTCCGGCTTCGTCCAGTCCACTTCAACTGTCTGTACCGGTGTTTTATGTTGTTTATCCGTATTCCAGGCTTCGGCATAAAAGGACAATATACCTTTTCCCACCCCTTTGTCCGGGTTACGAAGGGTTACTCTGGCAGTCACGACTTTTTTCGCGACATCCGGATAAAGCTGGATCTCATCGATCCCGCAAAGAGGTGCGCTTTCCAGATAAAAATCACCGATAATTCCATTCCAGTTTGTCTGTGTGGAAGCAGAATAAGCATGTGAAGAGCCGTAGACCTTTTCTGGCACGGCCTGCTTGCCGTTATCGACTAAAATAGCAACGGTATGGGTTCCGGGAAACAGATAAGAGGACAGATCATATTGTTGAGCCGTAGAGATATCGTTATTTGCCCCAACTTCTTTTCCATCGATCCAGATCGTCGTAGGCTTCGTGCGTTCCATCACTAAGCGGACGGATGTTCCGTCCCATTCTTCCGGTATACGGATCTGCTTCGTGTACAGTGCTTTCCCTTCAAACACATATTCCCTGGAAAGGCCTGTAGTCAGTGTCATATCCGTATTGTAAGTTCCCATTTTCCCCATATCGGTAATACCGGGCAGGAAAAGAGAATCCGTACAAGACTTTGTCAACCAATCAGGAGCAATCCCCGTACCGGCAGTATCCAGTTGCAATCCCCAATTACCCTCCAAGGAAATGCGACTCCGGGTATCAGGAGGCAGTTGTTGGGTACAAGCGGAATAAAATCCGGCGGTTAACAACAAGGCAACAAGTTTAATCGAATTTTTCATCTTCTTCAAGTTTCTATTTATATGCTTCAGCTGTTTTCGTTTCACCCGGTTTACAAACAATATCGAGATAACTGAACGGATTACCCAGTTCATCGTTCGTATGTTTGGCATCCATCCCGCTAATCATGGCTACATTACCCGGAAACATGGCTCTCCAAATCAATTCTTTCCCGGACTTGTTCGCGAAGGTACTACTTCCGGCAGATTGATGCAAGATAGATATTTTTCCTGAGAATACAGGAATATTTTCTATCGAAATCCAACGGGTAGCATCCGTAAAGCGCGGAAGGGTGGTAATACGGTTTGCCGTGACATCGGCATCTACGCCGGCAAGTCCACACACAATTCCTTCGATCACACCGCTGGCTACTTCGGGATAATCCCGACGTTCATTCGCATAAAGCTCCTTTAGATAATGATAGCCCATATCCTGCCTGCCGTATTTATAAAAGATCTTCGGATAGTAAGACATGCTTTCCACGTTTGTCTCTTTCTCCGACAGGATCGCCAATAAACGATTGATACGTTCCGGCTTGTCTACGATACCGAACCAAAGAGGAAAAACATTACATCCGCCTTCTTTCAGGTTTTCATTCTCCAACTTATAGGCATAATAGTTTTGAGTCTCTTCATTCCACCAACCGGTATTATATAGGCGGGCATACTCTTCCGCCTTCGACTCATAGTGGAGGGCGGCCTCTTCATTTCCTCCCAGCCGTTGAATCTGTGCATACGATTTCAATCCTCGGTAGATCGTAGCGATCAAATCGCCGGTTACCGTCAGCCCACGAACCGATTCCTCATAAGAAGGGAGCCCACGGAAGGTTTTGAACTTCGGATCGACACGTGCATCGTCTTCGTGCATCACCCCCGGACGTTCCATGATCTTATCCGCCTGCAACTGCCATCTGTCGATATATTCATTGGCCGATAAACGGAAGAACTCTTCAAAACGAGGATCATTGATGTAGACTTCATCTCCTGTCCAGAGGTACAAACGGTAACAAGCGTTCATCACATCGAAGTTCGCATTCAGGTTATACCAGAAATCCTGATCCGAGACATAATCAGCCGAAGCCGGCAGGTTATTCCTGTCTATCTCCCAATAGCTGCAATAGTCCTTCGACTCGGAAATATTCTCGACAAACTTACCCATCATATTCGCATTTTGCCTGCCATGCCCGTTCAGCTCCTCGCCTATACATTGATGAGAGACATCCCGCATGCAGAAAGCCTGGCGATTCGGCAAAGCCGCTTCATACCAAGGTCCGACCGGATCGGAATCCTCCCCGACATACCAATTCGAATTACTTACGGCCCAATCGAAGATCTTCACCAGGGCCGTATCATCGGATGCCACACAAAATGAGGTACGCGCAGCATCCGCTATATCAGGATACATCTCCTGCCCTGGCTGGCCGCAAGCACAACTTAAAACAAGGATAAGAGATAAATATGATAATTTCATTTTTATACGATCATTATGTTATTACAAAAAAAGCGCATCAGAATATCCTCGGATAGTCCTGACGCGCTTTCTCCCTATAATTCAGAACCGGTTATTATTTCCAACCTTCGTTTTGGGTGATACGACCTGGGTTCAAGTCGATCTCTGCTTGCGGAATCGGCCACCAGAAATCTTTTGCCGTATAAGCATCTCGCTCCGCTGGAATCAAAACGGTATGTTTAGGCGTCCCGCTCGAAAAGTCGCGATATTCGATACCTTCGATCGGCTTGTTCATCACATCCAACAAAATGTTCCAGCGACGGATATCGGCAAAACGAAGGCCTTCCTGCGCAAGTTCCACACGTCTTTCGTTGCGAACCAGATCCCGGAGACTACCGTTATAACGTTCGGCTACCATCTTGTCAATATCATTCGTATTACCAGCACGGTCACGAATCACTTTTATCAGGGACTTGGCTTCGTCCGTACTTCCTCCGGTTTCCACCAACGCTTCCGCCCTCAACAGATAAGCTTCCGCATAACGGAAAATTATAAACGAGTTGTAAGTTGTCCATGTTTCTTCTTCCTGACAATATTTTTTCCAAGACAGGCCGGTAGGCGTCTTGTTCCATTCGCCACCGCCGCCTTCTGCCAAGACATCACCTACGCTGACTTCCTTGTCTTGCAAAGCCCCGTAATCCTTGTTAGGATCAAAATAAGTTTTACCATCTTTTTCAACCACATTGTTCGGAATCGTATTAAAATACTTGCCACGCATTTCCATACCCGGAGCATAGATAGTCTGGTAAAAACGGGGATCTTTATTCAGATACGGCATAGTTTCATTTCTCTCGCCCACATATTCAAATGCATCAGCTAATGCCTTCACCGGAGTTGTCACGCAATAACCACCGATAGACTGATTATACCAATTACCCCAACTGTTCGTCGCATCCAATGAATAGCGTCTTACCAGGATCACTTCATCCAAGTCTTCACAACCAGTTACAAACAACTTGTCAAAATCGGCCAGCTGCGGAGCAGATGCAACCAATTGGGCCGTTTCATCCAACGTAATCTGGAAATAAGATTTATCATTCAGATAACCGGCCGCATAAGCAGCAGCACGTGCACGAAGCAAGCGGGCAGCCGGTTTTCCGATCTTCGATTTATTGCTTGGCTTGTCCGGTAATCCGGCAATTGCCTTGTCCAGGTCATCCAGGATAAAATCGAACACTTCCTTCGGGTCCTGTACTTGCTTAACGTTTTCACTTTCCGCTACTGTAGCCGGATTCTCGGTATAAAACATGATATGTCCGAAGATAGAAACCAAATCCAGATAAAAATAGGCACGCAATGTACGAGCTTCACCCAAAACCTGGTTCCGGTTAGCATCGCTTTCCCCGCCCGGCCATTGGTACTTATCAATATTGTTGATTACGTTATTCGCACGCTGGACGGAAATATATCCCTTATCCCATTTGTCAGCCGGGAAAGAAGAGGCTGTACTCCCGATGCCTCGCCCCAAGTCATATCCTCTATTCCAACTATGCGTAACCAAACCATTATCTGTCACGCCATCCATCCACAAATCATAACTTTCGACGTTCAGTCTCTCATACAAGGCGGTCAACGCCTTTTCATAGTCTTCTGCCGACTTGAAATAACCGTCCGCCGTAATAATACCTTCCGGTTCCAGATCAATATTACTGTTACAACCGCCTGCCATACAAAGGGTAAAAGCCAACGCCCCATACAGCAACGATTTCTTATATATTTTCATAATGCTCTATTTATTAGTTTAGATTAAAAGATAATGTTTACACCGAAGTTTACGATTTTCAACGGAGGAAAATCATTGATTCTATCACTTTTTCCTTCTGGGTCCAGACCTTGATACAAACTACTGAATGTAAGCAGGTTCGAGCCAGAAACATACAATCTCAGCTTTGTGATTCTCAGCTTGTCCGTGATACCCTTTGAGAAGGTATAGCCCAACTGGGCGTTTTTCAGACGTAGATAATTTGTCTTTTTCAGGAAGAACGAGTTGTAGGTAGATGCATTCCGGTTATTGGCTGCTTCCAAACGAGGCATTTCGGCATTTCCATTCTGGTTCTCTTCCGTCCATCTGTCGCGGAAATGTACACCGGTGAAGGCCTCATAGCTTGGTCCTTCGATCCATTCCCCATACATCATACGATTCGCGCCGCTTGATCCCTGGAACAGCAAACTCAAATCGAAACCTTTATATTCGCCGCTGATATTCCATCCATATGTGAACTTAGGGATATTGGAGGCAAAGATCTGACGGTCGTCCGGGTCGATCGTTCCATCGTTATTCGTATCGACCAGTTTCACATCGCCGGCATGAAGATCAGACATACCACGCGGGTCCGATTTATATTTGGCACGGTATTCTTCCAATTCCTGTTCGTTCGCGATCAAACCGTCTGCCTGATAGATGTAGAAAGCATTCAAAGGCGAACCGATCGTTTGAATATTATAACCGCTGATATTCTTGTCATCACCACCGCGGTCGATCCATTCGTTCTTGTTATAAGCCAAGTTGAAAGAAGTGTTGAATGTAAACTCTCCGAATGTTTTACGGAAACCGACCATAGCTTCTACACCTGAGTTACGAACCACTCCGGCATTTAGTTCAGGAGCATCCAGACCAATGAAATGAGGGATACCCAGTGCTAACAAAATATCTTTCGTATCTTTTGAGTACCAGTCCAATTCACCATAGATCGTGTTATTTAGGAAACCAAAGTCCAAACCGATATTAGTCTGTTCCACTGTTTCCCAAGTCACATCCGGATTCGCCATCTTCTTCTGGTAAACAGCAGAAACAAGGCTACCGTTCATGACCACATTCGAGGTGTTATACTGAGGCAGATACATGAAGGCATCGATACGCTCGTTACCGGTCTGCCCCCAGGAGGCTCTCAGTTTCAGATTATCCACAAATCCCAGATTTTTCATAAACCCTTCTTCCGAAATACGCCATGCAGCAGAGAAAGACGGGAAAACACCCCACTTATGGCCTTTAGCAAAACGGGAAGAACCATCGGTACGGATATTCGCTTCAAATAAATACTTATCCTTAAATCCGTAGTTTACACGTCCGAAGAAAGAGTTGATACCCCACTTGGTCGGATATCCTTCCGCAAACTGACTACCGGCCGAACCTAAAGAAACGTCCGGTAAAGCATCAGAGATCAAATCTTTACGCTGAGCCATTGAATAATAGTTGCGGTAAGAGATTTGCTCCATACCGTAGAGCAACGCCAAATCATGGTTGTCGCCGAAACGCTTTTTGTAATTGGCCAGGAAACGAAGTGTCATCTGGTAACTGTTGTTACGTGAATCTTTTACACTATTCGGATTATTACGTTGTGTAACCAGTTCACCAGCTTCATTGTAATATTTATAATTCTTATAATGGATCTTTCTTCTGTCCCAGGAACCGTTCAAAGAAGCCATACCCGTAAACACCAAATCCTTGATCGGTTCGAAATCGGCTTTTACCTGCCCATAAACCACATCCATATTATAACGGTCTTCCCCTACGACATCCAAATCCATAAGAGAGATGGCATTTCTATTCTGTTTATCCAAACGGTAATCGCCATTTTCATATCTGACCGGCGATGTGGGCTGCATGCTCCATACATCATACTGCACGCTACCTAAAGATTCCGGCCATAGGCGGTCAACGTGACGATATGTTACGTCACTACTCACCTTCAACATTTTGCCAATATTCAAATCTGTATTTACACGATAACTATAACGCTGATATTCCGTATTTTTAACCAAACCAGGCTGATCTAGATAGTCAAACGAAACCAAATAACGTCCGACTTCACTACCACCCGTCAGGTTTAATGTATGCTGTGTGATATAAGTAGGTTTATACACCTCATTCGCCCAGTTCAGATAAGAATGGTTATACGGATCATCGCCTCTTTCCGTTGCCAGAATATCATCTTCCGAATATTTGATCGAACCACCGGAATTGACTAATGCTTCATTAACCATCGTCATATATTCGCGTGCGGAAACCTGCTCGGCTCTCACCGCCCGGTCTTGGAAACCGATAGTACCGTCATACGATAATTTCACTTTACCTTCCTTACCGCGTTTGGTCGTTACTAGAATTACACCGTGAGCAGCACGTGAACCGTAGATAGAAGCAGATGCGGCATCTTTCAAAACAGAAATATTCTCGATTTCGGAAGAAGGAATCTGGCTCAAAGACATTTCGATACCGTCCACCAATACCAGCGGTTTGGCATTGCCAGTCGTACCGACACCACGCAAGTAGATTTCAGGATCGTCACTACCTGGAGCACCACCACGGTCGACTACTGTGATACCGGGACTCAAACCCTGCAAAGCTTTTGTAGCATTTACCACTGTCATTTTATTGATTTCATCACCTTCCAGCTTTGTAACGGCACCAGTAGTCGTCACTTTACGCTGAACACCGTAACCGACAACAACAACTTCGCTCAATGCTTGGGTATCTTCAACCAACTGGATAGCCAATGTCGACTGGTTACCTACCTTTACTTCCTGCGTATTATAACCGATATAGGATACCTGTACAACCGCACCCGGAGCGACTTCCAGTGTAAACTTGCCATCGATATCAGTGATAATGCCGTTTGTAGTTCCTTTTTCAATCACATTGGCGCCAATAATAGGTTCACCCAGATCGTCCGTAACGACACCCGTAATCGTTTTCTTCTGCTGAGCAATAACCGGAGCAGATGTTTCCTTTGCCTTATAACTCGACAGGACAATATAAGAACCTTTTTGGGAATAATTCAGTCCTAACTGGGTAGAGAGGTTATCCAAAACTTCCTTGATGGACTTACCGACCATATTAACGGATATCCTTTTATTTACATTTACACCGGCATCATAAATGAAAAGATAATCCGTCTGCTTTTCAATAGTATTCAAATAATCTTTCAGTGAAAGATTATCACCCTGCAGGGTGATCTTTTGCGATATCGCATTCTCTGCATGCAAGCAGAAAATGGCTGCAAATAATAACATATAGGTTATTCTCATAATCCTAAATAAATGTTTATGTCGTGATTTTAATAAGAGACAAAACCCCGACAAAGGTATTTTATTCATAACTTTGTGATATTTAAAGATTAATACTTGTGTTAGACATGTGTTAGTTGTAAGGCGGTGAATCTCGCACATTCATCGCCTTTTTACATTGTTTTTCGTGTTCCACTTCATTCCATAGGCATTTTCGTTTTTAATTTAAGGTTACACATTTACTTTATATAGATAATCGTATTATCGTCGCTGCGGGAAAAAGTAAAACGCGTACTGCGTTGCAACACCTGCAAAATGAAATCCACCCCGTCCGAAACACGACATTTACCACTACATTTATAGTCATGCAGACTTTTGTTTTGGATTAAAATACGGATATCATACGTCTTCTCAAAGCGTTTCATCAAATCGGCAAAACGGATATCCTCAAAGCAAATCAATCCCTCTTTCCAACGATAATCATCCAAGTTACGGATCGATTCCACCACCATTTTACCTCCCGTCCATTCCGCTTTCTGCATCGGAGCAAGCCGGATGGAAGGACCAGGCTCCATTTTATTTGTTAACTCAATGGAACCTTCCAGCAGGGCAGCTGAAAATTCGCAATCCGACTCCGCCTCATTCACCCGAACATTAAACTCCGTCCCCAAAACTTTTATATCACATTTCTTTGTCTGTACGACAAATGGATGTTCCACATCTTTAGATACATCAAAATAGGCTTCACCTTTCAACGACACACGGCGGATATCCTCACTAAAAGAGGCCGGATAAGTCATTTCACTACAAGCATTCAGCCAGACATTCGTCCCGTCGGACAGGGTGAGGTTCGCCCGCTGCCCCGGAGGAACGACGATCTTGTTCATCTCCAATACAGGAGCCGATTTTCCCACATTATTAGATATGTATAGGGCAGACACTAGCAATACGGAAATTGCAGCAGCGATCTTCAGCGATTCTCTGATAACAAAAGGCAGGCTGAAACGGTGACCGGATTGCACCATGCTGCTATTTTTCGTCTTATGCAACAACAGCACATCAAAATATTTCCGCTCCCTTATCAGCTCTTCCCGATTCTTATCAGAAGCATCCACCCAATCGCAAACAGCCTCTTCCTCTTCAAAAGAGGCTGTTCCTGCAAAAAATCGATGTAATACATTTCTGTCCATACGTTATATAAGCACCTCTCGAAAGCAACCCCCTAAAATTTTATCCGAATATTTTCACCTTCCTTTATTTTCCGGTTGCTGATCGTTTTTCCGTCTGCGATAACGGCAACTTGCAGTTGATCGCCAAGACGCTTCACTTCAATATCGAATACTTGATTGAACGCGCAAATCTTACGCAGGTTCATATGATCCCACTCTTGCGGCAGGCGGGGAGTAAAGATAAACGAATTCAGGCCGGTCGGACGAATACCGAACATCCCTTCCGTAATGATACGGCAATACAAACCGCTTTCGGCAGACAGATGGCGCTGGTTGCCTTCCGGCCATGCCTCGATTGCATAAGGGACATGTTCACCCAACAGACGCTGGGAAGAATAGAATCTCAAATAATCGGTAGCCTTCTCCGTCTCACCGCAAGCATACACGCCACGCAACGCATACAAGGTGGAGCGATCCCAGAATGTTTCACTTCCGGCCTGCGTCAGCAAACCGTTCTCCGTCCACAGGCGCGGAGAGAACAACGCCTGGATGGTCGCATCTTTCCGATCCTGTATCCCGACCGTGAGCGGAATGCAGATCCAAGAACGCAGGACATCATTTCCTTCATAATATTTATAGGTATCAAATCCTTCGACGGTCCCGCCGAAATAGCGGTCGATATTTTTCTTCAGGGCTGTAGCCTGGCGAGCATAGGCAGCAACCGGCTTACCTAAATCCTTCCCTAAATAACCTGCTGAGATCAAAGCATCATAATATAAGGAAGAGGTACAAAGATTTGCTTTCCCTGCTGGGAAACGGTTTTCCAGTTCATCCGCATCGGAAGCCACAACACCACTCTCGTTCAAATTGCGCCGACAATATTCCAAGCACCATTCGATCAATGGCCACAACTTTTCGGCTTCTGCCTTATCTCCTTTGGACAAAGCATAACGGGAAGCACCATAAGCGACCATCGCCGCATCGCCACGATCACCGGCTCCTGCCCAAACATCAATGCCTTCCGCTATGATCGAGCTAGGCAACGGCTTGTATTCCGGATTCATGAAGCGGGCAAAATGTTCATACGAGCACAGTGCGGAACGGTTTCCGACCTCATATCCCAAATAAGGGAAGAAAGGGTTGATATATTCCGCCTGGTCGTTTGCCCAGATAGCAGCATAGTAGGATTCGCCTCCGGGGCCATGCATAAGGCCTCCTTTCGTATCGTAAATACTTTCCGCTCCACGGATTTTTGCAAAGGCGAACATTGTATTGATGACAGGATCGGGCGTATCCAGAACCAGGTTATCCCAGAATCCGGCAATCAAATCCTGCCGGGCCTGTAATTCCCGGTCAATATCTAACGATAGCTCGCGCTCATCCTTTTTGTATCCGGCAAAAGTCGCACTGAACGTCAACTCCTCACCAGGTTGCAACTGACGAGCCACCTGTCCGTTGATAGTCGAAACTAATTTATAGCTGCCATCCACCCCTTTCGCGGCATCTGTCTCGACAACAGAGCGTGAAGAAGGGATTTCCACCGATATCGCAGATTCACCTATATTCCGTAAAATATATTTTTCACAAAAAGCCGGATTCGAAACGGAAGGAAACAAGATACGTGTCAAGCCGAGTTTTCCCTTACGGGGAAGTGTGTATTCGCTCTGGACGACCATCGTGCCGTTCAACGTAACCTCCTTTACTTTCTCATTCAGCAAAGACTGCCCGTTTACCTCGACCATATCCGTCACGTTCCAGGCAAAACGACGCATCAAGCTAGCATGAGTATTATTCGGAATCGTGCGTAGCATCGGCCATACCATACTTCTGTTCAGCATAAAGGCGCCGTTTGCATCGACTCCGTAGCGAAGCACGGTCGAAACTCTCAACCCACTCATTTCAATATGATCCTCATGCGGAACCCGCTCATCCACCTGCCAGGTAATACCACCGGCAGAATTAATAGCCCAGCGATCGGCTGCCGATACGGAGAGGCAGCTAATCCATAAAAAAGATAAAAGGCAGTAAATCTGTTTTCTCATGTTACTTAATCAATAATGTGTTTTTCAAATTTCTTTTATAATAAGCACCTCAAAAGAGATATCCCCTAAAAAAATATCATTTTTTCTGAAATACTTTTGTTTCACATGAACAAAACAATCGTCATATAATCCTTCAACTTCACTTTCAATATCTTCAATGCTTTGGATATGTGGAACTCCACACTCTTGACGGAAAGCGAGAAATAGGCAGCGATTTCCGGGTATGTTTTATTTTCATAGCGGCTCATGATAAAGATCCGGCGGGTTTTGTCGGACATCATTGCCAATGCCTCATCCACGAGCCGTCCGGCCTCCGAACTGAAAATTTCCTGAGGATCGCAGGCTTCAAGGGTGGCAATCCTCAGACTATTCACCCGTTGCTGATGCTCCTGGATACGTTGTTCCACATCTTCGCGGACACGAAGATGACGAAGGTAATTCAGACATTTATGTTTGATCGCTTCCAGGATATAGGCAGGAATATTCGAATCGGAAGAAAGAGAATGGCGATTTTCCCAATAATACATGATTCCCTCAACAGCAATATCTTCCGCTGCCGCTTCATCTTGCAGGTACGTATTGGCGAAACGCACAAACAATCCGTGGTAATCGGCAAACAATTTATTAAAAGCTTTTATCTCCGAGGCTGTTTCCATAATGTCTCTTTTCGCCGATAAAGATAGTACAAAAAACGCTGTTTCCAGACTGTTATTTCAGAAAAACAATCTGAAAACAGCGTTTATATCTCCTCTCTCGTTTATGCGAATCAGAAACCCATGTTTTCAACCACTTATTTTACTTTTTCGAACCAAGGCAGGCGTTCCAGAGGAGCTGTCACTTCAATCGTTTTCGGTCCCTTGAACTTCTTACCCGTATCGTCTACCCATACACCTTCTGGCAGCATCACTTTGCGCGTGTGTTCCTTGGTCAGTACCGGGGCAACCAGATATCTGTCACCCAACATGAATTGATCCTTGCAATCAACGAATCCCTGGTGCGGAAACGCATATTCCATATGCCGGATGATCGGCTCACCGGTCTTTGCGGCATGATACGCCTGTTCCAGAATATATGCTCCCATCTTCTCATGCAGACGGGCATAATCACGGCAAATCGCCAGATGCTTTTCATCGAGGATGCGCCAAGGAGCCACCGAGAATTGCATCATCGGCATCAAGGCATGTACCTGGCAGGAACGCACGATCAGCTCTTGATCGAGCTTCGTCTGGTCTACTCCCAGGAAAGAGGCGAACTGGCCTCCGCCGATCATATCCGGACAGGCATAGGCATATCCCAGCAAACCGGCAGCAATCATATCAGGGATCAGCAGGCCGACCGCATTCCAAGAGTAATCTTTATCACCCAGACGCTGAACCAGCGCTTCACCTCCCATCTTCCATCCGGCACGATATTCGTTAAACGGGAAATCCAACCCGATCTTCGCCCAATACCGACACATATCCACTGAAGTAGCCGACTTATCGTAAAACTCCAGTTCCGGATCGTTATAATGACCGATATCACCGGCATCGAACTTGAAACCATCCGCCTCATATTTCTCCTGCATGCCGCGCAATTGTTGTTTCAGATGTTCGGCAGCGGCCGGATTGCTCAGGTCATAGCAGGCACTATAACCGTTCCACCACGGAATGATGGCCGCTTCATTCGTCCCCCTTTTTTTGATCAGGAATCCTTTCTGCTGAAGCTCACGAAACTCCGGGCTATCCGGACTGACGAACGGGCAAATCCAGAACATGATCTTGAATCCCTGTCTGTGCAGACGATCAATCATTCCTTTCGGATCAGGAAAACGTTCGGGTTTAAAGTCGAAATTGCCATAATATTTCTGCCAGTTGTCATCCACCATGAACACGCCGACCGGAAAATCATTCTCCAATACATGATCCGCATATTTCAGGATATCCTCCTGATTCTGGTTATACATCAGTTCGATCCAGGTATTATACTGCGGCATGGAAAAGAACAACGGATCCGGCAAATCACCGGAAGGTGGGAAATGTTTGGCAGAAGCAGCCATATAAGCATCCTTCAACGTACGGCCCGCCAATACCGGCTCCATCTTCTCATAATCGGAATACAAACGCAACTCTCCATTCTCTACCTGAAAAGAAAACGGCTTGTCACTCCCAATATACCGTCCCTCCGAAGAAAGCAGAAGCGGCACGTTCTGATTGTTCAGGTTCTCGGCAGAGAGGTCGAACAAACGCAAGTCACCTTCAAAAGGCATCTTCGATCCCAAGCCGACTGCACCGCCCCACCATTTCTCTCCTTCGAGAGACGTTATTTTCGATTCGTACTTGCTCGCAGCAAAGCAGGGCAATGCCAAGAGAACCAAGAAAAGGAGACAGATTGATTTACGTGTCATAATATATTCAATGTTGTTATGTTATTTGCCGAATATTTCCACAAATATACGTTTTACTGTCGAAATACAATCTCCTTCCGGTTCGCTCGAATAAACATTTGTTGCTTTCGTCCAGCGTTCCTCGATTGCATAAAAGTCGATAGCCGCCGTTTTTCTGCCATCCAAAAGCCGAGTCTGATAATCGAACCAGGTTTTCCAGCGCATATAATAGAAATCTTTCAGGATACCATTCCATTCGCGATGGGCATAATCGCGCAAGCCGCCTTCGTCGGCCGCCAATCGGTTACCCCAAGTCGTAATCTGTACACGGGCATTCCACTCGTACAATTCCTTTTCTTCAGGAGTATCTCCGAGGCTGCGGGCACGAGCGATCCAGGTTCCAACCTTAAATTCAGGACGCGTTGCCAGCAATTCGTCCTGCAACAGGATCAAACGCAGGAAACGGTCGGAAGCATCCTTATACAACTTTTTGTCGCCAGCGGCAAAAGCGGCCTCAACAACCTTCTCCGTAAGACGTCCTTTCTCGGCGATCGCCTGGCGGACGATATCGACCAAATCATACTCGAAATTATTGTTTCCCTTGAACTCATCGGCTACAGACACCATCATGGCGGCAGCACGAATCACATCGTTCGGATCATAATAGTCTTTCATCTCCGACCAGCTTGAAACCTGATACGGATGTTCGGTAGGACGGGCACAGAATACAGATTCATGAGTTCCCTGCTGCGTATTTGCATCCGGACAGTTATAGATGGAATTGCTCAACAGTATCCAAGCGTCCTGCACCGTGGGATTGCTCTTTCCGTAACGGGCAACCGTATACTCCCTCAACCACTGATCCTTGTCGAAACGCTGCGGACGCCAAGGCAGTTCCGTCAACAGTTCGAACATGACCGGGTTGTTTTCGCTCCCCTCCATCGTCATGCCGACTCCTTTCAGCGTTTTACCGAACGGACTTTCCTTATAGAACTCGTCGATCACGTGCTTCATCTTCCCGTGTAATCCAACGTTCCCACCATAGTTCAGCAACATACAATAAATCCAGTCATGCTGTCCGAACCCGTCCTTCCGGTACCAAGTAGATGCAGGATCTCCCCACTGCGGACGGCTTTCCGCGAACAGATCCAACACGATCAGATCTCCCGCCTCCAAATTTCCGATCATCTGCGGACGCGGGTTCGCCTGCCATGCCTGAGCCACCCAGACAGCTTTCGGATTATTTTTCTTCATTGCCTGCATAATGGCCTTTCCAGCTGCATCCAGATCCACGCCGGCCACACTTCCGCCTTCATGGAACGGGTCCATACTGTAATAGTCCGCTTTGCCGTACAGCTTGTTCATCTCCTTATAATATAAGGAAGCGATCTCCTCGAAACGCGGATCTGTCGGTTGCAAAAATGCCGGACGGCGATATCCGTTCCATAATCCCGGATCAGAGACATTCAAACCTAACTTCTCTTTTGCATTATGAGGAACCATACCGGAGTATCCGGGGAATACCGGTTCGATACCATATTCACGCATCCGCTTCACGATCCGTTTCTGCAAAGCGATCTGCTGCTTATACCAACTATCCGGATTCGGGCTGCCCCAACCTTCCAAGTTGTTCATCAACCACCAAGCCTGGAAACCGGGACCAGCTACAAAATCGTTGATTTCTTCCTTCGTATAGCCTAACTTGCTCAGCACATTGTACCAAACGCCATCCACCCCGACCATCGCCAACGGCAAGTTAATGCCATGTAACGCCATCCAGTCGATCTCTTTCTCCCAACGCGCCCAATCCCAAAAGGCCATCGTATAGGAGAAGGTACAATAGTTGAAATCATAGCGATATTTCATATCCGTCTCATGACGTTCTTTCTGCTTCACTGCCGGCAATACCTCCGGCAATTCGGCCTGCATGCCATTCCAGAAAAGATGAATTCCGACATGATATTTCAGATACCAGTTCAGCCCGGTCGCGATACTCACATAATTATTACCCCGGATCACGACCTTGTCACCTTTCTGGTCGAGTTCGAAAAACCTGTTCAATCATAAATTTACGCGACGCACCTTTGTCGATACGTTCCAGCAACCCTTCGATAGGGGAAGCCGCTTTTACGACAAGCGCAACCAGCAACATGCCGAGGATATGGATGATTTTCATTTGACAGAGATTTTATTCATTAAGATATTGACGCCATACTTTCCGTCAGGAGACACCCACCACTGCGTATCGCCGTTTGCACAACGGATCGCAAAACGA
>OBAH01001196.1_pt1 | contig 15658 bp, 13 predicted proteins | sample 1517491 | NCBI WGS metagenome assembly OBAH01 (sample SAMN04571697, study PRJEB22368) | human gut metagenome | biome: human gut; material: stool | host: Homo sapiens | place: Luxembourg | collected 2012-08-03
ATTTGTAAAAGAAAATCCATACCTTTCTTTTACACTGATAACTATTAACTTTTACACTTATCCAAGATAGCGGGTATGGAATCTTGGATTACAATTGAGGAGATTGTATAATACTTAAAAACATTGCTTGTTCATAGCTATAAACTATGACAAATGATTTTCCAGAATCATTTTCCGGAATTGTCGGGCGGCTGAGTTCAGCGGATGTTGGCAATCGTATAGCATGCATATATTTCTTTCCGGAATGTTTTCTTTTAGTGATATCTGGACAATTTCTCTTTTTTGAATAGAATCATGTGCCATTGCTTCTGGAAGAAAAGCCAGGCCCAGCTCACATTTGACAAGAGGGAGAATCTGATCGGTCGTGGCGGTTTCGATATCAGGGGCAAGTTCGAGTCCGTGAGAGAGAAAGAGTGCATGATAAAACTGAAACGTCGTTGTTTCACGTCCAAGCGAAATCAGCGGATAGTTTTTTAATTCTGCGAGAGATAATTCCTGGCAGCCGAGTGCGGTAAAAGTTGTACCACCGACAAGGATTTCCTGAAAAGGCTGCAGCATAATCTGTCTGAGTGGTGATTCCACGGAAGCTGGAGTTGAAACAATAGCAAAGTCGATTTTTCCACTTTTTACGGCATCAATGGCCTGTGGGGTGGAGTAATTGTACAGTTTCAGGCGGATGCCGGGATAGGTCATATGAAATGCTTTAAGTTTATTAAAAAGAAAAATATTTAATGCAGTCTCGCTGACACCGATCGCAATGCTTCCATGTGACAGCCCCGTACTATCCGATAGCTCCTCTTCTGCGGCAAAAATCTGTGACATTGCAGCGGAAATATGGGTATAAAGTTTTTCCCCTTCCGGGGTAAGCTGAATGCCCCGGTTGGTACGTACAAACAAAGTTGTATTAATCTGCTGCTCCAGACAGTTCATGGCCCTTGTCACATTTGGCTGACTGCTGCCGAGTGTATGTGCGGCTTTGGTAAAGTTGTGGTATTTTGCAACATAATAAAAAATTCGATAGTATTCAAAATTTACATTCATCGATAGAACCCCCTCTGACATATCAAAATGTTATTTATAACATATCAATTATAGTTTTTACTTATCCATAATGCAAGAGTATAATCAAAGAAGATGAAAAAAGCAAGAAAGGAAGCGCATGAAGCATGAAGGAACAGACGATTTTTCCACGAGAGGAAAAGGCAGAGGTTTTGTTTCAGAAAATATTAAATGATCATTGGGCATGTGAAAAGTTACAGGAAACATTTTGTAACTGTTTATTTTGCAATGATGATTCGGATGCCGAAATTTCTCCGGCAGAATTTTCACTGGCTTTGTTCAATGCGTATACGAACCGGGACCTGTCGGCCTTCCTTATGGGCATATGTCAGAATACATTGTTTGACCTGTTGAGAAATTCATTTCTGATTCCCTATCGTTTTGATGCAGACGGAAAGCAAAATCCGGTCATTATGACGGATGAAAATGGGCAATTACTTCCTGCATACAAAGGCACAGCTCATGAAAAAGAATACCGGCATTTTCATGAGGTATACAAAGATCTCGGCAATCAGAAAAATATATATTTTGCACAGGCATACCGTTACAGCCATGAATATCAGTCGGATTACATGGATGTGAAACAAAAGATTCTTGAAAAAAATATGGGTGTGCTGCTCATTCGTGAACTGCCGGATACCGTAAAGGAGAAGGAGACAGAGGCAGAAGTATATTCTGCCGTGTGGGATCTTATGATTGAGCTGGAAAAGAATCTTCCAATGGCTTACGTATTTTATGGACAGGATTCGCTGGTGGAGAATAACAACCGATATGATGAAATTGGAATTTTCCTTCCGAATTCTATCTTCCTGAAAAATCTCGAACGTCATGTTGCAAAAGCGGAGGAGATCATTTATGGCGAAAAATGATTATATAGAAATCATGGAAAAAAATCATATGGAGATTCCGTGGCACGATTATACAGAGAATGACGGTGAAGTGCTGATTCAGCAGGCAGGACTGATTGAAAAAGCATCGGTTGTCGGCCGGGTTGGTCTGATTATGCTTTCCTGTGGAACCGGAGCATGGCGTGTGCGGACTTCTATGAACAGGCTTTCCAAGGAACTTGGAGTAACCTGTACAGTGGATGTGGGACTGATGTCCATAGAGTTTAATTGTTTTGATGGAAAAGAGTGTGTTTCACAGTCTCTTAGTATTGCAAATACCGGAGTAAATACTTCCAAGCTTTATCGGATGGAACAGTTTGTAAATAGTTTTCCATCTCAGGAAGCGCATTTGACTGGAGAAGAAATCCATAAGCGGCTGGATGAAATCGAGCAGATCCATGAACTCTATTCTCCGGTGAAACTCGGATTGGCAGCGGCACTTGCATGTTGTGGATTTACATTTCTGCTGGGTGGTGGCCCGGTGGAGATGATATTTGCATTTATTGCCGCTGGTGTTGGTAACCTTATCCGGATGAAGCTGATCAAACATCATTACACATTGTTTTTAAACATTGCGGTATCTATTTCAGCTGCATGTCTGACGTATGCTGTCTGTCTGCATATGGCAGAGCTGTTGTTACACGTTTCCGCAGTGCATGAGGCCGGATATATCTGTTCCATGTTGTTTATTATTCCGGGATTTCCGTTTATCACAAGTGGAATTGACTTGGCAAAGCTGGATTTGCGATCTGGTCTGGAGCGGCTTACCTATTCCATTATTATTGTTCTGGGTGCAACGGTGTTTGCATGGATCATGGCACTTTTGTTAAAGCTTCAGCCACAGGATTTTGTAGCTTTGCATCTAGGAAGTATGATGCATCTGGTTTTACGTCTGATCGCAAGTTTTTGCGGAGTATTTGGATTCTCGATTATGTTTAACAGTTCAGTCTATATAGCAGCAACGGCGGCATGTATCGGTGCCGTTGCAAATACATTGCGGCTGGAACTGGTCGATTATGCAGGGATGCCATCTGCGGCAGCAGCTTTCATAGGAGCACTGACTGCAGGTCTGCTTGCATCCATCATAAAGAGAAATCATGGATATCCGAGAATTTCACTGACAGTGCCATCCATTGTAATTATGGTGCCAGGATTATATTTGTATCGTGCGATTTATAATTTTGGAATTATGTCACTAACAGAGGCAGTTTTGTGGCTTGCAGCAGCGATCATGATTATTGTATCGTTACCGCTTGGACTTATTTTTGCGAGAATACTTACCGACCGGACATTCCGGTATTGCTCATAACAGATTATGCATGGGTTTATGTTCAAAGACAGTGTCAATAGAAGGAGAATAAAATATGCTTACAGCTGTAACAGGAATTAACTGGGGAGACGAAGGAAAAGGTCGTGTGATCGATCTGCTTGCGGAGAATGCAGATGTTGTTGTCCGCTATCAGGGCGGCAATAACGCTGGTCATACAGTGGTTGCCAAACAGCAGAAATTTGTCTTAAATCTGCTGCCATCCGGTATTCTGCATGAGAATGTAATATGCGTACTCGGCGATGGTATGGTGGTAGACCTGAAACATCTGACAAACGAAATTGCACAGATCAGGGAAAAAGGTGTTGTGGTCACACCAAACAACTTAAAACTTTCCAAACGGGCAACAATCTCTATGCCTTGGCACAAAATTCAGGATGAACTCGAAGAAACACGTCTTGCAAAAACAGGAGCAGCGTTTGGTTCCACAAAAAGAGGCATTGCCTATGCATACAGTGACAAATACAGAAAGAAGACACTGCGTCTTGGGGATCTGCTTCATCTAAAAGAGGAATCCGTACAGAATCGTTTGAAAATGATGCTCGAGGCAAAGAATCTGGAGCTTGCAGGATGCTATTATCAGGAACCGATGTCCTATCCGGCACTGCTTTCCTGGTGTGAAGCTCAGGCAGCAGAGTTATGGCCATATATAGTAGACACAGGTGCTTATCTCGAGGAAGCATTAAAGGAAGGAAAACGTGTTGTTTTAGAGGCACAGCTTGGAGCTATGCGGGATATTGATTATGGCATTTTTCCATACACGTCAAGTTCTTCAACGATTTCTGCCTACGGTCCGATAGGGGCGGGGATACCGGGAAAGCAACTGGACCATGTCGTTGGTGTACTGAAAGCTTATTCAACCTGTGTAGGTGCAGGGCCATTTACAGCAGAAAAAGCCATGCCAGAATCCTGGATGGAACTTTTGCGCAAGTTTGGCGGAGAATATGGTGCTGCCACAGGACGTCCGCGCCGTGTAGGACCGTTTGATGCAGTTGCAAGCCGGTATGGATTAAAGTGTCAGAACGCGGACAAGATTGCATTAACTAAGCTTGATGTGCTCAGTATGATGAAAGAAATCCCTGTGATTGTAGGTTACAAAAAGGGAAATCAGGAAGTGACGGATTTTGATCCGATAGAGGATCTAGAAGAATATGTACCAATTGTGAGAATGCTTCCCGGCTGGCAGACAGACATCAGCGGTTGCGTAACCTATGATGAACTGCCGGATGCAGCCAAAACGTATGTAGAGACGTTAGAGGATCTTCTGCAGCATGAAATACAGTTCATATCAGTAGGTGCAGAGAGAAGTCAGTATTTAACAAAAGGAGAGTGGTTATGAGCGGCTCAGAAGTGGTATTATCTTGTATCACCTAATGCTGTAAAGTCAAAAAAGCACAGTGATTATCTGCAATCTCAGGAATTTACAACACTGAACAATATTTAATATATTGTTCTTTATTTTCTAAAATTCAGAAAGTTTTTTAGAAAAATTTTTAGAAAACCCTTACAAGATTTCATCAGTCAAAAAACTGCCAATGCATAATATTCAAAATCAACCCCAAAAATCATCGAAAAATAATCCCTAAAACAACCAAAAGCTGAGGACAATTTTCATATCCTCAGCTTTATTTTTTCTGTTTATTCTTTTTTTAATAAATCAAAAAGGGAGGATTCATGATTAGGAATATTTGATACTCTTTTATATTCTTTAATTGCATTAATTAAAGAATCAACATCTTCAAAATATTCCGTTATAAAAGTTTTACTTTTCACATTTTTATAAGATAAATCTTCTTTACAATAGCTACTTGGTTTCTTTTTAGATTTTTTGTAATCCTCATATTTGTTTTCGTTACAGATAATTAACATTTCAATTTCAGGCGCAGTAATTATATTTATTACATCAATCTTATGTTGGTAGGCTCTGCTGATTTTGAAGTTTTCGTTTCGTGAATCCAGGATCCTTAATACCGTTATTTTGTCATCAAAACCTTTTCTCAGATATTGCTGTTCAAATTTTTGACCACTACGACTTCTAAGTACATCTTCTTCGAGTAAATCTTTTCTGTCAAAAATAAGTTTATTGTTATCCAGCAAAATGTTGATAATAACTTGTTCTGCAGTGCCTTCACATATACATGCTATATATTTAGAAAAATCCATCGTTTCCTCCTAAATGCTATCGCTGATAATAGCATTTTTCAAATCCATATATGCATCGTACATGGGAAGTGTACCTCCCAAAAGACCGCTTTGATATGCTTCACTCTTTTTTATATCATTTCTTTTTAAAATTTTCGATAAGTTTTCTATAGTTATTCCTTGACGATTTCTGACAATATATATATTGTCGTTGCGCTCAAATTCGTCAAGCAATTCAGAATAGTGGGTTGAAAAAATAAGGGTAGCGCCTTTTTTGTTAACCTTTTTATCCATATAAAAACGAATTAAAGTTGATACGATTTCTCTGTTAAAGTGGTTTTCTAATTCGTCTATTATTAGATATCCTCCGTTATTAAATATGCGAATAGCGTATAAAAATGTATTGATGCCCTTTATCGTACCGGAAGAGAGATAACGATTTAATTCAGAAAATTGATTCAAAATCATCTCGTTTTTTGACTTAAACTTTAAATGAATATTTGATTTATTTTTTTCTTTATTTATTTTTAAATATTCTATGCTCGGATCAAAAAAAGAAATTAATTCAACAGGACAGTCTTCAGATATATCTAATTCATTAATGTTAGTATAACGGAGCATATCTGTATAATTAATAGATTCTTTGTTTCTTTTATTGAAGGCGACCATAATACTAACATCATCTAAAAGAAATTCAGAATTAACATCGCGAGTAAAATTAGTTTCTATATCTGAGAAATCATATAAGGCTTTTTTTGTCCTAATTTTGGATACATCCTTTGATTTCAGTGTTTCGGAAACAATTTTTAACTTATTATCTTCCTTGGCAATAACAGTATTTAGAAGATTTATCGATTTGTTGTTTTGAGTTTCAGAGAAAAAGAAAGTTTCGAAAGAAACTGTATTATTATCGGCTATACCATCTAAAACTTCAGAACAAGTAATACTGTTTATCGGGGTATTGTTTAACATGCCAAAAACAAAAGTTATTAATTTTAGCACAGAAGTTTTACCGGAAGCATTGATTCCGGTAAATGAAATAACATTATTTTTATAAAAAGTGTTAGATGGTGTAGAAAATAGTTCGCTCATGTTTTCTGCATTTTCACTATTAACTCTTTGTTGAGGTAAAAAATCAATTTCGCATATTCCGTTAAATAAAGGAAGATCTTTGGCTGCTATTTTTAAAATCTTCATGTAAATCACTCCTACTAACTACACAACATATGTTTTTATATGTGTATTATACCACTATAAATGCAATTATTCAAGGATAAAAACGGAAATCACGGTTTTAGATGTAAAAACAAACGATTTTGAGATACAGAATAATTTATATAACGCTGTTTGTCATAAATGCTTTCATTGAAAATTATAGCCCAAAAAGGCGGAAATGTTCAATGAAACCGTCTTGTTATTTTAATTTAGCTACAAAGAACAAAATTCATCAACCACAGGGTAGATAATGGGACAGTGGTTTTTGGTATAATATAGTTGACAGATGGGAACATCGGGCAAAAATAAAATATTATCAAAATATCAAAATGTCAAGAGGAAAATTTATGAAAAAATGGTGTGTGTATTATCAGGTTCAGAGGTATGAATTAGTCGATTATGTTTCAGCTGATTTGGAGATTTCAGATGAACTTTACGAGAAAATTCAGGAAAACATAGAAAACGGTATTCCTGTCCATAGCGGTGAAGTCGGTGAGGAGCTTGAAAAGCTTGCACAAAAGCATTATGAGAACTATGTGACACAATTTGCTTGTGATGACTATGATATGCCGTGGCGTGGCGATTATGACAGCGATGAGGCATATGAAAAGGCACTTGAAGAGGATCGCAAGTACTTTTTTGAGGATGATCCTGATGCTACCGAAGAAGAATACGAAGAATATCTTCAGGAATTCAGAGAGGCATGCAAATGGCATATAGAGGATGATTTATACGAGGATTTCACATTTGATGATTCCGGCGAGGCAACGAGATTCGCAAAATGTCTGAGCGATGTTCAGTGCAAGAGATATTCAGGCGAAAATTCCGGAAGTCATTATTTTGAATTTCAGGATTACGATGATGAAATAATTAACTACAGTCTGTGGATCACATTTGATGAAAACAGCTTCGTAATTAATGTGTCTGATATTGACGCACAAGGCTATGAAGGCGAAGATTGCCGACAATCGTATACAGATGGATGCGCCCCAAATTACGGCTTCTTAGAAAGCGAAATCCGCCGAGAACTTGCGGAAGATGAATAAATGTTTCTAAATAACAGGTGATAAATCCCCCCTCCTATGGCAGAATTAAAAAACTGCCATAGGAGATTTTATTATACTGTGATAATATTTATTTGACAGCGACAAAAATAATTGTTGAAAAAGCACTACGAAAAATATTGCTAATGTAATTTAAAAAAATTACAAAAATGTATTGACAAAAGAAAAGGTTAGGAGTAATATAAAGTCGCAACGAAAAATGTAATTTTAGAAAGGCACAAAATGAAGATAGAAGATATTATTACCATTATGACGGGAACTCCTCAATTTAGAATAAAAGAATCTTTGTCAGATACGGCGCCGACTTATTATTTTTACGGTCAGCAAGAACTTGAAAATGATATAGTGAATCTTGAATTAAGCAAAGAAAGTCCAAAATCAATATCGACCTTAGATGAGCTTAATTTGGTGCATGAAGGCGATATTTTATTTAGCTTGATTTCCGGCAGGACGACTATTGTAAGCAAAAAACATCAGGGATATTTGTATACACAAAATTATGTTAAGCTGATACCTAAAAATGTTGTAGACAGCAAATATCTGGTATACCTGTTGAATGAAAGTGACTTGATAAGAAAGCAGTGGTCAAAGGGATTACAAGGCTCGGCTGTCTTAAAACATACAGTAAAACAGTTACGAGAACTTGAGTTGCCAAAAATGCACTCTTATGAGAAACAGAAAATTATCGGAGATATTTATTTTAAACAATTACGGCTACAAGCATTAAAAATGAGAGTGGCTGACGCAGAAAAACTATTAACAATAGAAAAACTTAAGGGGGGAAACTTATGACTGAAAATCGCTTTGAAACAGAATTGATTCAGTACATTACAACAGGAACAATATCAAATCCGAAATGTTTAGAAGGTATTCCGGAATTTACCGCTATAGGGCTTGGAAACAGAGTTGTAAAAACAAAGCTATGGAAATATGAACCTGACATAAAAACCACACCGCAGCTTTGGGACAATTTTAAGAAGATACTTGAGCAACACAATCAAAATGTTTTGGAAAATCCCATGAGCGATGCAGAGTTCAATCAGGTTAAAAAAATCATTTCCGATTTACACACACCGTATGAAGCAGGTCAATTCCTTTATGGATTAAACGGAGTATCTCAAATTGAGGTAGATCTTGATGACGGCAGACATGTTTTTTTGACAGTATTCGATCAAAAACAGATTGGTGCAGGTGATACAGTTTATCAGGTGGTAAATCAGATTGAGCGTCCGGCTGTTATAAACGGCAAGATGAACCGCCGTTTTGATACTACTCTTCTGATTAACGGATTGCCGATTATTCAGATTGAAGAAAAACGAGATACGCATGATGTTAACGAAGCGTTAAATCAAATGCACCAATACATTGACGAAGGTCAGTATGGCGACATTTTTTCAATGCTGCAGATTCTTATTGCAATAACTCCAAATAATGTAAAATATATGGCTAACACAACCTCCGAGAGGTTTAACAAGGATTTTGCATTTAACTGGCAGCGAGAAGATAATACCATTGTAAGAGATTGGAAAGAGTTTGCCGATTCAATGTTATCAATTCCAATGGCTCATCAGATGACAACCAATTATATGATACTTGACGGCACACCGAACAAGCAGTCATTAAAGGTTATGCGTCCGTATCAGGTTTATGCAACACAAGCAGTTATCGAAGGCCTTAAAAATGTTGATTTTGAATTTGGCGATAAAAAGGTCGGTTATATTTGGCATACCACAGGATCAGGTAAGACAATTACATCGTTTAAGACAGCTTGGTTGGCAAGCCGTATGCCAAAGGTTGACAAAGTAGTTTTTGTAGTTGACCGTATCCAGCTGACAAAACAAACAAATGAAAATTACAAAGCTTACGATCCCGACGCTACTGATGACTTTGACGGTATTGTACAGGATACCAATAATACAACAGATTTAAGCCGTAAACTAAAATCAAAATCTAACGGTATTATAGTTACATCCGTTCAAAAATTGGATACGCTTGTTAAGAGAAAATCGTTTAAGTCGCCTGAAAAAAATATTGTCTTTATAGTTGATGAGGCACACCGTTCCACAGCCGGAGATTCTTTCAAAAATATTCAAAATTCATTTAAGCGTGCCGCATGGGTAGGCTATACGGGAACACCGACATTCGATGAAACAACTAAAGGCCTGAGAACGGAAGATATTTTCGGAAGACCACTACATAAATATACAATCCGTGAGGCTATTGCAGACAGAAATGTCTTGGGATTCAAAGTTGACTTTGAAACTACCATTCCCGAAGATGTTATGAAAGAAAAATATCTCCCATCATTCTACAGAGAAAAGTATCCGGATTGGTCGGAAGAAAAAATCAATGCAAAGATTGATAACCTGACGCCCGAAGATATGGACGATGCTGTTGAACCGAGTTTTTATGACGAGAATCCAAAGCATGTTGAATTGGTAGTAAAAGATATATTCGACAAGTGGCAAAATCGTTCAAATGACGGCAAATACAACGCACTTTTTACTACTCATGTAGGCGGCGGAAAAGCCAGCACACCAATGGCAATGATGTATTATAACGAATTTAAAAGAGTCAACTGTGAGCGTAAAAAACAGGGGCTGCCAACCCTAAAAGTGGCAGTAACATTCAGCGTTAACAACACAAACAACAATAGTATGCTTGATACCAACAAAGCCCTGTATCAAGCAATTACAGAATATAATACCGAATTTCGTACAAAGTTTGATATGAATGATGTGTCGGGATATACTCAGGATGTAATTTCAAGATTGAACAAAACCGCAAGCGACGGCAATTTTCTTGATTTGGTAATTGTTGTAGATCAGCTCCTCACAGGCTTTGACGCACCGCAATTGAATACCTTGTATGTTGACAGAACATTAAAGGGTGCAGGACTTATTCAGGCATATTCCAGAACAAACAGAGTAGCGGATATGCAGGAAAAGCCATGGGGACGAATTGTCAATTACCGTTGGCCCGCACAAAATGAGCGACTTATGAACGAAGCTCTTGCAATTTACGCAAACAAAGATTCCGCAAATCTTTCTGATGAAGAAAGAAGCATTCAAAATGTTCAGAACGGTATCACCGCCCCGAAATTTGACGATGTTTTAGGTGATGTCAAAAATACCGTGGAAAAAATTTCTGATTTGACAAATGAATTTAATCAACTGCCACCGTCTGAAAAACAGAAAGATTTTATGATTGACTTAATTCGTGAGTATAACGCAGGAATGGCAAAGCTCAAGCAGTATGCTCCCGAAAGTGATGAAAACGGGGGATTCGACTACAAAAATCCTGATGAACTGCTTGAAAAAATCGGAATAACTCCCGAACAGGAGAAAAAGCTGACAACTGTTCTCACAAATGAGCTTAAAGATTATATTTCAAAGAAAGAGAATATTCCGATTTATCAGATAGAACTTCGTATGACTCATATCAAGGATGTTAAGATAGATTACGATTATCTTACAGAATTAGTAAATGAGCTGTTAAATGCTGTACATAACGGCAATGAGCAGGAGGCAGACGAAACCAAGGAGAAGATAGATCAGTTTGCAAACGGACTTGATGACCGTATGTATGCCGCAAAGATTATGAATGCCGCAGACGCTATCAGAAAAGGTGATTATCCTCCCGAGGGTTCAAACTTTAAATATCCCGCAAAACTTAAGGATTGCGAAACAGTAATCAGTGCAGCCAACACTATAAGCGTTGACAGAGTATTTCTTGAATTTAGAAATAAGTGGGGCATTACGGAAGTAATTACCAGTGCCGGAATGAGAGTCCTATTCAGCCGTCACCGTTATGGTAAATTTGATTTGGACGATGCAGGTGAAATAAGCGATATTATTAAAAGAGCAAGCGCAGATTACAAAACCATGGCACTTGATGAAGAAGTGCAGACGCTTTCAAAAATCAAGTATCGCAACAGTTTGCGAGATGCAATATATAAATTAGCCGATAAAATGGCAGAGAGGTAAGAAAATGAAAAAATTAATAATCGGAGGAAAAATATATGAGTGAAAAAAAGAATGTTCCTAAGCTTAGATTCCCCGAATTTACTGAACCTTGGGAACAGCGTAAGCTTGGAGATGTACTGGTGCTTTTAAAAGATGGGACACATGGCACTCACAAGGATGCCGAATCTGGTCCATTACTTTTAAGTGCTAAAAATATAAAAAACGGAACTATTCAGTGGGATGAATCAGACAGAAGAATATCAGAAGATGAGTACAATAACATACATTCCAACTTCAAACTTCAAAAAGGTGATGTGCTTTTAACTATTGTTGGTTCAATTGGCGAAACAGCGATTTTAAGCCAATCTAAAGGTGTTACATTCCAAAGAAGTGTTGCTTTTTTGAGACCTTCTGATAAGATTTCTTCGGAATTTTTGTATTCTGAAATTCAAGGGCAGAAATTTCAGAAGGCACTTAATGTTAGAAAATCAACATCGGCACAGCCTGGAATATACCTCGGAGATTTAGGAACAATACCAATTGAGTTTCCAACATCTGATGAAGAACAGATGCAAATTGGTTCATATTTCCAGAATCTCGACAACCTTATCACCCTTCATCAGCGTGAGTTAGATCACCTCAAATTATTAAAAAAAGGCATGTTACAACAAATGTTTGTATAAGAAAAAGAAAGGACAGAAAAAATGAGCGATTTAGAAACTATAAAATCCAAAGTGTGGGCAATGGCTAACGAATTAAGAGGTAATATGGATGCCTCAGAGTATAAAAACTATATTTTGGCATTTATGTTTTACAGATATTTGTCTGAACATCAAGAACAGTATTTGCTTTCAAATAATGTAATTGACCTTGAAGATGGGCAGACGATAAATGAAGCCTACAAAGCAATGGCTGTTAGCGAAGATTTGGCAGATTATATCAAAGATATATCGTCTGCCCTCGGTTATGCAATTGAACCAAATGACACATGGGCTTCTCTTGTGGAGAAAATTGAAAACAGCGAAGTTATACCAAGCGATTATCAGACGATTTTCGCAAATTTTGAGGAACACGCTAAGCTTAACAAAGAGGCAGAAAAAGATTTTAGGGGCGTTTTTAATGATGTAAACCTCGGTGATTCAAGACTCGGTTCTTCAACAAACGAGCGTGCAAAATCCTTAAATCGTATTGTAAAACTCGTTGATAGTACTCAGTACAAATCAGATGACGGCAAAGATATTCTCGGAGAAATTTATGAATTTTTAATAGGTAGATTCGCTGCTACTGCGGGAAAAAAAGGCGGAGAATTTTATACTCCTCATGAGGTGTCAAAGGTTTTGGCGAAAATAGTTACCGATGATGTCAAAGAATCAGACAGCGTATTCAGTGTTTATGATCCCACCTGTGGTTCAGGCTCTTTGCTTTTGACAGTTCAGGACGAAGTACCAGGCGGAAACAATACAGGTGCTGTTAAGTTTTACGGACAGGAACTCAACACAACTACATACAACCTTGCACGAATGAATTTAATGATGCACGGAGTATCATTCCAGAATATGAGTTTATCAAATGCCGACACTCTCGAGAGCGATTGGCCGGACGGTCCCGATGTAAAGGGTATTGACCACCCCCGTTCATTTGATGCTGTCGTTGCTAATCCGCCGTATTCGGCACATTGGGATAACAGCGAAACCAAGTTGAAAGATCCACGCTTTAAGGATTACGGAAAGCTTGCACCAAAGACAAAGGCTGATTATTCATTTGTCCTTCATGGCTTGTATCATCTTAATGAGGAGGGAACAATGGCAATCGTTCTCCCTCACGGTGTTCTTTTCAGAGGTGCAGCGGAAGGAACTATCAGACAGAATTTAATTGAACATCCAAGCGGAAATCGCATTTATGCTATCATCGGTTTGCCGTCAAATCTTTTCTACGGAACAGGCATTCCCACTATTATTATGGTGTTAAAAAAGAAACGCACAGGCAAAGATATATTGTTTATTGATGCGTCAAATGATTTTAAAAAGGAAAAAAATCAGAACAAGCTTACTGCAGAGAATATTGACAAAATTATTTCAACATACCGTGAAAGAAAGGATGTTCCAAAATATGCACATTTAGCAAGCATTGAGGAAATTCGCCAAAATGATTATAACCTCAATATTCCTCGTTATGTAGATACAACTGAGGAAGAAGAGGAAATTGACATTGATGAGGTCAGAAAGTTAATTGCTCAGGATAAAAAGGAAATTGAGGAATTAGAGGCTCAAATTGCAGAACAGTTTAAATTGCTTGGTATTTAAATAATTACATTTAACAGAGAAAGCTTGCAACATTTTTGTAGTTGCAAGCTTTTTCCCTATCATCAGCGTGTTAATGTTGTTTATGAGTTAAGATTAGATAAAGACCGCATTATGATGTCAATATCCTTGCTTTCCAGTTCCTGAATGATATGAAGATAAGTTTTTTGTGTGGTTGTCATATTTGAGTGACCTAATCTTCGGGCAACACTTGCAATCGACACTCCGGCAAAGAGCAAAAGTGATGCATGTGTATGGCGCAGTCCGTGAATTGATATTATAGGCACCTCTGCGTTACGGCAATGTTTTGCGAGAATACTGTTTGCTGTAGAATTATATACCTTTTTGCTTACAAAAATAGGTTTATCTTCCGGCAGATGCTTAATCAGTTCCGCAAATTGAATTACCGTTTGCCAATCCAAAGGAATTTTTCTGACAGAAGATTCATTTTTGGTAGGGAGAAAGCCTCCGTTACCCTTATAATCCCATGTTTTTGAAACAGATAACAGTTGTCGGCTTAAATCAAAATCTTTTGGAGTAAGTGCCAAAGCCTCAGAAAAACGCATGCCTGTTTTTGCAATCAGCAGGATAAACCAGTCCATGTTGATTTGCTCTGTAAGATTAAGATCATCTAACAATTTATGAAGTTCGTACTGATTTAAAAATTTTGGCTTCTTTTCACGAGGTGCCTTACCTTTGATAATAGCTTTTCTCGTTGGATCATGAAGAATTAAACCTTCATCTACAGCATCAAGAATTGCACATTTTAAATGATGATGAAAGTCCATAGTCGTTTGTCTTTCGTGTTCGGTTGCATAATCATTTAATAGTTTTTGATATGTAATGCGGTCAAGGTTGCTTATTTCAAGTTCAGGTATCAATTTTACTAACCACTGATGAGCCATATTGTATTTATTCATCGTTACCGGTCGGATAGCCCCCTCCTTATATACAGAAATCCACTGCTTATAGTAATCGCAAAATAACATGTCGCTTTTGATAATGGTGTTTTGCATATGTCAGCACCCCTTTTAAAATAATTAATTCACACGCCAATGCAGGATTATAACCATTATCGAATAATACTATAGCATTAGTCAAATTTATTGCACCCAACTTACGCTGATGAAGGGTGATAAGGTGGTCGAGCCGAATGAAGAAAGCACCTATTTTTTTCTGTTCTTTGATGCTCGGTGGAATAATTACATCTTTTTGCTCCATCCTTTCTTTCTTGACATGAACCATAGTAGAACCATTTTTACTTGATAAAATATTGGCTTTATCCTGCTCCAATAACTGAACTGCGAATTGTTTTTCAAGTTGATTTGAAAGATCAATCTTCCATATGTGATAATGGTAAATTACCTTGTCGCCAAGCCAAATATGAGGGCCAAATGTTGCTGACCAAGTATATAAGAGATCACCGTAATCAGCGTAGTATTTATCACCCAACTCAAGGTCTGAGTAATACCACGAATCATTCGTGTAAAAATTTCCCACACGAAGCACTTTGTATTTTCCCGATGACAATAATTCAGGTTGCGAATAGGCTCTACCGTTAATGAATGTTGCGATTTCCCCCAGCTTACGCTGTTCCCAAGCGTTATTATTTTTCTCTTTGACTTCTAATAAATTTCACTAAGACAGACATTTAAATATTTTGTTAGTTTAAAATGCTATTGCTTGGGAACAGCGTAAG
>OBAH01001204.1_pt1 | contig 15575 bp, 14 predicted proteins | sample 1517491 | NCBI WGS metagenome assembly OBAH01 (sample SAMN04571697, study PRJEB22368) | human gut metagenome | biome: human gut; material: stool | host: Homo sapiens | place: Luxembourg | collected 2012-08-03
CGTGCTCATGCCCTTCGGCGGTGCATACCAGCTGACCCCGCAGAACGCCATGGTGGCAAAGCTGCCGGTGGACGGCGAAACGAATACCTGCTCCGGCATGGCCTGGGGCTTTAACCCCTACCTGATGAGCGCCGACCAGTATCGCGGTGCACAGATGGCCGTCATCGAGAGCGTCACCAAGCTGGTGGCTTCCGGCTTCCGCTATGAGGACGCCTACCTGACCTTCCAGGAATACTTCGAGCGTCTGGGCACCGCCCCGGAGCGCTGGGGCAAGCCGCTGGCCGCTCTGCTGGGCGCACTGGATGCCCAGATGGGCCTTGGCATCGCCTCCATCGGCGGCAAGGACAGCATGTCCGGCTCCTTTGAAAAGCTGGATGTGCCCCCGACGCTGGTGTCTTTTGCAACCGCCATCGGCAAGGCCAACAAGGTGGTCTCCACCGAGTTCAAGAAGCCGGAGAGCACCGTCGTGCTGGTGCGTCCCATCATTGACCCCGAGACCGGCTGCCCGAACTTCTTCTCCCTGAAGGCCAACTACAAAATCGTAGAGGACATGATCGAAGCCGGCATGGTGGCTTCCGCTTCCTCCGTGGGCTACGGCGGCATTGCCGAGGCCCTGTTCAAGATGGGCCTTGGCAACCACATCGGCTTCAAGATGCGTGCCGACCTTGCCACCCACGATATGTTCAAGCCCATGTATGGCTCCATCGTGCTGGAGATGGTCTCCGATGCCCCTGCCGGTGAAATTCTGGGCGAGACCACCAAGGAGTACGTCTTTGAGTCCTGCGGCGAAAAGCTGGATATGGCCGAGCTGCAGGAAATTTGGGAGCGCAAGCTGGAGCCGGTGTACCCCTACCGCAAGGCTGGCTCCACCGTGGAAAAGATCAACGGCAAGCTGACCGCGCCCGCCGCACCCAAGATCGGCGTGGCAAAGCCCAAGGTCATTATCCCGGTGTTCCCGGGCACCAACTGCGAGTACGACACCGCCAAGGCCTTTGCCCGCGCCGGTGCCGACCCTGAGATTCTGGTCATCCGCAACCTGACCCCTGCCGATGTTGCCGAGAGCTGCAAGGCCCTCGTCAAGGCCATTGATGCAAGCCAGATCGTCATGCTGCCCGGCGGTTTCTCCGGCGGCGACGAGCCGGACGGCAGCGCCAAGTTCATTGCCTCCTTCTTCCGCAACCCGGAAGTTACCGAGGCAGTGCGCCGCCTGCTGCAGCAGCGCGACGGCCTGATGCTGGGCATCTGCAACGGCTTCCAGGCACTCATCAAGCTGGGTCTGGTGCCCTACGGCGATATCCGCCCCATCACGGCCTATGACCCCACCCTGACCTTCAACACCATCGGCCGCCACCAGAGCATGCTGGTGCGCACCCGCATCGCTTCCACCGGCAGCCCGTGGCTGTCCAAGTGCGCTGTGGGCGACCAGTTCACCGTGGCCATCAGCCACGGCGAGGGCCGCTTCGTGGCCCCGCAGGAAGCGCTGGACACCCTCGTGAAGAACGGCCAGGTCGCCACCCAGTATGTGGACCTGGCAGGCGAGCCCACTATGGACCAGAGCTATAACCCCAACGGCTCTGTGCTGGCCATCGAGGGCATCACCAGCCCGGACGGCCGCGTCTTTGGCAAGATGGGTCACTCGGAGCGCAGCGGCGAGTACCTGTACAAGAACGTCACCGGCGACAAGTATCAGCCGATCTTTGAGGGCGGCGTGGACTATTTCAAGATTTGATGGTAAAATAAAGATAGCGTAACGCCAACAGGACGTTCGACTTGCCTCTCCCTTTGGGAGAGGTGCCGAACGAATGTGAGGCGGAGAGGGCGAGGACGCTGCCAAAGATGCACGGGCTCGCCCTCTCAGTCGCTTCGCGCCAGCTCCCCCAAGGGGGGAGCCAAGAGGACGCGGAGAAGTTGCCGCTATAACACGTTCAGGAGGAAACAATCAATGTCTCAGCATGATCGTTATATCAGCCCGTTTTCCACCCGCTATGCCTCGGACGAGATGCAGTATATCTTCTCCGACGACAACAAGTTCCGCACCTGGCGCCGCCTGTGGGTAGCGCTGGCCCGGGCCGAGATGAATCAGGGCCTGACCAATATCACCCCGGAGATGGTGGCAGAGCTGGAAAGCCATGTGGACGACATCAACTATGAGGTCGCCATTGAGCGCGAAAAGCTGGTGCGCCACGACGTGATGAGCCACGTCTACGCCTACGGCCAGCAGTGCCCCAAGGCAGCGGGCATCATCCATCTGGGTGCCACCAGCTGCTACGTGGGCGACAACACCGACATCATCGTGATGCGCCAGGGCCTGGAGCTGGTGCGCAAGAAGCTCATCGGCGTGCTGGCAAAGCTGGCCCGCTTCGCCGAGGAGTATAAGGACATGCCCTGCATGGCCTACACCCACTGCCAGCCTGCCCAGCCCACCACCGTGGGCAAGCGTGCTACCCTGTGGGCCAATGAGCTGGTGATGGACCTCGCCGAGATCGACCACCGCCTTGCCACCCTGCAGCTGCGCGGTGTCAAGGGCACCACCGGCACCCAGGCTTCCTTCATGGAGCTGTTCAAGGGCGATGCCGAGAAAATTCGCGCCGTGGATGCATCCATCGCCAAGGAGATGGGCTTTGCCCCGGATGCCGTCATCCCGGTGTCCGGCCAGACCTACAGCCGCAAGGTGGATGCTTTCATCCTGAACGCCCTCGCCGGCATCGGCCAGAGCTGCATGAAGTTCGCAACCGACCTGCGTCTGCTGGCCAACTTCAAGGAGATGGAGGAGCCCTTTGAGAAGAACCAGATCGGCTCCTCTGCCATGCCCTATAAGCGCAACCCCATGCGCTGCGAGCGCATCTGCGCCCTGAGCCGCTACCTGATGGTGGATGTGCTGAACCCCAGCTTCACCACCGGCACCCAGTGGTTCGAGCGCACGCTGGACGACAGCGCCAACAAGCGTGTGGCCATGGCCGAGGGTTTCCTTGCTACGGACGCCATCCTGAATATCATGCTGAACGTCACTGACGGCATCGTGGTGTACCCGAAGGTGGTGCGCAGCCGTCTGATGGCGGAGCTGCCCTTCATGGCCAGCGAGAACATCATGATGCAGGCTGTGGAAAAGGGCGGCAACCGTCAGGAGCTGCACGAGCGCCTGCGCCAGCACGCCATTGCTGCAGGTAAGCAGGTCAAGGAAGAAGGCCTGCCCAACGACATGGTAGACCGCATCGCTGCCGACCCGGCCTTTGGCCTGACCAAAGAGGAGATCGTGGCGGGCCTTGTGCCGGAGAACTTCGTGGGCCGCGCACCCCAGCAGGTGGAGGAGTTCATCGCCAATGTGCTCCAGCCCATCTTTGATGCCAACCCCGATGCTGTGGAGCAGCATGCAAGTTTGAGTGTGTAAGGCCAGCGCGCCGGTAATTTCTCGCTCGGACACGAATCGGGCCATTCCATCGCCCGCCCTATTGCCTGCGGCAACAGGGTCCCACCCCAGCGGACGGTCCTCGGAGAAATAACCGGCCCACTGACCAGGTAACTGGATATCAAAGGTCGCCGCATCTGCGGCGGCCTTTTTTGCTGCCCTTGAGAAATTTTCCGCTTCATGCTACACTGATAGCAGCTTATATAAAAGGAGAACCGCATCATGCGATTGGATAAATACTTAGCGGAGACGGCCCAGTGCACCCGCAGCGAGGCAAAGGCGATGCTTTCCAAAGGCCGCGTGCAGGTGAACGGTGCTGTGTGCAAAAAGGGCGACACCCAGCTGAAAGAGTCGGACACCGTGGCCGTGGACGGCAAAGTGCTGTGCTACCAGCAGTTCGTGTACCTCATGCTCAACAAGCCCGAGGGCGTGGTGAGCGCTTCCACCGATAAGCGCGACACCACGGTGGTGGACCTGGTGGGGGATGCCTACCCCCGGCGGGAGCTGTTCCCGGCCGGGCGGCTGGACAAGACCAGCACCGGCTTTGTGCTGCTGACCGACGACGGCACCTTTGCCCACGACATTCTGGCCCCGAAGCGCCATGTTGCCAAGACCTACACCGTCACCCTCGACACGCCGCTGACCGACGAGATGAAAGCAGGCTTTGCGGCGGGCGTCACCCTGGCCGACGGCCCTTTCGCCCGCCGAGGTGACGGCGCTGACCGCCGACGGCCTCACCGTGCGGGTGGTGCTCAAGCAAGGCGTCTATCACCAGATCAAACGGATGTTCGGCGTGTACGGCGCGGGGGTGAACGCGCTGCACCGGGACGCCATCGGCGGCCTTGCACTGGACGAAGGGCTGGCCCCGGGGCAGTGGCGGGAGCTTTCTGCCGAAGAAGTGTCAAAAATTACCAGCTGAAGGGGCGGCCTTTTCACCCGTTTTTCAAAAAAGCAACACATTTTGCCGGTAGAATAGACAACGAGAACCACGCAAAAAGGCACTTTTTTGGCTTGAAAGTACCCCGAAAGATAATATTCACAAGAAAAAACTATCTTTTTTGTTGAAATATGTTGCAAAAGTAAATTCTTTTGTGTAAAATATAAAATGTAATGCAGCTAAATTGTTGAAAATCACAACCGGCTGCCGCTGCGGTTTGCACAAACGAGGAAAAGGGGTATCCATTATGGCCAATAGAGTATTTCAAAGCGTGATCTACCAGATGAAAGACGCGATCAACCGGGTGGTCGGCGTGGTGGATGAGACCGGCGCTGTTATTTCCTGCTCGGAGCTGAACCTGATCGGCGAGGTGCGCGAAGGCTTCATGGCGGAGCGTCTGACCGCAGGCGACCGCTTTGTGCGCGATGGCTACACCTACCAGCAGTTCTCCAGTGCCAAGCATAACGATTATGCAGTGTTCGTGGAAGGCGCAGACGAGACGGCTGGCCAGTTCGCCGCAGTGCTGTCCATCAGCCTGCAGAGCATCAAGCAGTACCACGATGAAAAGTTTGATAAATCCAACTTCATCAAGAACGTGGTGCTGGATAACATCCTACCCGGCGATATCTACGCCAAGGCCCGCGAGCTGCACTTTGCCACCGACGTGTCCCGCGTGGTGTTCATCGTGCGCGTGACTTCCGGCGGCGACATCTCGGCCTATGATGTGGTCAGCAGCCTGTTCCCCGACAAGCAGAAGGACTTTGTGTTCAACATCAGCGAGACCGACACCGTGCTGGTGAAAGAGATCCGCAAGGGCATCGACCGCACCGACATGGAGAAGCTGGCCGCCAGCATCGTGGATACCCTGTCCGGCGAGCACTACATCAAGGCTGTCGTGGGCATCGGCACCCCCATCTCCAACGTGAAGGACCTGGCCACTTCCTTTAAGGAGGCCCAGATCGCCATGGAAGTGAGCAAGGTGTTCGACACCGAGAAGCAGATCATCCGCTACGACAACCTGGGCATTGCCCGTCTGATCTATCAGCTGCCCACCACCGTGTGCGAGATGTTCCTGCGCGAGGTGTTCAAGCAGGGCAGCATCGAGAGCCTGGATCAGGAGACCCTGTTCACCATCCAGCGCTTCTTCGAGAACAACCTGAACGTCTCCGAGACCAGCCGCGGCCTGTTTGTGCACCGCAACACGCTGGTGTATCGTCTGGAAAAGATCAAAAAGCTGACCGGCCTGGACCTGCGCGAGTTCGACGACGCTATCGTCTTCAAGGTAGCGCTGATGGTCAAAAAGTACCTGTCCAACAACCCGGCCAAATATTGATTTTCTGCCGCATCTGCTGCGGCACGGAACCGGCCGCTCGCAACCGATGCTGGCCGGTTCTTTTTTGGCGTTGGAAGCTTGACCAAATATTACGTCAGGAGTAGCAAGATCAAATGATAGACTTTGAACACGTCTCAAAGGAATATAAAAAGGGCGGGCCGCTGGCGCTGGAAGACATCAACTTCCACGTGGACGAAGGCGAGTTCGTGTTTCTGCTGGGCCATTCCGGCGCGGGCAAATCCACCCTGCTGAAGCTCATCCTGCGGGAGGAGACCCCCACCGAGGGCAAGGTGACCGTGCTGGGCAAGGACGTTGCCCACCTGCGCCGCCATCAGGTGCCCTATCTGCGCCGTCAGATGGGCATCATCTTCCAGGATTTCCGCCTCATCCCGTCCATGACGGTGTATGAGAACGTCGCCTTTGCCATGCACGTCACCAACGTGAAGCACAAGGAGATCGCCGACCGCGTGGATTACATGCTGGAGCTGGTGCATCTGGAAGACAAGGCCAGCGCCTACCCGGACACCCTTTCCGGCGGCGAACAGCAGCGCGTGGCTGTGGCCCGCGCCCTGGCCCACAGCCCGAAGCTGGTCATCGCCGACGAGCCCACCGGCAACATCGACCCCGAGCTGAGCCTGGAGATGATGGAGCTGCTGGAGCGGGTGAGCGAGATGGGCATCACGGTGCTGGTGGTCACCCACGAGCACGACCTGGTGCGCAAGTTCCACCAGCGGGTCGTCACCCTGAAAAAGGGCCGCATCATCTCGGATGTGCCCGCCGACAAGGAAGCCATCCGTGCCCGGCCCGACCACAAAGACCGGGCGCTCTATGACGAGCCCATGGAGCTGACGCTGAAATCGGAAGAAAAGGAGGCGGCCACCGTATGATGAGACCTTCGACTTTCTGGTTCCTCACCCGGCGCGGCATCCGCAACCTGGGCAAGCATTGGGCCATGACCATTGCCTGCATCGCTTCCCTCAGCGTCTGTATGACCCTGAACACCTTCGCAAGCCTTGCAGAGGTGAATGTGGACAGCATGGTGAACTATCTGGGCAACCAGAATGAGACCGTGGTCTACCTGGACCCGGACTGCGACGACGCAACGGCCCAGCAGGTGGGTGATACCATTGCCGCCATGGACGGCGTCACCAACGTGCAGTACGTCTCCAAGCAGGATGTGCTGGACACCTACCGCGGCTACATGCAGGACTACTCCTCCCTGTGGGATGAGTTTGAGACCGACAACCCCTTTAAGGCAAACTACCGCGTCTCCATCCGCGACCTGAGCCAGATGGAAGCCATGAGCAAAAAGCTGCAGGCCATCCCGGGTGTGTACAGCGTCACCGCCCCGGTGGAGATGACCAATGTCTTCGTGCAGATCCAGCAGTCCGTCACCCGGGTGGGCCGCGGCATCGTGCTGGTGCTGATGATCGTCAGCGTCATCACGGTGGGCAGCACCATCCGCCTGAGCGTGTTTGCCCGGCGGCGCGAGATCGAGATCATGAAGTATGTGGGTGCCACCAACGGGCTGGTCACCCTGCCCTTCGTGGTGGAAGGTCTGGCCATGGGCCTGATCTCCGGCGCGCTGACCGCAGCCGTCACCGTGGGTGCCTACTCTTATATGGTGCAGGCCTCCGACGGCCTGGGCGGCGTGTGGCAGATGATCATGGGGCAGGCGCTGGTGCCGGTGAGTGCCGTCTGGCCCACAATCCTCACCTACAGCCTGGCAGGCGGTGCCATCGTGGGTGGTCTGGGCAGTATGTTCTCCATCCGCAAGCACCTGAACGTGTAAGGAAAGGGAGCCGAACATGAAAAAAGCACGTCATGCAAAGCCGTTCCGGTTCCAGCTGACCGGCCGCAGAGCCCGGCACGCAAAGCCGGAGCCTGCCGGTACCCGCCTTGTGCGGGGCGTCAGCCTGTGCGTGGCAGCAGCCTGCCTGCTGCTCAGCGTCACGGTGTACCCCGCCTCGGCAGCCACCAGCATGTCCAGCCTGCAGAACAAGCTGGACAAGCTTTCTCAGTCCATCGACCAGCACAAAAAAGAACTTTCCGACGCCAAAAAGCAGGAGTCTGCCGCCAAGGCACTGGAAAGTGAGCTGACCGAGCGGGTGGGTATCATCCAGGATCAGATCGCCGTTCTCAGCGGCCAGATCGCCGCCGTGCAGAACAGCATCGGCGAGACCGAGCAGAAGATCAGCGGCAAGGAAGCCGAGATCACCGAAAAGGAAGGCCAGATCGCCGACAAGCAGACCGAGATCGACGGCCAGTGGAGCGATTTCAAAAAGCACATGGCCGCCATGCAGGAGCTGCGGGACGGCGGCAGCATCGCCATGCTCAGCGCGGTGAACGACCTGTATGAGCTGCTGACCTTCAATGAGGTCATGCAGGATATCTCGGTGAAGGATACCGAGATCATGGACAACATGAAGGCCGCCAAGGCCGACTTGGAAGCGGACAAGGTCCAGCTGGAAAGCGACAAGGCAGAGCTGGAAGACCAGCGCGCCGAGCTGCAGAGCCAGAAGGCAGATCTGGACGCCCAGAACAGCCAGATGAAGTCCAAGCAGAGCGAGCTGAACGGCAGCATTTCTGCCGCGCAGATGTCGGCGGCCGACGCAAAGAAGGCCCAGGCAGCGGCTCAGGCAGCCATCGAGTCCGACGAGCTGAACTATGAGGCGGTCAAAAAGCAGATCCAGCAGCTGATCGCGTCCGCTGCTTCCAGCCAGCCGCAGCTGAGCTTTACTGGCTTTGCCTGCCCGCTCAAGAGCTATACCCGCATCTCCAGCGAGTACGGCTGGCGCAAGAACCCGGTGTCCGGCGTGAACAAGCTGCACGCCGGCATCGACCTGGCGGCCGCAGGCGGCACGCCCATCTACGCAGCCGCCAGCGGCTATGTGCAGGTGGCGGGCTGGTCCAGCGGCGGCTACGGCAACTATGTCATCATCTACCACGGCAAAATGTCGGACGGCAATACCTACAGCACCCTTTACGGCCACATGAAGTCGGTGGCTACCAGTGCCGGCAAGTACGTCAAGCAGGGTGAGCTCATTGGCTATGTGGGCTCCACCGGCAACTCCACCGGCAACCATCTGCATCTGGAGGTCTGGAAGGGCGGCAGCAAGGCCAACGCTGTCAATCCGCGTGGTTATATCCCGTTCCCGCATAACTGAGTGTTGTAAGGAGTCTGGTTTTCTATGAAAGAACAAAAACAAAAGCGCTGGCTGCGCATCGGCTGCCTTGTTCTGGCGGGCGTGTTCGCGCTCTCGCTGCTGGGCAGCGTCGTCATGATGCTGCTGTACTGACAGGGAGGGGCCGAGCATGAATCGTAAGATCTCTGTGGGCATGGCGGTCACCATCGTGATCCTTGCCATGACCGTGACCTTTTCCATCACGATGCTGGTGGCCATGCGCCTGTTCGACAGCACGGTGAACAGCGTCAAGGAAAAGGAGAGCATGTACAACAAGATCGCTGAGGTGGACCGCTATGTCCGCAGCAACGATTATTACACCATCGACGAGACGATGCTGTACGACCGCCTGACCGCAGGCTACCTGCTGGGCACCGGCGACAAGTATGCCCGCTACTACACCGCCAATGCCTACACCGAGCTGATCAATATCCAGAGCGGCAAGGTCATGGGCATTGGCGTGGAGCTGGGCATGGACCAGACCGGCTACGCCCGCGTGACCAAGGTCTACGACGGCTCTCCCGCACAGGAGGCCGGCATCGCGGTGGGCGATTACATCACGGCCATCGGCGACACCGACGTCAAGAGCCTTTCCGGCGTGGATGCCGTGCAGACCCGCCTGCAGGGCGAGGCCGGCACCACCGTCACCGTCACCTGGCTGAACAGCGAGGCGGCCAGTAAGACGGCCGAGCTGACCCACTCCGGCTACAGCAGCACCACGGTGGACTACCAGGTGCTGGACAACGTGGGCTACATCAAAATTCGCCAGTTCGACGGCAGCACCCCCAGTGAGCTGGACTATGCCCTGCGTTCTCTGACCAGCAGCGGCGTCCAGAGCCTGGTGTTTGACCTGCGCGACAACGGCGGCGGCGTGCTGGACGACGCCATCAGCTGTATCGACCTGATCGCACCGGAAGGCACCGTGGCCTATGCCGAGGATAAGAACGGCGAACGCACCGTTCTCGGCAGCAGCGACGACGAGAGCAAGATCGACCTGCCCATGGTCTGCCTGGTCAACGGCAACACTGCCAGCGCGGCAGAGCTGTTCGCCGCCAGCCTGCGCAGCATGAACGGCGCGCGCCTGGTGGGCACCACCACCATGGGCAAGGGCACCATCCAGAACAGCCCGCAGCGCCTTTCGGACGGCAGCGCCGTGAGCATCACGGTGGCAAAGCTCATCTGCGGCGACGGCACCAGCTTTGACGGCACCGGCCTGAGCGTGGATGTGGAAAAGGCCTACACCACCGAGGAAGCCGCGAACTACTACGATTATACCCCGGAGACTGACCCGCAGGTGCAGCGTGCTGTCAGCGCGGCACAGCAGCTGAGCGGCACCTCCACCCTGGGCGGCGTCATTGAGAGCGCCGCATCCTCTGAGGCGGCGGACAGTGAGGCCGCCGGTGCGGTGAGCGCTTCCAGCGAAGAAACGGCTTCTTCTGCCGCAGCGGAAGCTTCCGGTGAGGCCGCATCCAGCGCAGAGTAAGGATCGCGTAAAGCGGTACGCTGCCGATCGCCGTCCGTGCGCCCCTCTCATGAAAAGACGTTTTGGAGAGCCCCGCAGGGTGCGGCAAAACGCAAAATAAAAATAATATTTCCGCTGAAGATGCCCAGAGCGAATGCGGAGGGCATTCAAATCGTAACACCTAAAAAGGCTGCTGCAAACTCTGCAACAGCCTTTTTCTGAGAAAGGATGGCCCCCCAATGCCCGAACTGACCGACATTTCGGTGATCCGCACCCTGTGCGAAAAATACGACTTTGCCCTGTCCAAGGGCTTTGGACAGAACTTCATCATCAACCCGGGCATCCCCACCAAGATCGTGGATGCCAGCGGCGTGGATAAGCGCTACGGCGTCATCGAGATCGGCCCCGGCATCGGCGTGCTGACCAGGGAGCTGGCCAAGCGCGCGGCCAAGGTGGTGTCCATCGAGGTGGACGAGCGCCTGCCGCCGCTTCTGGCCGAGACCATGGCTGGCGTGGATAATTTCAAGCTGGTATTACAAGATGTATTGAAGGTGGACCTGAAAGCCCTCATTGCCGAGGAGTTCCCCGGCATGCCGGTGGCCGTGTGCGCCAACCTGCCCTACTACATCACCAGCCCCATCGTGATGAAGCTGCTGGGTGACCGCCTGCCCATCGAGAGCCTGACCGTCATGGTGCAGAAGGAAGCCGCCGACCGCCTGGCCGCTGTGCCCGGCACCCGCGCTTCCAGCGCCATCAGCTGCGCGGTGAACTACTACGCCACCTCAAAGCTCATGTTCACCGCCGCGCCGGGCAGCTTCTACCCGGCCCCGAAGGTGACCAGCGCCGTGGTGCGCATGGATATCCGCCCCACCCCCGCCGTGCAGGTGGAGGACGAGGCGGGCTACTTTGCGCTCATCCGTGCGGCTTTCGGCCAGCGCCGCAAGACCGCCGCCAACGCCATCGCCAGCGGCCTGGGCCTGCCCAAGGACGCCGTGACCGCCGCCATTGAGGCCGCGGGCTTCGACGCTCGCATCCGCCCGGAGGCCCTCACGCTGGAAGACTTTGCAAAGCTTCAGCAGGCCCTTGCCCGCTGACGGTGCGCACCGGCAACCGGGCTTTATCCGGGCCGCAGACGCTTTGCTGCGCCGGGACAGTGAAAGTTTCCGGTGAGCAGATATTGACAACCCGCCGCTTTTTTGGTATCCTATCAAAAGACCGTTCGGGTCATGCTGGTGTGGCGCAATGGCAGCGCAACTGATTTGTAATCAGTGGGTTGCAGGTTCAACTCCTGTCACCAGCTCCAAGAAAAAACGCTCAGGAACGCTGATTCCTGAGCGTTTTTTGCTGTAAAGCGGGAAATGACGGGCCCGCGGATGGCCCGAAAGAAGGAACGCGCCAGCGCCGGTCCATGCAGGGGAAGGCCGCGGGCAGCCAAACAAACGAACGATAAGCGAACAAACAAGCCAACAAAACCGGAGCCGAGGTGCTGCCTGCCGGGCAGCGCAAAAATCTGAAAATCTGGACGAAAAATATTGACAAACTACTGAACCGGTGGTAATATATACAGGCAGTCCGCAGGACAGCAAAAAGTGAATATGGGCGTGTTCCCGAGTGGCCAATGGGGACAGACTGTAAATCTGCTGCTTTTCAGCTTCGGTGGTTCGAATCCACCCGCGCCCACCAAGATAAAACACCTAGAGACGTAAGTTTCTGGGTGTTTTTCTTTTGCTGTAACCCACAGTCAAACCCACTTTTTGCGGAAAACTATGCAAAAATCAGCAAAAATAGGCTGCCACGCATCACACTCGCATGGCAGCCTTTTCGTTACCCTCTCACCACGACATTGTAAAGCATCTCTAGGAACTGCACCGCGCTGGGTGCACCGGTCAGTGGGTAGCCAGCCAGTTGCTGAACGCCCTCGGGGTTCAGCGCCCAGGCTTTCTCTGCTGCACGCCGGACGGCACTTTGAATGGCGGACCACTTGCAGTGCCGCTGTTTTGAGATGGGGGTATAGATCTCCTTCTGTACGGCTTCCAGCCGGTCCTCCTGCTCACAGATCAGAGCCACGCAGTCACAGAGAACACGGTAATTCTTTGAGCTCCGGGTGATTCCCAGTGGCCGGAGGATTTGATCCAGCTGGGCAGGGGAGTCCGAAATTTTCACGTCGGGCATAGTTTACACATCCTTTCTATCCAACTTTAACCGGAAAATGTCAGAATGTGCCGGATAATGCGGAATGCGTCGGAATATGCCGAAATATGCCAAAAGAAAACAGCCCCGAGGAACCATCAGGCTCCCCGGGGCTGCTGCTATGTACTCTTACTTGATCTTCCCCTGCATCTGATCCAGCAACTCATCGGCGCGGATGGCCTCGGGAGTAAAGCTGTTGTTCTCCCACCATGCCCAGATGGCGGCAGCGGTGGTCAGGCCAGCGGTCACCCATTGCTCCACGCTGGCGCTGTCGATGGGCAGCACCGGCTTGCCTGCTGCACTCAGCAGCTGATTGACGAGGGCCAGTGCCAGCACAACAGTGCGGGCGATGGTCGCGGCGGGGATGGCGGGGGTGTTGTTCTCAGTGATGTGTGCGTTCATAATGTCAGTTCCTTTCTTCAGTCGTGGATGGGTAAAGCGCAGGCTCTCTTGTACAATTCCGTGCCGGTGCCGTTGCCGCCCATCACATGATAGGTCTTGTAGAGGTAATTCAGGTTGCGCAGGCCGTCGCGGGTGATGTACCCCAGCTCCATAAAACGGTAGCACTCGGTATAGATGCGGTCGTGCAGCAGGGCCAGCACCGCGTCCCACAGGGCCTTGATCTTGGGGATGGCGGCAAGGATCGCGCCGCCGATCAGAGCACAGAGCCACCCGGCCCAATACTCCGTGATAAACTGCCACATCGGTCTCACCCCTCCTCGTCATCTTCCCACGCCTGCTGGATGCGCTGTCCGTTGTGACACACCGCATCCAGAACGGCATCTGCTTGGATATTGGATGCCAGCAGGGCCTTGTCTTGGGTATTCATGTTGTAGTACCCCGTGAACACCTCACCGTCTGCCAGAGGCGCTGCTACGGTGATGCGGTCGATCTTGTGCTCTTCCAGTGTAGCTAGAACCTCCGAGAGCCAGGGTGCGTATGGTGCATCTGAAATCAGATAACTTGCCATCGGTCTCACCCCCTGACCTGCCCCAGCCCGGCCCGCTGGATGATGGCAGCGTAGTCCTTGTAGGCCACGCTCAGGTCTGCGCCCTTGGCGATGCCGGGGATCTTGCCGCTGCTGGTGTACTGCCACATCCCAAAGGGCCAGCCGGGGGCGGGCTTCTTGGTGCGATAGGCTGCCAGCCATACGTCGTAGGGCTTGAGGGCCGCGCCGCCCATGTAAAGGTTGGTCTGCCCGAAGTTCAGGCCGGTGTAGAGCATGGCGTACACGCCCCAGCTCTCCACCACGCTCAGGCAGTGGGCCACGATGTCAGTCAGGGTGGCCTTGCTCAGGGCCTCCTGCAGCTTGTCCTCGATGTCCACGGCCACCGGCAGCTGGAACGTTCTGCCGCCCAGTGCCTTCTTGAACAGGGCCAGCTCCTTGTCGGCCTGTGCCTTGGTGGTTGCCTTGAAGTAGCCGTACACGCCCACCGGGATGCCCAGTCGGGTGCACTCGGCGTAGTTGCGGGCAAAGAAGGGGTCGATGTAGGGTTTGCTGGGCTTGCCCTCTTTGCTGTTGCCCATGGCCCGGATCATCACGCCGGAGACAAGGCCGCTTGCCTTGACCTTGTCCCAGTCAATGCGGCCCTGCCAGCGGGAAACGTCAAGTATGGTTCTGGGCATTGCTCTGCGCCTCCTTCTCGGTCAGCTGGACATGGATAGCTTCCAGGTCGTCAGCGGTCAGGGCAGGGTAATCCGCTGCGATTGCCTCAAAGGCTTCGCCGTTGTTCAGCCGGATGCGGAATGCCCGCACCATGATGCGGAGTTTCAGGTTGTTCAGCGTTTTCATAGTTTTAACCTCCAATCAAATCGGCCATCATAAGCACAAGGTCGTCGTTTGCCGCTTCCAGAGCGTCCATGCGGCCCGGCACGGTTTCCAGCTCTGCCTTTTTCTTCGCTTCGGCGGCAGCGGCTTCTTCTGCCTTTTTCTTGGCTTCAGCCTGTGCAGCCAGCTCTTCGGCGGTGTAGCGGATGTACCGCATCACCGGCACTTCCTCATCCCAGGCGGGCTGAGGGTCAACACCGGGCACATCGATGATCTTTACCATGTCCCGGCCAATCTCTTTACCATCCCGGTAGTAGATGGCGAGAGAGCCGTCCGGCAGCTTTGCGGTCTCTCTGTGCCACTGCGGAGCTGTGCCCTCTACGGCATCATGGTGAACGACTTCCACATCTTCCACCAGATAGCCCGCTTCCAGATCCGGCTCTGTTGTAAGCATTGTGCCGGACTCATCAATTGTTTTCATAGTTACTCCTTTCATGCGGCATCATCCACCCGCACCCAGATGTACAGGGCATAGTAAGGGTTCAGGACGCTCATTGCCTGCCCGCTGCCGGTGCTGCCGATGCTCACGGTATGAGTGTGAGCGCCAGCGTCTCCGATGCTCACAGAGTGGCTGTGCCCGCCTGCGCTGTTCGTGCTGAAGCTGTGGGTGTGGGAACCATCAGAACTGGTTGTAAATTTATAATTAGCCCAGGAAGCTCCATAGTTCCTAATACGGTACGATTCGCCATCATCGCCGCCACTCTTATACTCAGCATTCACATTATGGCTATGCGAACCCGCCCAATCGGTCGTACCGCTATGGCTGTGGCTTCCTGCGGAGCCGGTGGATGCACTGTGGCTGTGGCCGCCTGCACTGCCAGTAGACCCGCTATGGTTGTGGCTCGGCATTTCGGCAGTAGTCTGGGTGTGGGTGGCGCTGCCGCCGGTGGTACCCACAGGGTAGGCACTGGAAGCGCCCATGATAAACTCACCTTCGACGCGCTCCCATGTGCCGCCGATAAAGCTTGCCGGGCTGGTGGGGTCGTTGCTGGCCCAGTACCTGACTCTCTTGTAGTCCTCTTCCCGCTGGGCGGCAAGGGATTCTTCGATCAGCTTTCTTACCGCCGCCGCATCCGCCGGTGCATCCTCTACGCGCAGGGTCTTATCGGTACCTGCCCGCGTTCCAGCCAGCGCTGCGGCATCCTCTGCGGCTTTCTGGGCCTTTTCCGCTGCCTGACGGCTGGTGGATGCCGCTCCCGCGCTGGTAGATGCCTCCCCGGCCTTAGTGGCGGCG
>OBAH01001208.1_pt1 | contig 15551 bp, 13 predicted proteins | sample 1517491 | NCBI WGS metagenome assembly OBAH01 (sample SAMN04571697, study PRJEB22368) | human gut metagenome | biome: human gut; material: stool | host: Homo sapiens | place: Luxembourg | collected 2012-08-03
TTGCCATGATGCAAAGGTACTACTTTTTATTGGAAAACATGTACCGTGCGATGATAATCTTTCGGTTAACATGCCTGGTGGGCTATCCACGGACTTCCGCACCTGAGCCGTTATTTATTAATCATTACTAAATATAAAATTAGTATAAAACATATGCCCTATAGTAATGTAGGACGATAATAATTTAGGGATGCTCGCAAATTGGTCAAAACAAACCTAACGATTTGATTGTCAGTGTTATAAAAAAATGTATCTTTGCATAAAACAACATAGTAACTTCATTCTCGCAGAAAGGCAGGAAGTTAGAAACCACATTCTCTGTCTGCATGGTCAAGAAAGAACTTGCCCGTGTACGAGCCACAGCAATGGAAGGAACCTTTGGAACGCAGAAGGAAAATTACGGACTTAAGCGGATAAACGATCGAATCAAGAAGACGGACATCCTGATCATCTTCTTCTGCATCCACACGGCTAATGCAGTACAACTGGCAAGGAGAATTGCGAAAGTGGAACTCCGTCAGGTTGCTTAACCTCGTATAGCATTATCCTCTATACAAGGGACAACTATGCCCAGACAAAACAAAAATCGACTCAAATTACGATAAAACTACAGAAATAAGCAGACGAGGGCAACCTCAGAAGGCATACACTCGTCTATAGATATTGAATTCTTAGAATTAAACGACAAACTCTAATATAAAAGAAAAATGTTTCTAAGCAAAATAACAGTACAGAACTTCCGTCTACTTAAAGATTTCTCTGTAGATTTGGAACAAGAGCTATCCCTTATCATTGGAAAAAACAATTCAGGTAAGACATCGCTCTTGTATCTTTTGGATAAAATATTCCATTGGAGAGATAAAGGCGGTTGCATCCATCTAGATGATTTCAATCTTGACTACAAGAAATCATTGGTTGACATGTTGACCAAAGATGAAGATATCAATGAGGATGATTACCAAGAAGATGGCGTTAGACTTCGATTATATATAAAGTATAATGACGAGGATGACTTGTCAAATGTCGGTCTAATCATGATGGATTTAGACGAGAATAACTATTATGTCGTTCTCGGGTATGACTATGTACTCCCTTATGAAGCTTATTACAGACTCCGAGAAAAAGCAAAAGCCAATGCAACAAAACATGGAACGGATATATGTGAGGAAGTTGAAAATCTTTTAGATAAAAATATAGCCAACTATTTTGTGCTACGCAGAAAATCTGTTGCATACGATTCGACAACCAATAAAACTAATGAGAATGATTATATTGACTTGAAGAATCGACCTCAATTTCATGAAGATGCCTTGATATCCATTGGTTATATAGACGCAAAGCGTCAAGTAGCCAATAAGGAAAATGATAAGACTTTGTCTTTGCAGACTGCCGAACTTTTTGAACAGTTGAAATCTGAAGACAACGAAGAAGCACTTGACAATTTCATACAAACGATTTCTGACTCAGACAAGAAGTTAGGAGTTGTATATAGTGAAATGTTTAGTACCGTTCTTGGAAAAGTGGAAGAAATGGGTGGCGTTAAGCCGAAGGAAACAAAGCTTATGGTTACTTCTTCCCTAAAGCAGCAGAACCTTCTAAAAGGAAATACCAAGGTTGTTTATGAACATACAGGAACCCAATTGCCAGAAGACCATAACGGATTGGGATATATGAATTTGATTTCTATGATATTCCAAATTGAAATCATTCGTCAAATCTTTATGAAAGGGCGTAATGGAAAGATGGCAGACATTAATCTGCTCATCATAGAAGAACCCGAAGCTCATACGCATCCGCAGATGCAATACATATTCATCAAGAACATCAAGAAATTGCTGAATGCGCCATTGACAACAAAAGACGAATCTAGACAAATTCAGTCTATTATCAGCACCCATTCTTCTCATATTGTATCAGAAAGTGAGTTCAGTGAAATAAAATACATGAGAAGAACAGGAAATGAGGTGACAGCAAAGAACTTGAAAGACTTGCAGAAAGAGTATGATAACGATGAACAGCAATGGTATACATTTCTGAAACATTATCTGACACTCAGCAGAAGCGAATTGTTCTTTGCCGACAAAGCAATATTCATAGAAGGAGACACAGAGCGCATACTTCTACCGATTTTAATGAAGAAGTTAGACCAAGAAGAGCTGTGTGATGAAGATAAAAATGAGCTACCACTCTGCAAACAGAATATTTCTATCATAGAGGTAGGTGCCTATTCGCACATCTTTGGAAAATTCATCAACTTCATAGGATTAGAAAAGGCTGTTGTATTTACAGACTTGGATGTTGGACATAAAATAAATGGCAAAGGTCATATCCTTAAAACAAAATATGTTGACTCTGATGCAATGCTGACATCCAACAATGCCCTGAAAGAATATTTTAAGAATTTGAAAGATGGTAATGATTTGAAAGTAAACAAATTGCTCTCGTTGACAGATAATCAAAAAGTATTCACTTGGAATGCAGTAGAATCCCAATGGAAGCAAGATGAGAATGGAAATATGAGAGTTTGTTTTCAAATGAAAGAAAACAACTACCAAGCAAGAACATTTGAAGATAATTTCTTTGCTATCAATAAGGAATTCTTGCAGAACAACAAATCGAAAATTCGAGGTTTGAATGAAGGAAAATTAAATGATTTCTTAGATACGACCAAAGATGTAGATGCCTATGAATTGGCAGAAAATGGCATAGAAAGCAAGGCAACTTTTGCGGTTGAGATAATATACAACAGCAAGAAAGATGGTAACAAGGAATTCTGTGGCTGGAATATTCCACAATACATAAAGGATGGACTCTTATGGATCAGGAAGTAGAGAAAATCATCGACCATATAGAAAAAGGAGAAAATTTTCTCCTTAGCGGTGGTGCAGGTAGCGGAAAAACTTATTCTTTGGTGCAAGTCATACGTGAGGTCATCGCAAGACATCCGTCAAGCAAAATCGCCTGTATGACCTATACCAATGCTTCCGTCCATGAGATAGAGCGACGAGTTGACCATTCCAATCTTAACGTTTCGACTATTCATGATTTTCTGTGGGATAACATCAAAAACTTTCAACGTGAGCTTAAAGCTACGTTAATAGAAATGCTGAACACAGAAGATTCTGGAATATCATTAAATGGATATGAAGGAGAAGTTCTATCAAATTTCTTCGACAAAGATAGAGAACCAGACTTTGCCATACAATACAAAGAATACCTAAAGCTTCAAGACGGCATTATCTCACATGATGAAGTATTGAAACTTTCGGAAAGGATTTTTTTCAAATATCCCAAGATTGTGTCTTTCGTTAAGTCGAGATACCCTTTTGTCTTTATAGACGAGTATCAAGACACCAATCCGCTTATTGTCAAAATACTGTTGGAATACTTTCCAAAAGTTAGCAAAAAATGTGTTGTGGGTTTCTTTGGAGATTCCATGCAAGCCATTTATGATGATGGTGTGGGTAATATTGACAGCTATCTTATGACTGATGAGAATCCAGATGGTTGTGTGTACGAGGTACAAAAGAAGCAAAACCGGAGATGCCCTCTGTCTGTTATTACTTTAGCAAACTTTCTTCGTTTGGACAGTTTGCGCCAAGAGCCTTCCACAGACTTGAAAGCTCCTAATATGACAGTAGATGGACATGTAAAAGAAGGTACTATCTTATTTTATTATTCCGATGAAGACAAAACTGATGTTTTGAAAGAAAAACTCACAAGCGAATTTGGATGGAATTTTTCAGACACGGGAAACACAAAGGAACTACGGTTGACTCATAATCTGATAGCCAATGAAGCTGGATTTGAAACCTTGATGCGGATACATGACTCGGATAAAATTATAGAATATGGCAAAAGAATAAGGGACTATGCCAAAATGAAGGGTGTCCTTGATGACATTAAGCCTCAAATATTGGAAGAATCAATAAAAATATTGTCTTCAAGATTTCCTGATGACAAAAAGAAATGGTCACCTACCAAATCGCAACAGGATTTCATTAATACAAATTCGGCTCTTTATGCAGAAGCATTGACTATGCCATTTGAAAGCATTGCGTGTTATATAGATAAAGACCAATTGTTGGATGATAAATCCGAAGAGGATGCAGGCAAGGGGACTGGTTCAAAGTTATCTCCGCTCAATCTTCATTTGCACAAGATAGAACATTGTATTCAGTTGTATCTTAACAAAGATTATAATGAGTTCATGCGCTTTACAAGTACAAAACAGATAACAAGGGCAAGGCAGAAAAAGGAACTTCGAGAAGGAATAGACAGAATTGTCAACTCATATAATGATATGACTATTTCAGAAGTCATTGATTTAGCTGACAGTTTGGGTATTTGCGTTAAAGACGACAAACTAAACTCTTATATTGAAAACAATCCCTATCTCTGGTTACGAATAAAAGAGGTTAGTTACAAGGAGGCAAGAAACGTTTACGACTACCGTATGGGAAACAAACCTTTTTCTACGCAGCACAAGACAAAAGGATTGGAATACAACAATGTGTTGGTGATATTAAAATCTAATTGGTCTAACTATGATTTTGCCTCCTTGTTTTATGATAATGGCAAAAAAGCATCCATCGTACAGCGAACAAAGAAACTTTTCTATGTTTGCTGTACAAGAGCGAAGGAATGCTTGGTCGTTTATTATCCCTCGGCATCCAATCAAGTAGTAGAAGGTGCAAAAAAAATGTTTGGGGAAGGAAATATCTATAAAGTATAATCACTGCTGTCCCGTTTAGAAATCTTCCGGTCCGAATAGGCTCGGCATATAGTAATCGGTTGACTCTTTCTCGGGAACAGTCTTGTTAAATAATTCATTAATTGGGGGGTTATCCGTAAGGAACAACCCGACGTTCTTTGAAATTGTGTGTAAAGATTGATTCATGTGCATCTTCTTTTTGGTTAGAGCCAATAGAAGATATGTACAAACGGCAATCCAAATCTGAAGATAGATAGCATTCTCAGATGTTCCATAGAAGGATTTAATGTGCAAGTGTTGCTTGAACCATTTGAAGAAAAGCTCCACATTCCATCTTTCCCTATAAAGTTCAGAGATTGTAAGCGCTTCGTACTCCATGTTGTTTGTGAGAAATCGATAGACATTGTTGGTCGCATAACCTTCATAGGTAACCATCCTTATTTCTTCTGGATACCATTGTGATGTACGTAGACCTGTGAGTTTAATTTTCTCATCTGCAATGACACCTGTAGATTTGTCTACTTCACAGCAGGCGGTAATATCAAAACGCATATTGTCCTTTGCCCGAGTTACGAAAAATGCATTCTTTTCATGAATGAGGTAGAATAAGCGATAGAAATCAACGTATCCCTTGTCCATCAAGTATATAGCAGATGGTTCTATATAAAGATAATCCAATGCTTTTACATCATGAACTGATGCTTCGGTTAGATAAACAGATACTGGTAGGTTACCTCTCAAATCTAATAATGTATGTATTTTGATACCTCCTTTATGCTTACGGAACTTAGCCCAAGGGCAAAGTTTAAGACAAAGGCTGATGGTGCTGCTGTCAAAAGTATAAACCATGTTATCAAGATCAAGGCGAAAGTCATCCTTTGCATAGAGAGGGCGAACCTTCTTAACAAGAACTTGAGCGAAATCGGCATAGATTCTCCAGTCTCTTTTCTCATTAGCCTTGGCAAGTGTGTTACGAGGAACAGCATAGCTGATACCGCAATGATACAGTCTGCTTGACAATGCCGTTAGACAATTTTCAATATCTCTCAGGCTACCACGATTAGTTAGCTGAGCATAGCTCATCACAAGAAACGGATCCTTGCAAGTAAAGTTCCTTGATCGGTAGTTGCCCTTGTATCGGTCAACACAAGCCTTGAATTCTCGTTCTGGGATATTTGACATGATTTGAGAGAATATTGTTTTTCCGTTGTTCATCGCACGCTTCTTTGTAGTTGTGTGCAAAGATACTAAATCAAATCGAATACACGATTTTAAGCGAATAACTGATTGATTATAAATAAATTAAATAAATATCGTCTCGTTTTAACGGGACACTAGTGCTTATAACTATGAACCAAAAAGACAGAATTGAAAGAAGACGAACCACTTGGAATGTGATCAACATTAAGGCAAGAGTAAACCAAACACCATTGCATTATGTTGAAGCATTTCGTCAAATCAAGGAGCAAGATCCTTTGGTGGAAGTCTATGGCAAAAAATGTATTAGCATACGTTCTTTGCAGGAAAGTGAACTTTTGGAAAATGATAACACTCCAAAATGGATGCAACTTTGTATAACTCATTATACTATAGTGGATCCTTCTGCTTTCTATAATATCCGAGAACATAAGGATGTAAAGATGGCTTGGAATACAGATATTGTTGCTAATATGCATGAAGCAGAATTGTACTTTATTCCATCTGTTCATAAGTTGGCTGTAAAGCGAAATGCTAAGATTAGCCTCAACAATGTTTTGAAGTATTTGGAAGGAGCATTAAATGCGATAGAGCCAGAAGGCTTTGATGTATCGGTTGTTCTAGATCATGATATGATAATGCGCATATTAAATGCGCATGCGATATATAGCTTTGAGGCAAATGTTACATATTCTAATCCTGGACATACCTCTGGCTTTTCAAGACTGTTTGAGGATAATGTCCGAGAAATGAATCCAAATAAGTTTTCCATTTCTGCAGTAGGAACGAAGGATAATCCTTTGGTTAATAATGAAGATGGAATTATAGAAGCAGCAACATCTTTAGCCGAAGAAAACGGTTCTGTAAAAGCATTGATTGTAGAGCAAGAAGGTGGCGATAGAGTAAGAATTGATAGTAAAGAACATCCACGTGTCATGGTAATACCGCAAATTGTTAATGGTTTGTGCTCTACTGTTTATCATGCCATTATTGATGCTTTTCGTCATCATGAAAGCTAAAAGAAAGTCCATATTTGGATGGGGTAATGTCTTTGCAAATTATCATTTTGGGGATTTCATGCAAGATGCTTGGCTACCTTTGACTGTAGCTTCTATCCTCTTAATAGTTGCGCAAGTTAATGATGTAAATTTGTTTGAGCAATTAGAAAATGTTTTAGACATAGGTATTGCAATAATTCCAAGTATGGTGGCGTTGATAGTAGCTGCATATACAATTATGTTTTCTTTTATTCTGGGTGAAAAAGTTTCAGAAATTAAAGAAAAAGATGGTGGCAAGGAGTTTGTACAAAGCATAAATTCAAGTTTTGCAATGTGTCTATTGGTTTCGATAGTGACTATTATCGTAATTGTTTTTGTAAAATGTATTTGTAGTATGGATTTGGGGGTAGAGCCAACACTTGCTAACGTTATTAATTCGGCAGCTTACTTTCTAGCTTGTTTCTTATTGACATATTCTGTATTTATATTAATAGGTATCGTAATCGATATTTATAATAGTGGACAGACATCTTTGTTGTAAACATATAGTATAAATTGATAATTTGAATTTATTTAAGAAGATATGTTGTTTCAATTATATAATAATGAACAAATAAATCTTTATCTTCAGTTAAAGAAAGACGATACTTTTGCTTTGGTTTCAAAAGATGGAAAAGAGTATTTGTCTTTAATTAAAGGAGATTTGGGGAGATTGGATTTCAAGTATGATTCAATTTTATTTTCTGAATCAGAGGAAGATGTGGCAAATAAAATTGATGAATTGTATCATCAATACATGGAAGATACTTTTTGTGGTATTGAGACAGAAACGGAAGAAAATGAAATTTCTGATCCTTTTAATCCTAAAGAAATATCCATTAATACAAAGGTTATTCCTATGGATGCCCTACTTAGACGATTAAAACAAGGTACGTTGATTTTGAATCCAGATTTTCAGCGAAATGAAGTTTGGACAGACGTAAGAAAATCCCAACTGATAGAATCTATATTGTTGGAAATTCCTATACCGATGTTTTATGTCTCTGCGGATGAAGAGGGAAATTGGACAGTTGTGGATGGGCTGCAAAGAATTAGTGCTTTTAGAGATTTTATATTGGGTAAACAATATATGAGAACTAAGAATAGCGATGATGAGGGAAAAGGCATAAAACTGAAAGGACTAGAGTTTTTGAAAAGTATAGAAGGTTGTCAGATGAAAAAGTTGCCAAATAATTTTTATAATAGAATTATGGAGTCACAATTTTCTTTGACAGTTATTAACCCTGGTACCCCTGATGAAGTAAAAAGAAATGTTTTCAAACGAATTAATACTGGTGGGGTCCCATTAAGTTCACAAGAAATACGAAATGCCCTTTATGGAGGAAAGATTTCTTCCTTATTGAAAAAAATGTCTGAAATGAAATCTTTCAAGACTGCTACTGACAATTCCATCAAAAGTCTCCGAATGGAAGATAAAGAGTTATTGTTACGTTTCCTTTCCTTTGCTATTCGCAACCATTCTTCTTACAAGAAGACTCAAAATATAGACACATGGTTGTCAGACACTATGATTATTTATAATTCCTTACCTTCTTTGGATTCAAGAGATATCAAAAGAAGTATATCTAGAGGCTCAGTTAATGTATCTGATATTAAAACCTTAGACGAATCTACTGTCATTTCACATTTTGATATGGCAATGAGCAGAGCTGCCAAACTTTTTGGAAAACATGCTTTCCGAAAAAGTTATGGAACTTTACGTAGAAGACCAATCAATAAATGTTTGTTTGAGAGTTGGGGCGTGTTATTAGCAGATATGCCTAAAGAGCAATATGAGCGTTTATGTTCCCATAAAAAGCAATTTATAGATGAATATTCTAAATTGTTGGATGATAATAAATTTATCATTGCTATATCAAGAGATAGCATGCGACAAGGTTCTGTATCTTACAGATATGAAGAATTGACAAAGTTGATTAATAAATATTCGTTATGATTAAAGAAATCAGTTTACACGGATTTAAATCTTATGTGAATCAAAATTTTGATTTGCGTCCTCTAACCATTCTGACAGGGTTGAACAGTAGTGGAAAGAGTTCTGTTATCCAAGCTATCAGGCTTTTGGATAACATCGCTACATATAAAGATAAAAACAAAGCTTTTTATCAGTTAAATATAGGTGACAAAAGCGAAGTTAAAAACCAAAATAGTGATAAGATAGAGATTAAAGCGATAATTGACAATATAGAACATTCTCAAATTTCATACAATTCAGAGAAAGACATAAGTATTGCGCCATTTCCGAATATCATTTACATTTCTGCGTCAAGAAAAGGAGCGACATCGACCATTCCTCTATTTTCAAATTTTGAAATTGGACCAGAAGGTGAGAATGTCTTGAATGTGATAGAGCATTTTAGTGATGAAATTTTAGCAGACTCCTTACAGGGAGAAGCGGAGGGAAAAACATTTTCTTATGTTTTGTCTGGATGGTTACAAAAGATAAGTCCAGATGTGAAATTTGAGCCAAAATTAGCAAAGCAGGCAGATATATCCTATTCTTTATATGATCAACATCGCTCCTCTAATGTAGGCTATGGACTTAGTTATTCCTTACCTGTCATTGTAGCTTTGCTGCTCGGTACATTAAATCAGGATTCTTTAGTCTTGATAGAAAATCCAGAAGCTCATATACATCCAAGGGGGCAATATGAAATGTCACAGTTGATTTGTCTTTGTGTTGAAGCAGGGGCACATGTAATAGTAGAAACGCATAGTGATCATTTATTTGATGGCATTAGAATTTTTTGCAAAGAAAATAAAACTTCTTTTGCTGATAAGGTTATTGCCTATTGGTGTCAACTTGATGAAAACAAATGTACGAAAGTTGATTCTTGTCATATTAAGAGAAATGGTAAGGTTGATAATTGGCCGCAAGGAATGTTTGACCAATTTCTGATAGATGCTGAAAGATTAATTTGAAAATGCAATGAGTCAAATTTTTTATCTTAATGATCTGATGGCTGATGCTCCTATTGATGGTGTTGATGTTCAGAAAGAGTTTGAGAATACGATGCTTCAATATGCTCAAATTAGGAATGAGCCACTTCTAGATATAGAAAAATATGTGGTTATAGGTAATGAAGTTTCTAAAATAATGATAGGGGGAAAGTCCCTTAAAGAATTGATAAAAGGAGTAGAGGATAACGATTTGAAAAAAGTTTGTTATGGCTATTTTTGTTTACGAGACAATACAAATTTATTGGATTATAATTACCAAGATGCGGATTTTAATGATACTGTATTGGAAGAAATCTTAGACATGACTTTCCATAATGGTAAGTCATCTTTATATACAGCTATGGCAAGTTTAAAATCATGGTTGTTACTGTCTTTCCCTATAGAGAAAGAATGGAAAAATCCTATAGTAACATTGGATGATAAAAATAAGTATAAACTCAATAATTTCTATGGATCTAATCGTTACTGTATAGTAGATAAGATATTACAGGGGCAAGAAACAAGTGAAGCTTACTTAGTTCGTTTTACCCATCGATTAGACAACTTTACAATAGAATATAGCGATGACTTTAAGGACTATTTTCTAAAAATGCAAGTTGAAGAACTAAGAAATATGACTCTTCGATTGAATTTAGCATACTCAAGAAATCTAATAGCTCTTAACAAAGAGGATGAAAGGTTATATCGACATTGTTCATGTACTGGTGATTCCAATATGTTTGAGTTAAAATCATCTCATGATTTGGGGATCAGATTTTATCTTAAAAAGAAAGATGAAAGTCATTTGATTTTTGGTGGAGTAGGACGTAAATCTAATTATAAGGGGCTACAACAAAATAATGACATGATTAGGGCTTATCGCACAATAGAAAAATATGAAAAGGAAAAATAACAATATGCAGTCCCATCCCGTAAAACCTGGCGCAGACCTTTGATGGTCCGCCAACCTTAGAGCGTAGCGGTTCCAAGCACCGAGTAGGGCAGTTACATCCTTCCTTCTGAGGAGGAAGGCTTGGTTAGAGGTGGAGCTCCCTTTGGCTAAAGGGAGACGGAGGGATTAGAAAAAACTCTTTCTTTAATGGTAAGGAAAGATGGGTAGGTTTTCGAAAACTTTAATATGAAAGAAAAAGATTTATGCATAATTTCAACGACACCCAAATCATTATAATGGCTGGCGGTATAGGCAGCCGTTTCTGGTCTATGTCAACACCCGACTACCCCAAACAATTCATTGATGTGATGGGAGTCGGACGTTCCCTTATTCAATTGACAGTAGATAGATTGAAGCCAATCTGTCCTGTTGAGAATATGTGGGTAGTGACAAACGAGAAATATATCAGCATTGTCAAGGAACAAATCCCTGATATGCCAGTAGATAGAAATAGTCAATCTTTAGGGCGATCCTACCAAGGCTAAGCTTAACAGGAATCCTAACACCACCTCTTTCGAGGAATTGGTGAAGATTATGGTAGAGAGCGATATTGTCAAGGTTGCCGCTGAGAATGCTGGTCAGAAGGTTCGCTGCAACCAGACTGAGTATATAGAGAAGAGTATCGTGAAATCATACAACATTGTTATAAAAACAAGCTAATTAGTTAAATATGCATTATAATATTGTTATTGTCTCAAATGAAGGATACATACAACATGCGGCTGTGATGCTCGTTTCGTTATTCACTATGAATAAGGATAAACACTTTGTGATTTATCTTTTGACCGATGGAATAACAAATGCTACAGAGGATAAGTTGCGAGAAGTATGTGATGCACATCAGGCCGACCTAAAGGTAATCAAATGTAGAATAGATAATTTGGGTGATTTCCCGGTAGGGCAATGGAAGCCTATTATGTATTTCAAATTATTGATACCTCAATTGTTGCCTTTTACTGAAAAAAGATGTCTCTTCTTGGATGTTGATATGGTTGTTCATGATGATATAACATCTTTATACGAATGGAATTTAGGAGATAAAGTAATAGCAGCAGCAGAGGATATGCCTGATTGTGTTGCTTTCAAACCTCGTTTAGGGTTAAAGGATACTGACCTTTGTATCAACTCTGGTGTTATGGTTTGTGATTTGGAGAAATGGAGATTAATGGAGCAGAAACAGCCAATTATGGCCTATGCAACAAATATTATTTCCAAAATTGTTAACGAGCAAGATGTGTTAGCTTGCTATTTCAGAGATAAAATAGCGCTTCTGCCTATTCGTTGGAACATGACAACTTTCTATTTTAATCGTAAGTCAAAGATATTTTCAAAGTATTTGCCAGAATTAGAGGCTGCTAAACGATTCCCAGGAATTATTCATTTCGCAGCGCCAATCAAACCTTGGTTTAAGGATTGTCAGCATCCCTATCGCAAACTCTACAAGAAATATCTTATGCTTACCCCTTGGAAGAAGTATCATTTCCCGATATTTGAGCAACTTACTCCATGGGGGAGGGTCAAGAAAACCATACGTAATTGGCTGAACAGGCATAACTTGATGAAGGATGGAATCTTTACACCACCAATTAAATAAAAATGAAGAGATGAAACGAATAGATTATATTGACATAGCCAAGTGCTTTGCCATCTTGTGTGTTGTTATAGGGCATGTCCTATGTTATGATTTGTATGGGTTTGATCATGCATGGAAAAAGTCGTCTTTGATGCGATTTATTTATTCTTTCCACATGCCTTTGTTCATATTTCTCTCAGGATTAGTCTCTGTCACCTTCATAGAAAGAAAGTTCTTTATAAATGATATAGTTAAGAGAATGCATACCTTATTAGCGCCTTTTGCTATTGTGGGGGGAATTTATTCGCTCTGTATCAATGGAAACTTTCAATTCCTTTTTGATGATATGAAAGACGGATATTGGTATTTATGGGTGCTTTTCGCTTTTTATCTGTTTAGTTACCCATTAGCTTTCGGGGGGGGCAAATGGCAATATGTTATGCTACTTGCCATTTGGTTTTTAGCGCGTCATTATGTTGATAAAGTTCCTGGAGCAATTAATGATACATTAAGTTTAGGATTAATGGCACGTTATTATCCTTATTTTTTGTTAGGCAACTACATTAAGCATTTTAAGTTACATGAGTTAGCATTTGGCAGTAGCGGAGTCTTTTGTTTTGCGGCATTGGTTTGGGCTTGTTCTTCATTATTGGCTTTTAAGTACAGTGAATATCTAATATCTGGGGCTGCCATTTTTGTAATTATGAATTTATGCAAGAAAATGGACGAAGCGAATTGTAAATTTAAAAACTTTTTTGTTTATCTTGGTAAAAATACATTATATATATATCTATTTCATTATTTTGCATTGCAATTAATGAAAACGGAGTGCTTTACGCCCTTTTTGTGCGAGCATTCTAATTTTGTGATAGACTTGCTGCTTGCTGCCGTACCAACGACAATAGCAGTACTATTCTCAATAGGCATGAAAACGATAGTACAGCGTGAGTCGTTGTTGATGAAGATCGTTTTTGGAAAGTAATATATTTAGCATAGTCTGATAAAAAATGCGTAAAAATGTATAAAGTTTCGGTTATAATACCTAATTATTGCCATGCTGCTTATCTTGAACAGCGTATTGATTCTGTATTGAGTCAAACATATCAAGATTTTGAGGTGATTATATTGGATGATAATTCTCCTGATGATGGATTAAGTCGAATGGTCATTGAGAAATATAGAGAGAATCCTCATGTATCTCATATAGTTTATAATGATGAAAATAGTGGGAGTACTTTTAAGCAATGGGATAAGGGTATAAGTCTTGCAGAAGGTGAATATATATGGATTGCAGAAAGTGATGATTATTGTTCTCCCTTCTTTTTGGAGTCTCTAATGAAGGTTATCGATAAAAATTTTAATGTTTCTTTGGCATATTGCCAATCCGTATGGGTGAATAAGGAAGGCAAGGTAATCAAGAAAACTCTTAGATCTGGGGGGGCAAGAATCTATGATACAAAGTGCTTTATTGAGTGGTTTATGCTTTTGGGAAATGGTGTGACAAATGCAAGTTCTGCGGTATTCCTAAAAGATGCCGCTTTAAACATAGATAAAGAATATGCAAAGTATAAAGGTGCTGGTGACAGGTTGTTCTGGATAAAAATAGCAGAACAGGGAAACGTTGCTGTGATAAATGAAGGATTGAATTACTTTCGTCAGCATGGAGACAACACCACCTCTCGTTGTTACGTTAATGGTACTAATTTTTTTGAGGATAAGGAAATTTTCGATAAAATTTGTCATAAATACAATATTTCTTATAAAAATCAGATTTTTGTGTTTCAGGAAACATTGAAATTCGCAAAACAAATAAATTTTGCGAGTGAAGCAATAAGGAGAAGAGTTTTTGAGGTTTGGACAATGCCGACTTTCTTAAAGATGATAAAGCCATTTTACCAAACTTATGATTCTCTTATAACAATATTGCGTAGATATTTACGCCAAAAATCCTGATTAATAATTATATGTAAATGTGAAGTAATGAAGAAAATTCTATTTATAGGTAAAACGTTTGCGGAAGATAGAACGGCATGGTCAGGAACTATATACCAAACCATACAAGGCTTAAAACGAGCTGGCTATCAAGTTGATTACTTGAAAGCAGATAGAGATTATAAACAATCTTTTTGGGATAAATTATTGGTAACATATTGGTTAAAAGTACCTCATCTGTTTGGAAAGAACATACGTATGGACGAGTCTTTCTATGATGTGATGCGTTACAAATCTACGTTCAAGAATTTTGATTTTACCCCATACGATATAGTTTTTATAGATACATATATCTCCATAGTTTATGCTTTACCAAAGAATATAAAGGCGAAAATTGTCCATTTGGCAGATGCTACAGTTGATTCTTTATTTGATTATTATATAGAGTTTTCTAATTTAATAATCCATAATTATTGGGAAGCACATGTTATAGCCAAAACAGCTTTCAGGCGTTCAGATTTGTTAATCGTCTCATCTGATTGGTGCAGAGACAATGCGATAAAGCAATATGGTTGTAATCCTTCCAAAATAAGAGTTATAGAGTTCGGTGCTAATATCGATTTGAAAGATGTTCCTGCTGTTCCGAAACGAATAGATGGGAAAAAGCATTTGAATATTTATTGGAGTGGAGTGAATTGGGAGAGAAAAGGCGGCAATGTGGCTTTGGCTTGCTGTGAAGAGTTATTGCGACAAGGCTATGACATATCTTTTAATATTACAGGTATGAAAGAACTTCCTCGAGAGTGCTACCAAGCTGATGGTAATATAAAGCCTTACATTTATAATCATGGTTTCCTAAGTAAAAATGACAAGACATCTTACAATAAACTGATTTCCATCATGCGAGAACAAGATATATTCTTGTTCCCAAGTAAGGCAGAATGCAGTAGTATTGCTTTGTGTGAAGCTAATGGATTTGGTTTGCCTTGTTTTGTATATGATACAGGAGGAACTGGTAATTATGTTGTAAATGGAGAAAATGGCTATATGCTTCCTTTGCATTGTGGGGGAGCAGCATTTGCAAAGAAAATAATAGAATGTATCAAAAATACAGAATTAAATAGTGTTTACTGAATAATTTATAACTCTCTGATATTTAAGTTTATATAACTTTATTTCTTCGTT
>OBAH01001262.1_pt1 | contig 15013 bp, 15 predicted proteins | sample 1517491 | NCBI WGS metagenome assembly OBAH01 (sample SAMN04571697, study PRJEB22368) | human gut metagenome | biome: human gut; material: stool | host: Homo sapiens | place: Luxembourg | collected 2012-08-03
GGTTCGCCCGGTCCAGTGGACCGGGTTTCACCCTGCCATCTGGCTTATTTCTGTGCCTGGGGGATCAGCAGCGACCGGATATCGACGGTCACCTCGGTCGATGCCGGGTCGTCACTGCCGCGGGTCAGCTCATCAATATACTGGTGGATTTTCTGTATTTGTTGCAGGTAATAGCACAGTTTTTGGGCTATCTGCACCCGATGGTTAGTCAGCCCACGATCACAGAATTGTTGATTCTTAACGTATCCAATCTGGTCATAATGTCCTGCATCTTTATAGCACTTAAACACTTCGGCATGCACCGCCTCGAAACCATCATTTAACTCACGGCACGGATCTGTATTGTAAATATCTATGGCTAACCCCAGGTTATTCTGCTCCAGCAGGATCCAGCCATACAGGGTTCTGCTGGCCGGAATGTCTCCCACCCACAGGTTCCCCCTGTCATCCCCATAAATATACATCTTCAGTAACTCGGAAAGGCGACCTTCAAGCTGCGCCAGTTTTATGCGTAACTGCCCCTGGACACTTTCAATCTGGTTATGGAGCGCCAGATTCAGTTCAAGCATATAAAAAAACAGATTGATATGGGCATCGGTGATGGCAGTGAAACTCCGCAGAGAGGCCTCCCCGGGGCAATTCTTTATATGCAGTTCGTCCGTCACAGAGATTCCCTGATGCTCCAGAATGGCATAGAGATCGATACCGCGTCCTCTGACGTCCCGTAACCCTTCCGGGGTCGGCATTTCGAAACAGGCATCATAATGGTCGATAAACTGCTGATACCTGATACCCGTATCGTTAAAACGCTGCTCTCTGATATCGTCCAGGATCCGGGTGACCTGGGAACGGACTGCCCGCTTAAAGGCTTCCACATCGACATCGTTATAGTACGTGATATTCATCTGCTGACCGATCAGGTACGGCGGCAGCATCTCAGGCAAGCGATTATTTGAAACGAAACGACCAGTGGCCGCATCTCTGCCAGGCTGGCGTGGCGCCTCCAAGATGATCGTTCTTTCTGTCACCTGTTTCTCAAACGCCGTACGGGTTTCTACTTTCCTGGCCATGCTTATCTCCGTGAGTCAGGGCTGCACAATGGCCATTATTAAAACGTAAAAATCCCGCCCCCGCAAAATTTCCGGCTCAGCCAGAATCCGGATCTGCGCCGCGGGAAACACACAAAGGATATGATAATCAAACAAAGTGCATAAAATCATACTGAATGTGATATTTATCATAAATCATGGAATCATACCTGATATGCTGTTTTCCAATTTATTAGAAAATCATTTTAGATATGATTTTTTACCTATCCGGACATTATCAGACGGAGCGTGCAGGATGGGGTCCGCTTGGAAAACGGAAATTATCCCACGCTAAGACTATATTTTGTACAGCAGTGGAGAAGGATGAGAGACCAGCAGTTCATTAACAGGGACTCCTTTTTGCTTAAGCGGCTCAATGGTTCTTTCTATATAAACCGTATTCCAGAGTGTTATCGCCGCCGTATGTAGTGTCAGCGCCGGTGGCGTGGTAACGCTGATCCTCCCACCCCCAGATCCCTGATTTCATTCAGCCGGTGCATGAAGGATGCTCGCCCAAGGGCCTCACCCTTATTCAGCCCCGCCTGTATGCATCGGCCTAAGCCTTTATCGCAAAATCAGTCCAGCATAAACAGCGTCCGATCTCTGCAGAAAATCGCCCTCTGCGCTACGAGTTTGAACGCATTTACTCTGTTTATAGGTAACATTCGCTCCACGATATAATGATATCGGCAACGTATTCAGCATCCTGAGCATGAGTCAGAAGGTGATCCGCCTTACCCAACGAAATGAAACTCTTGGGATGCTTTGCTGCTTTGAATATTTTTTCGGCCTGCTCAATTAACACAGTATCATCTTCAGTCGCATGAAAAATAAGCAGAGGCTTGTTCATGGCGAACACCTTATGAGCGATTTTGTGTTCCTGAATATTGTCCAGCATCTGTTTCTTTAAGGTAAATACCCGCCCGGCCAGCTCAACGGGATAGGCTCCATGCTGGTTAATGTTTTCAACATCATCCTTAAAAAGACGTTTTACGTGTGTCAGTTCTCCGGGTGATCCTATGGTGACAACGGCCTTTGCCTCAGGAACTTCGCCGGCAATAGACAGAATGGCCGATCCCCCCAGGCTATGGCCGATGAGCAAAGAAGGCGCTTCGTACTGTCGGCGGAGATAATCTACCGCGCAAAGCAGGTCCGAAATATTGGATGAGAAGTTGGTGTTGGAAAAATCCCCTTCGCTGTTTCCCAGACCAGTAAAATCAAACCGGAGAACGGCGATAGCATTCTCTGTCAGTTTCCGCGCAATACGCGCCGCGCCTTTGAGGTCTTTGCCACACGTAAAACAATGAGCTAACAGCGCAAACGCTTTAGGATTTTCAGGAAGTTCAAGCAATCCGGCCAGTTCTTCACCAGCCGCATTTTTGAACGTAAATTTTAGTTTTTTCATAGGATATTCCAGGTCTTAAACTGATTTCATATGTTTGATCGCAGGGAAAAATAATCTTCTGCTCTGCATCTGGCATTACGCGTTTTCCTTCCTCTACTGGGGATGTGAAACAGAATTCATTCCGAATGCCTGTCCTCACCTTCCAGTTTGAAAGCTGATTATTGCTTCCTGTTCGGTGATCACTTACGCTAAGCTACCAACTAGATGGTAGCTTACAAGAATTTTATGAGGTCTCACTGAATGGCCAATTGCGCGCTCATTCTTAAAATATCCCTGGCAATGCTGGCGTTTGCTGCAAACTCTATTCTGTGCCGTCTGGCCCTGCAGGGAGGCCACATTGATCCCCTTTCATTCAGCAGCCTCAGGCTGGCCAGTGGTGCACTCGTCCTGTCACCTTTCTTGTTTTATCACGCAAAAACTACATTATCGCTGTGGCGTCCGCTGAGCGGATTTTACCTCATGGTGTACGCAGTGCTCTTCTCTGTCGCCTATATCCATCTCGATACCGGGGCAGGTGCGCTGTTACTTTTTGGTGCCGTACAGTTTGCGATGGTGATCCACGGATTATTTAAAGGGGAATCACTCTCCGTTACCGGCTCCTCATCGTGTATAACCCCTTTCTCTCTGGCCGTTTTGTCCTGTCAGGATGTCGTCAGAACCCGGCATAACACCCTGTGCCGGGAACACAAAAGGCACGGATGAACAGGTCGTGAATATTCTTAGTGAAGCCTGCTGATGACATGTCTGGCGACAAAAAAATGCCGCCCTTAAGGGGCGGCTTATGCCAGCGTCACGGGGTTATCGTCTGACCGCCATGATGCCCGCATCGACATCCCAGATAGCGCCCGTCACCCATGAGGTTTTGTCAGACAACAGGAAGAGAATAGTGTTTGCCACATCTTCGGCAGTTCCGACGCGTCCCAGCGGGTGGAAATCGTTCAGCGACTTCATAGCATCTGCGATATCCGCTTTGTCCATGAAGCCTTCGTATATCGGCGTATGAACAATCCCGGGAGACACCGCGTTGACACGAATACCCGCGCTGGCCAGCTCAATCGCCAGATTACGCGTCAGGGCATGCAGACCCGCTTTTGCCATTGAATAGGCCGAGGCCGGCGAGTCACCCAGTGCAGCCTGAGCACCAATCGAACCGACGTTGACGATAGACCCTTCGAGCTTCGCGGCGAGCATGTTCTTCACGACATCCTGTGTAATAAAGAACGTGGCTCGGTTCAGCGAAAGATACATGTCATAATCGGCAAAGCTGTGCTCGGTAAATCCTTTGGGCATGAAGATACCGGCGGCATTCACCATCAGGCTGATATCGCGATGGTGAGCATTAATTTCCTGACGGATAGTTTCCATACCTTCTTCGGTCATCAGGTTCGCCGCGATGACCGCAACCGGTCCCAGAGGGCTCAGTTCTTTTTGCACCGCTTCGGCTTTGTCTTTTTTATTCCCGGTCAGCACGACACTGCCGCCCGCTTCCAGTACCATGCGTGCCACGGCCAGGCCCATGCCGCTGGTACCGCCGACGACGAGCAGTTTTTTACCTTTGAAAAAAGTGTTCATTTTCTGACTCCATTACTGGTGGGTAAGACGTTGCCGGCAGCGTGAAACTGCCGGCGGTTGACGGATTAAATACTGCAGCCATCCGTTCCGCAGGTCTGACCCGCAGTGGCTGAAAATTCGGTTTGCTGTTCATCCCAGACCTGACGCAGGGCATTCAAAAAGTTATCTGCTGCCTGAGCCCCGCTGATGGCATATTTTTCGTTCATCACAAAAACCGGAACGCCGCTGAGGCCAATAGACTGTGCGTGGGCTTCATCGTCGGAAACGGTGGCGCGAAAATCGTCATTTCCCAGGGCGGCTTCAGCGTCAGCTTTCGGCATACCGGCTTCTACGGCCATGGCAACGAGCTGCTGACGGTCAAAGAGAGAGCGACCTTCGGTGATACTGCCATGATAAAAACGTTCTTCCACCGCGTCCGCAATTCCGGCCTTACGCGCGGCAACCAGCAGGGTGTGTGCATCTTCTGTATCACCAAACATCATGCCGTCGAAGTTGTAGATCAGACCTTCAGATTTACCGGCGGTGCCCACCTGATTCATCATCAGCTCCGCTGAATGCTGACTGCCCAGCTTTTTAACGATGGCATCCTTAAAAGGCATCGCGGGAGTACCACCGGCCAGACGGTAGCTGTGATGGCGGATCACCACCTGGTCGCGAAATTCAAAGCGATTCAGACCCTGTTCAAATCTTTTTTTAGCAATCCAGCACCACGGGCAGACCAAATCTGACCAGATATCGATGGTAAGGGTGGGTTTCAGCGTTTGCATAATGATTCCTCAAAGACGTTGGGCGGTCGGATCTCACTTATCAGAGAACCGCGACCGTATGGGATTTATTGCGCCTGCCAGACCGGGTAATCGGTATAGCCTTTTTCCGGGGAACCACTGACGCCGTAGTAGGTGGCGCGGTCACTTTCTGCCAGTGGCCAGCCGTTTTGCATTCTTTCAACCAGATCCGGGTTAGCGATGTAGGGCACACCAAATGCCACCAGATCCAGCTCATCATCTTCCAGAGCCTGCTCTGCGATATCACGGGTAAAACCGCCGGCAGCGATGATGGTGCCTTTAAACGTGTTGCGAAAACGGCGGCGGAAGCCTTCCGGAAGTGGCGCTTTGGTGTACACCGGCTGATAGTAAAGGTGTACGTAGGCCAGTTCCCGCTGACCGAGCGCGTCGGTGATGGCTGACCAGGTTTGCTCTTCACCTTCATACGGCGCGAGGTCATAAATGCGGCCGAACGGTGACAGGCGCACGGCAACGTGGCTGTTACCCACGGCTTCCGCCACGGCGTCAATGGTCTCCAGCAGGAAACGCTGACGATTTTCCACCGAGCCGCCGTATTCGTCGGTGCGGGTGTTCAGTTCGCTACTGAGGAACTGGTCAAAGATGAATCCGTTTGCCGCCATGATTTCCACGCCGTCAAAGCCGGCTTCCATCGCCAGGCGTGCGGAGTGCACGAAGTCTGCAGTGATGCGTTTAACTTCATGCGTTTCCAGCGCGCGTGGCTGGCTTGGTACAACCGGGCCCGGTTCTCCGGATTCGGTCAGCGCAAAAACGGTGGTATTGACCGCCTGAACGGTGCCCGCTGAAACCGGCGCTATGTGGCCTGGCTGAAGAGAGACGTGAGACATACGGCCGACGTGCCAGAGCTGCGCGAAAATACGGCCACCTTTGGCGTGAACCGCTTGTGTCACCTTACGCCAGCCCTGGACGTGTTCGTCGTTGTAGATACCAGGGGTATAAAGGTAACCCCGGCCTTCTTCTGAAACCGGCATCCCTTCGGTGATGAGCAGGCCAGCAGAAGCACGCTGTGCATAGTACAAAGCCACGACCTCATCCGGCACGTCATTCATGGTGCGGGTGCGGGTCATCGGTGCCATGACTACACGGTTTTTTAACGCCAGGCCAGACAGATTGTAGGGGGTGAAAAGCTTACTCATCGTATACCTCACAAAAAACAAAAAGGAGTATCCCGGCAGGGATTTGCACAGCCCGGCAGTATCATCGACTGGACGTCGCGCACTGGAGTTGCATAAACATCTGATGGGTGGCAATATACCAACCATCTAGTAGGTAGGTCAATGGCTGTGTCGTATTTTTTTGTCATAACGCAGCCATTTCTGAATTGTCACTCATTTTGCGAGGTCATCACCATGCGTACATTAACAGCTTATAACGAAGATAATTTCCGCCAGATAGAGCAGTACAAAGGAATATCGGTGGTACGTTTCTCTGCACCCTGGTGTCCGCCCTGTCAGGCCAGCGAAGAAATGTTCAGTCAGTTTGCAGACCGGCTCGATAGAGATATTCAGGTGGGGAAAGTCAATGTAGATCAGGCGCCGGTGCTGACAACCAAATACGAGATCTGGGGGCTGCCGTCTGTGCTGATATTTCATGAAGGGCAATTAGTTAAACGCATACCGGGTGTGAAACCTGCATCGGTATATGCTCAGGCTATTGCGGACATAAAAAAAGGGCAGTAATGCCCTTTTAACGTGGAATTTATTAATGCTTAACCGCGTGCCTGACCGACGGCATCCAGAGTGCGGGCTGAATAAATGACCGCCGCGCCAGCGTTGAGGTTAATCGCCACGCCCAGCGCTTCAGCAATTTCAGCGTCGGTTGCACCGGCTTTCACAGCTGCGTCGGCGTGAAAAGCAATACAGCCGTCGCAGCGGGTTGTGACTGCGCACGCCAGGGCAATGAGTTCACGCACTTTTGCGCCCAAAAGGTCAGTTTTGTTACCTGCGTTGCCCAGGGCAACCACGCCTTTCATGGTCTCGGGGGTCAGTTTGCCCAACTCGCCTAAACGTTGCATTAACTCTGAGCGATAGTTGTTCCAGTCCAGCATAGTGTCATTCTCCTGAATGAGGGGTATTAAGAAGCAGTTTTATATACTTAAGGCTGTTGGCGAAGACTTCGGGTCTGGCCGTTGCATGCGCCACTACGCTTGAGCCTTCACAGACATTAATGATCATCAAAGCAATATCTGATGGTTCGGCATGGGATGAAAACTCACCTGACTCCATGCCCGCCCTGACGACTTTTGTGAGCCACTCGATTTGCATATCGAAATAAAGTGATGTCTGTACAGTAATTGCCTGAGGCAGATTGGCGGTCTCTGCTGACAACGCACAACACAGTGGCAGTAGCGAAGCTTTATGGCTTTGCGCGAAGATATCGATGTAAGCCGCAATTCTTCTCTCCGCGCTTTTCTCAGTCGCCTCTATCTGCTCAAATACGCGTTGTGTATCAGAGAACGCCTGTATTACCACCTGCTCACCCAGAATATCTTTGGTCGGGAAATGGTGATGAATACTGGCCTTGGTGATACCCACTATTTTTGATAAATCAGCATAGCTGAATGCTGAATACCCTTTTTCGCGCATCAGGTGTTCTGCTTCGCTGAGCAGCCGTTCCCGTGTCATGGTTGTCATAATTACTCCATATAATCTACTAGTTGATAGATTATATTGTTGCTATTTTTCCGTAGCAAGTTGTATCACTGACTCAGTATCGTGCAGAACTGAACGTCACTGCCATCCTGCATTCTGAATGGCAGCATTACATCTCTGACATCACGCCAGGCGTGTAATCATTTCAACCGGATTAGCCAGAGTATCGTGGATTGGCGAATTCTTTTGCATTTCGCTGACCAGCGCTTCTAACTCCTCGCGACTGGCGGTCTTGCTCGTAAGGTGAACATCGACGCGAATAGATTTCGCACCTTTACGCACGTTGCTGTCCAGCCCAAGGAAGCCGTTGAGGTTGATATCGAAATTAAGATCCAGCTCGATACCGTCCAGGTCGATCCCTTTTTCAGCAGCCATCATGGTAAGGGTGGCGGTATAACAGCCAGCCAGCGCCTGCATGATGTATTCAGTCGGGCTCATGCCGGTATCGGTGCCGAGTAAACCTGCGGGTTCATCACCGATATTAGAAAATTTCCCCACACGGCTGGTATCGATAACGCCGTTCTGGATTGTGGCGCCGGTCTCTGTGCGAACGGTTAATCCGCCGCTGGAACGGGCTTTCATCTGGAAAGTCAGGTTACCCAGGCCAGGCTGGCTGCGAACTGCTTCACGGGTATTGTGGATCGCAGCTGCGTCTGCAGAAGGTTTAACGGTAGTAGACATAATGGCTCCTGTAATTTCTTGATAAAAGGTATAGCTGGTGCAATCAGTATCAACCATCTAGTTGGTAGATTAATATCGCGAACCTCTTCTGTCTACTCTTTTATAAAAAATAGGGGGAAAAGAACCCAGCAGGCTGTTTTATTTCATAATAACCATTTGATTTTTTTTATAATCTTCCCAGCCGCTCACTCTTGCAGCAATCCAGCCTTTACCCGAAGGATAGTCTGGCGGGTGGTATTAAATTCCCGGGCAATAGCACTGATACTGATGCCAGCATTTAGGCGCTCTGTCACTGTTTGCTTTTGTTCCTCGCTCAGGATGGGGGGGCGACCGAAGCGTTTTCCAGCCGCTTTTGCCCTCGCAATACCTGAATACGTTCGCTCAAGCAGCAAATCCCGCTCAAACTCCGCTACAGCAGAAATTACCTGCATAGTCATTTTTCCGGCCGGACTGGTCAAGTCAACGCCTCCGAGTGCGAGACAATGAACGCGAATATCTAAAGCCGCCAGTTGCTCTACTGTTTTTCGGATATCCATCGCATTACGACCCAGACGGTCAAGTTTGGTGACAATCAGTACATCCCCATTTTCCATGCGATCTAGCAACCGGATAAATCCGGGGCGTTCGCTGGCAGCAACCGAGCCACTGATATGCTCCTCAATAAGTCGTTGGGATCTGATGGCAAAACCCGCCGCTTCAATTTCACGACGCTGGTTTTCTGTGGTCTGTTCCAGAGTTGAGACCCTGCAGTAGGCAAAAACACGTGACATGGGAAACTTTCCGTACGAAATGGATGTCCGAATTATAACGTGTGTCCGAAATTAATTTCACTAAGTTTCGGACATGTGCTGTAAGTGGTGTACGAAACCGACCGATTTCGGTCAGTGCAAAGTGATAACTTAAATGAACTATATGCAGGGGAGGCATTTATGCCACGGAGACAAATACTCAGTAGTGAAGAAAAAGAACGCTTGTTGGTTGTGCCGGATGATGACGTTCTTCTGACGCGCATGTGCTTTTTGAACGAACATGACCTCGCGCTTATTAATAAACATCGCAGGCCAGCTAACCGCCTGGGTTTTGCTGTTTTACTTTGTTATTTGCGAGGACCAGGATTTCCACCCGACAATAATGAGTCCCCTCACTACGGGGTTGTTTCCCGGCTTGCGGCTCATTTGAAACTTCAGCCTGATCTGTGGGCAGAGTATGCATCAAGAGAGGTCACCCGCTGGGAACATCTGGCTGAACTCTACCGCTACCTTGAATTATCTCCCTTCAGCCGGGCGCTGCAAAAAAACTGTATTCGCCACCTTTATCCCCACGCCATGCGGACAGACAGAGGTTTTTTACTTGCGGAAGAAATGCTCTCCTGGCTCCACAGTAATAAGATTATTTTCCCCTCTGTTGAGGTGATCGAACGAACCCTTGCTGAAGCAACAACGCTTGCTGACAGAGCGGTTTTTTCTGCGCTGACCGAGCAGCTTGAACCGGGGCAAAAAGCGGCACTGGACCGCCTGCTGGTATCTGAGGGTGAACAACCTTCACGACTGGCCTGGTTGCTTCAGCCTCCGGGAAAAATAAACGGCAAAAATGTCCTGCAACATATCGACAGGTTAAATGCGATAGAGTCGCTGGCACTGCCTGACGGTATTACGCTTTCCGTGCATCAGAACCGGCTCCTGAAACTCGCACGCGAAGGCAGGAAAATGAGTAGCCGGGACCTGGCAATATTCACGGATGTTCGCCGTTATGCCTCGCTGGTTTGTATTATATCGGAAACCAGAGCCACCCTGACTGATGAAGTTATTGATCTGCAAGCCGTGTCGAGGGCGTCAACTCCTGGCTGGATGCCTTCATATCGGATTCCAAGCGGTGGTTTACCAAACCAGTATCATTCTCAAATGTGCTTGCATTTTCCTATCGTAGCAATCCGAAAGATTTAGATGATATCAAGTCCAGTCTGTAACGTCAGTGATATAAAAGGATATGATTGTCTGATGTCTGTCACTGACCATTTTACGGATAGAAACAGAGTAAAAATTCATATAGACAATTACTTAACAAAAATGAGGCAAATTAACCCCCTTATTTGTCGTTTTGTTCATGATAATAGACGCTATCCTACTGGAACCCTGACGTACACAGAACCAGGACACAAATATTCGACCATTCTTCCCCCGTGAGGAATGGTCTTCTTTTTCATCAATTACCCAGCAATTTCCCCGATAACTCTTGTATTTCCCTGCCCAGTATAGCGTAGTATTTAGTCCCAAAGAATAACGATTAGCAGCACCCGAAACACTTATGTTACATTGCGTAATGATAACGCAACATAGCTATCTAAACCTTAAACTGGTATGATATTTGCGAACTGGTGAATATATAACATCAGACAGTGTATTGAAGCGGTCCAGGGGATGTCACCGGGCCGTTTTTTTTATTTGAAGGTATTATTAACTGAAATACTGATAATGATATATTCAGAGATTTGAAGTTGTCCCTTAAAAGTACTGTAAGAAATTGATCTTTTAATACTTAATCTAAATAGGTTAGGTATGACCGTGCCCAGGGAACAGCCGTGAGGATGGATTATCGTAACTACAAATTGTGTAAACACAAAAAGAGTATGTACTTTCCGGCCTTCAGCCAAAAGATATTCACTCACCACGCTGTCCAGCGCGTTCAAAATCATGTCTGGTAATACGTTAAACTGAACCGCAACAAGCCAGTCTATATAACAGCCTGAAAAAAATGAAAAAATAAATCATAAGAATTCTAAAGTATATCTGCGTATATGCCGATACACCTATATATTTACCATGGAGGTTCTATGTCTATATCAATACAAACTAATACAAGTATAAAAAGTTCTAACAGTTCAGCTAATAGTGAATCATCTCAGATATCACAAATTTTAAAGAAGATACAGTCACTTACAGAAAAACTTGGTAAGGTGTCGTCAGAAGATGGTATGACAACAGATCAGAAGAAAGAGATGGTGGCTATCATACAAAAGCAAATTCAAAGTTTGTCTGCTCAATTACAACAGTTACTAAAACAGCAGGCTGAGAAGCAGGACAAGGAAACGCAGACTCAGTCAGGTAAAAGGGAAGATAAGAACCTCGAAAATACTATTGATGTTTATGTATGAATAGGTATTCCGGTGTGGACAACCCTCACAACCGTTGAATAATTTTGGCCTCGTGACGAGGCCTATTCAAAGGTCTCCGGACAGACGTCACCGAGATGACCGTGGCGCCGGACCCTTTAAATCATTCAATTAATAACCTTACTTGTAGAGGTTCTCTCACTTAACATGTTCCTAGCCTAGCGGGGACAAATGCGATAGCAGTTGCTCGTTGATCTTCATCCCTTTACGCTTCAGGGCATCGACCGCTCTTTCCATATAGACGGTATTCCACAACGAGATAGCTGCCGTCAGCAGCGTCAGTCCGCTGGCGCGGTAGCTCTGATTTTCCGGTTTACGATCCTTGATTTCACCCAGACGGAGAAGGAATACCGCGCGCGCCAGCGCGTTACGGGCTTCTCCTTTATTCAGTCCCGCCTGGACCCGCCGACGAAGTGCCGGATCGCGGAACCTGTCGAGCATATACAGCGTTCGTTCAATACGGCCAATTTTCCTCAGTGCTTTGGCAAGTCCGTTTTGCTTGGGGTAGCTGGCTCGTCACGGTTCCCTGCTTTATCGAGGTTGCCAGGCGCAGCACTTCACGCCAGTGAATTTCGATCTCTTTCAGATGGAACTGGTCACCCTGACCTGCTCTCCATTGATTATCAGAGGCCAATGTTAGTCCCGCATCAGGGTAATCATGACAAATTCTCACTTCCGCTCTTCGCTCACAGCTGCCTGTCTACGTGGTCAATCTCCCTTACCGCAGCCTGGTAGTACAAAAAACGACCTTAACGTACAATAATTTTCGATATCCAAACTGACTCCAAGAAGAATATACCCTCAGTAACGGTGGCGGGGATTTGCCATGGACATAATATTGATACGACAACTGACCATTGATATTCATGGTAACATACTGAATAAATTGAATTTACTCTAAATTTATTCCTTCCTGTGCCGATAATTAAAGGGTCAGGAGGGAAGGGTTATGAACGATTTTCATATTTTAAGTCTTTGTGTTCAGAATAAGGATGTGGTAGGCGCCATGCGTGTGCTGCGGGATAAATCAGAGTTTGCGGCACGCATAATTCTGGAAAAATTAAAGGTTCGCGTGACGTCACAGACAGGCAGGGCTTTCTGGCATCATGTTCAGGACTGGCTGCTGATGGCGTGCCGTCAGGAGAATACACCGAATGAGTCACACGGTTCCCAGCCTTCTTCGACCCCTTCAGACACCAGGGCAGATCAGTCCTGCTGCCCTGGATATGGTCAAAGTGCTGGCACTGATCGCCATGCTGGCCGACCACATCAACACCCTGTTCCTGACGCCCGGCAACCTGCTTTTGTATGCGGCTGGCCGGATGGCCTTCCCCCTGTTCACGCTTATCTGGGCGATGAACGTGCAGCGCACACCGGAACGGCTCCAGGTGAGGGCAAACCGTCTGTGGAGATGGGCCGTCATAACCCAGCCTGTATTCAGCCTGGCTTTTGCGCATCACCATCCGTGGTGGGCACTGAACATTCTTTTCGTGTTCGCAGGTGTCACGCAACTGCTTGCCCTACAGTACAGGTACGGAAAAAAAGGGCTGATGGCTGGCGTACTGCTGCTGGTCGTCCTGGTCTGGCCGCTGAGCCCGGCCAGTTATGGCCTGGCGGGTATGGTTCTGGCCACCGGCATGGTCATAGCAACGGGCGGGCAGACGTCTGCCGTGCAGCGCACGGGGGTTATCGTGTCCGGGCTGTCACTGTGCTGTCTGAACGGGGTATCACACCTGCTGAGTCTGCCGGCAGACACGCTGCTGTTCGCCACCCTCCCCACACTGGTTTTCCCCATTATGGCCATTTACCTGAGCATTCAGCTGTGCCCGGAGGGCTGCCCGCGCTTTATGCCCCGGCATTTTTTCTACATCGCCTATGCCGGCCATCTGCTGGTTCTGCTCATCCTGATGCAACTCTGGTGAGAGAGCCACCGTTTACGGGGCGTCAGCGTGGCCCCGGAATTCTGCGTCCCTGCTCCAGCAAATCAATGGCCAGTTGCAGATAAAGCACCTGGTCCGGCGCCCATTTGCCGGTTTCGGCAATCTCATTTCGCAGCACAGTGACGATATTTCCACTGGTGGAATCGTGTCCTGCCTCCACAAGTGAAAAAACGATGCTGCCCACGACCTGGCACATTTCTTCATGCTGGCGCAGGAACGCTTCTGAATAGTCCATCCTGTTTTCTCCACTGCGAATCTGTTCAAAATTACGGCGCATGCTCATTATGCCGCGTAGCGGCATGGAGACGCCAGCAGGAGTCACACTGAGAGCAGTCGGTGGGAGGCGTCGTGACCGGCGCAGCCGTTACGGATTGATAGTTTCTGCCTTGCCCACCACCTTCCCTGCAAAGCCAAACCCACTAAAAGCCACTCTGTAGCCGGTTTGCGCCGTCGGAGTGGTCACGACAAGGCATGGCCGCAGTCGGGGCGTATCTCCGCGTTTGTGGGCCGTGAGGCCCGCTTACGGGCGTGTACTAAAAACTGCAAGCGGCACCACCCACCGCGACACTGAATTCTAGTTACAACATCCCTTCAGAAGCGAGGGTGTTCCGGCCCTTCGGGCCGGGGCAGCGTCGGTCTGGCAGGGTAAGGGGTGTGCTCCGGGGTGGGTTTCTGCGCCACCGGGGCCCGTCGCCAGGCGACGGGAGGTACCTTTGTCTTTTTTCTGAGCGCGCGGCCGGGGGCCGCTGCATGCGAAGGCATTATCGGTTTTCCCCGTTATCCACAGAAGTTATGCAGTGAACAGGAGGTATCTTTTGTGAATATAAGTAAAGGGTGAAACCCTGAATATTTTGCAGGTATCTGAATGTCAGTTGCAGGTAATCCTTTTTCCCCGTTTGCGGATATATGTAGATAAACGGGCCGGTATGGCATCCCCTACGGGAAATCACGCAGGCTGTTGCAGGAAAAGGGATACATTCACGGGGCTGGTGTTCAGAAAACAGGCAGGGATAATGTCGGGACGTGAGAAGGCCTCCGCCGTCAGGCGGATAAACCAGAAAAGGGGTCAGTGCGGCGGGGAAGCGCCCGGAATGGCCAGGTCGACCAGCTCCAGCTGGTACAGCTGTGACCAGACCATTTTCTCAAACTGGCGGGGCGTCAGGTGCTGCGTCCGGCCCTTCAGACTGCGCCAGAGCTGCTCTGACACCTGGCGCTTGCGTTCATCAAAAGGCAGGTCAGACAGTTTCTGACGCATTTTACCTTCGATGGCCCGGGTCCGGCGGCTGAGAAGGGTCTGATGCCGGCAGCGTTCGTACCAGCGGCGACGGGCGGCTTTCAGGGACAGGGTTTCGCCGGGCTTCAGCTGGCCATCGTCGATGGCCTGAAGACGCATCTCCTGCTCCGCGCGCAGCCTGTCCATGTTCACCCCGGTCAGCTGCCAGCCTGCGTCAGTGATAATGACGTGTTTCGGAAAACGGCAGCCGTTCACGCAGTCCCATTCCGCCGGCGGGCATTCGACCACCCCAAAGCGCTCCAGCTCGTGGATCAGGCGCGAAACGCGTGACGTTGTCACAGCCTGCTCCGCAATGATGTGGTCATCCGCATCCCGCGGGCTGAGCGCGGCCGCCAGGGCAGAGACATTGATGGTCACCACACTGGTGGCCAGATCGACTTTGTTGATGAAAAGGATGAACAGCGCATCCA
>OBAH01001271.1_pt1 | contig 14949 bp, 14 predicted proteins | sample 1517491 | NCBI WGS metagenome assembly OBAH01 (sample SAMN04571697, study PRJEB22368) | human gut metagenome | biome: human gut; material: stool | host: Homo sapiens | place: Luxembourg | collected 2012-08-03
CAGCACGATGCTGGACGGGAATGTGCTACTTCGTCAAAAACGTGATGAAGTTCCTGAGGGAACTTTGTCTTGTCCTGACCGAAATCTGGCGGTTTTTCATCATTATCGTCACTATGAGGGTCTACGTCTGCTACCCTCTGTCTGTGAACAGAAAATAATTCAGCAGACCCTAAATAGTTCTGGGAAGAGAATAAACATACGGACAGTAATTCGCTTCTTTTCTTCAAGTGAAAGGTCGTTCAAGAATCGAATGGTCATCGGAACGGATTCTTCAGATTCCTCATCACCTATCCACCATGGCATTTCATAGCCTTCTTTGGCAGTTGAGCGGAAGTATGTTCTGACCTTTTGTATTTTCTCTTTTTCTTCAAGGATGCGGAAAGAATTATAGTCGATTTTCATCTTTTGGAAGATGTTCTCACGTTTCTTCTCTTCCAACTCCATGTCTATCTGATAGCGAGGCTGATGGGTGAGAGATATATTGTCCAAACAATCCTCGTATGGCTTGCAACGGAATTCAGCAAAGTCTCCTCCCAATTTTGCAAACAACATATAAATCATCGAAACATCTTCTATGCGAGTAGATTCCACGATGCTACTACCTACAGACTTCCATGTGTCGCTTGCGGTAGTTTTTACCTCTACGCCATAGTATTGCTCTGCTTGAATGTCTGGGAACTTTGCACCCGAAACCAACTTGATTTCTTCTGGGCGGAAAGGAGTTTGCGGGGCAACCTCATGCAAGGCTTTCGTGAGTTGTTTATAAATGCGCGAAAAATATAAGAAAGGCAAAAAAGTTCTTCTTTCTCAGTTTTTCTGTGTATTTTCGCGACATAAATTAACGTAGATAAATATGAAAAAAGTATCAAGTGACATTAAGTGGTTTTGTGACCAATTGCGAGAGGCAGAACAAATTCTGTCAAATGCGTTAGAAAAGGCAGAGGATTTTTCTGACTATGATAAGCAATTAGTGGATAGAATTGAGTCAGATGTCCAAATGGTGGACCTCACTTTATTGCAATTACTTTCTCCCATAGCTCCACAGTGAGCTATGGGTAATTATAGTAAAAAGCAATTATCATTATGGTATTTAAGGTATTTCAAATGTTGTTCTTCAAGTTTTACCAAATGCAAATTGTTTGTTAGTCCAATGGTTTCCCTATCAAACTTATCTAACAGTCTGGAATACATAATCTTTCCTTTTGAGTTGAAAGAAATATAGCCCAAATCAAATAGTTTGTCATAATTTGGGAGTAAAAGCAAACCATTATAGGGATCCAATCGTTCTTGGTTGTCCGCATCCCTCCAAGGCTTGATGTGAGAAGCGATGAGCATCCACGTTAAAGGACATTGACTAATAGCGCAACCATGCCAATATTCAATTAGTCCCTTTCTAAATATTCCTTGTCCTATTCGAGATTTCACAATTGAATCCTTTTCCGTCATCTTGATAGTGTTGTCATTTTCTACAGCTTTGATTTCTGTAATGATGGAATCAGCAATACGTTTGTGGTAATCAGAATTGATGAAAGCTAGGAATTTATTTAATCCTGCTCTAAAATCAGACAGACTTTTCTTGCTGGTATAAACAGAACGTTCTTGGCGTTTGAAATCTTCTTGTCGCAAAATTTCGTCGATTTTTTCTTTTGTTAGCGTCTCATCCAAAGAATAGTCGTGTGCCAAGAACTTCATTCTTGTCACATAATCGCCACTTGTTTTCTTGGCAATTCCTCCAAACTTCACCATATAATGGTAAAAGTCTGCTTGCAAATCAGTATATTTCTCTAAGTTCGACATATTCTTTAGTTTTATGTTTTATTGATTAAGTAGCGATGACTTGCTTCATCCAATAGTAAAGCTTGCCACGGGTCTCTTCTGATGGTTCGTCCCCCCTCTCGTTTCTTACCATAGTCATCCTTGTCTGAGTTGAATCCCTTGCGCTTCCCTGCCACGCTGAAATCTTGGCAAGGAAATCCACCAATTACTACTTCAATGTTTTTTGGAAAAATATCAGCGCCTTGCTTATGCATTTTCACTAAATCTACGATACTGATGTTATGGTACATTTCGGGTTGATACCCGAAGCGAGACATATAGGTAGTCCATGCCACTTCAGCTTCATTGAGTATGTCATTGGCAAAGACTGTTTTAAACTTTGTCTTCTTCAACATCACCCAATTCTTGTTGATGGCGTGGTCGATATATAGACTGTCTTGTGGAAAAGATTTGCGATTGGCAATGAACTTGCCCTCAAATCCCAAGTCCATTCCTCCGCAGCCAGAGAACAATGACAATACACGCAATTTTCCCCTTGTGTCACGCATTTCGTCATGGTATACAATTGGAATCTGCGTCTCCTGTAACATATCAGATTGCTCAGGAGGAAGCACATATGGCTTTATATCATTATATCTATTCATTATATCTATTTTTCCTAACTTTATATCTTACATATAATAATTTCTGCAAAGATAGTAAAAAAAATAAGAAAGAGCAAAATAAATCAATAAATAATAGAGTTAAGTTATCTTTTATTGTAAAAACATATGTGAGAATAGATTCAACGTAATTGTTAAGCCTGCAATTAGTAGCCTTGGTACGTTCCTTGAGCTCCTCAAGAAGTTCTGATGGCAGTCTGAATGAAGTAGCCTTGCATAATGTTGATGTGCTCATATCCTTTGTTTTTAATTGTTATTTGTGGAAAAGGTAATAAAAAATGAGAAATGAGATGATTCTTATGTTTTTAACACAGATAATCATAATTATACTCATTTCGTCAAAATCATTTTAGGAATTATAAAGAAAGGTTATTATCCCTCTACTTATAAAACAAAATAAATTGGTTCGCTATAAGAGAGCTTTAATATCGCCATATTACTGCCAAATTCTGCAACAATATCTTCTATCGTTGGCAAAGCTCAAATCGAAAAATCCAACAAAAGTAGTTCCAAATGATTTTTTAACACTTTATTTTTGGGGAAAATCAAAAAAATTAATTATTTTTGCATCCATAATAGCTACACTTTTTAAAATCGTTGTTATATTGTTATTTTCCAATTTCAAAATACGTTTTTATCGAGTTGCTGTTATTTTACCCCCTTTAGTAGGGGTAGATGAGTAAATTTAGTTATTAATTAAAATCTATTGAACTTATGAAAGTATTTTGGGCAGTTATCTTAGCAGTGTTTTTATCTTCTTGTTCTAAGGATATCGTTGAATCCCCAGATGATTCTCCTGGCTTAGAGAAAGTAACTTATGAAGAAGTAAATAAGAGACTCGAATATTATTCGGGATTGTGTAATACATATAAAGGAAATAATGTTAATGATTTTGCAAAAATCGTAAAGGGTGCAAAGTATGTTACTAATGTGGAGGTTCAAAATAATGTGGTTAAAGCTAAAACTAATTTTGGACTTCCATTAGAGTTTTCTTTTAACCAAGAAGTGTTCGAGAACGCTACAAATAGTTTCCCAAAAACTATTAATAGAAAATCTAAGACTAATCAGAACTTAAATAGTGAATATTATACTAGAGGAACGACAGAATCGAATATAATTAGAGGTCATAGATTATTAAGAGATAGGAATATAGCTATATGGTGTCCATGGGATGAAAAAGCTCCTGAAAACCTGTTGGAAATTTTGACGCCATATATAAATAATTTAAATAAACACAAGGATGATGCTGAAAAATGTAAATTTGATATTCTAGATGCAACCGACCCACTCTCTTTTAAAGAGTTTAATAAATATGATGTGGTATATGTGTTGACTCATGGAATAAATGATGGCAATTTAACTATTCCAATAGTTCACAAAAAACTCTACCTTGATAAATATTGCGAAAATGGCAATTTAAATGAAAATTGCGGATTAACTGCTTTTTGGGTGATGAACGAAGAAGGTACAAAAAAACTGAATATCTTAAATTAGACGAGAATTTTCTAAATAAGTATCTTCCCTCAGATTTATCAAGAACTATTATATGGTCTAGTTGTTGCTATTCTGGCAATAGTAGTTCTGCACTATTAAATAGCTCAATAAAGAATAATTGCATGGCATATTATGGTCCAGATGGATTAGCTTTTGGAGAAAAAGTAGCTGATGTATTTGAGCAATTCGCATCTTGTATTTTTTATGATTATACATCTAGCCAGTATGCTTTTCAAAAAGCAAATAGATTATACCCCAATAGTCCTATGCGTGAATATGCTACTGCAAGTTTCTCTAAAATCAATATTAAGAAATTTACACTAGGAGAGAGTCGTAATGATAATACAGAAAGATGGGGTGAACTGGAATATTGGTATTCTTCTGACAGCGAATTAGAAAATAATGATGACGAATTAGAAATTTATCTCAAATTGCTAAATAAAAAAACGGGTAAATTTAAAGATTTTAAGGTGGAAGAATTAGGTCAGCTTGAGCAAACAGAAAAAGATGGTGTAATAATAAATAAAGTAGATTATAAGTTAAAAGATTTAGAACCTGGAGCATCATACGAATTTACTTTTTGCACTAAAGTAAATGGCTATGAATCTATAATGTCTATTTGGGATATTTTAATGCCTACATTGCCGATTCGATGGATTGACTTGGGGCTTCCTAGTGGGAATCTTATTTATTGTAATGACAATAAAACAGACAATAATAGTGATGCACATTTAATGGGGAAATCGGATTTTCAAGAACTTTTAGATTTTACAAATGCATCTTGGGGTGAATATAATTTTGGAAAAGGTGTATGGTTTTCAAGTAAACAGAATACTAATAAAGTGTTTTTTGAAGCAGGAGGTTTTACTTTAAATCCACCATCTGTGCAATTTTTACCTTCAGCAGTAGAACCTATTGAACATTATCAAAAGGGTGATGTGATATGCTTTAAAACTTGTGATGCAGATACATATTTTTACTGGAAGCGTGGGGAAAACCCAACTTTCTTAACTCAAAATCAGATAATAAAAATGACAGGTATGACTAATTATTCTTCAATATCTGATTGCTATATAAAGTATGTAACTAAATGATGAGGCGTTAACAGAAATGCCTATTGCTATATAAACAGACGGACAAAATAAGCGTGGCAACAAGTGACGGCTAAAGCTATCCTGTTACCACGCTTTGAATTAATTGTCATTGTTCATTTTCTCCTGCAAGTTCTTCCTTGCATGATCAGCAATCTCCCTCGCCTCCTGATAACATCCATCAATTTCTTCATAGGTGTATGCTTTCCGAGCTTCAGCGATGCTTTCGGTTGCAACCTCTTCGAACATATCGAAGACGATTTTTTCATTATTTTTCTGATTCATATCTTTCTATTTTAAATCAAAATCAATCTGTTTAAGAGTTTCTATCTTCCTGTGCGTGAAGCTCCAATATGACAAATCATATCAGTTTTTACAACAAAGATAGCTCTCTTTCTATGGTGCGCTGAGGAATTCCCGATATTACCGCCAAATCACGTTCTATCGTTCTCGAAAGTCTCCGACATTTGCACCGACATTTGTTTCCGACATTTACACCGACATCACCATCACGCCACCTCCATTTTCTTCTATCGCTGGCAATGGAAGCTTGGCACGTTCAAACTCCTCGGCAATCTTCTTGAAGCCACGTCCTCATGACTCCACAAAGCCTGCTTTGTAAAAACATTAGCAATATTGTGATTACGAGGATAAGATGATGTAGGGTTTCCGCCTCATAGTTCACCTTTTTATTCTTCCATTTCGCTTTGCTAACCTTCCTAATGCGTTGATGGATTCAAGATAAGCCTCCTCAACTGGTGTCAAAGTCTTAACTTGATATTCCCCCTCTACTGCACCATGTTGAGTGGTATGTCGGAAATTCCGACATACCACTTTTTCGTCCAGCTCTCCTTCCTTGAAAATATTAGATATATGCTCACGAATCGTTGTCCTTCCTTTATTAAACAGTTGAGCTATTTGTGCTATATTCGGCCATACAGTTTTATTCTCCAATCGAACATCAAGTTTTATCCCTCGTCCGATTGATAGATAATCATCTCACCCAAATCCAAGCCCTAAGAATTCCGGTCATTTAGTCAAAGTCATTCCCGGTCAAAATCATTTACGATATTATAAAGAAAGGTTATTATTCCTCAAGTTATAAAACAAAATACATGGTTCGCTATAAGAGTTTTTCATTACCGCCACTATTACCGCCAAATTACCGCCAAATCACTTTCTATCGTTCTCGAAAGTCTCCGACATTCTTTTTTTTGATAAAATTCCCCAATAATTTTATACGATTTTCTGTTTTTATTTGTAATTTCGCAGCAAATTTCTAAACACATATTAATTTTAAACAACATGTTGCAAAAGTTATTCGGTTTTGACCCTGCTCAAAACAAACTGAAAACGGAGGTGGCTGCTGGTATCACCACCTTCCTCACCATGGCCTATATCCTGGCCGTAACCCTAACATCTTCAGTCATCTCGCCGCTCAGGGCATGGATACACACGCTGTATTCACTGCCACCGTACTGGCTGCCATTGTGGGTACACTCGTGATGGCGGTCTATGCCAAGAAACCTTTCGGACTGGCTCCTGGTATGGGTCTGAACGCTTTCTTCGTATTCACGGAAATACACGGACTGGTAGATGTGCCACCTTCGGTTTCGCCTATCTTCTGCCAGTTTGATTTCTCCAACGTCTTCTCCATCGATATGGTGGTCATCGTCTTCACCTTCCTCTTCATCGATATGTTTGATACGATGGGCACGCTCGTGGGCGTCTGCACCAAAGCGGGCATGATGAAACCGGACGGAAGAATTCATGGACTCAACAAGGCGTTCATGGCGGATGCCGTGGCTACCGTGGCTGGTGCCTGCTTCGGAACAAGTACTACTACCACCTATGTGGAGAGCGCTTCGGGTGTTGCCCAGGGCGGTCGTACGGGTCTTACTGCCTTCATTACTGCCATGTGCTTCGTTGTGGCCCTGTTCTTTGCACCACTGTTCCTGTCAGTTCCTTCTGCAGCAACTACTCCAGTGCTCGTCATCGTGGGTCTGTATATGATGTCGCCTATCAAGGACATCGACCTGAACGACTACGCTGAGTCTATCCCTGCTTTCATCACCATCATCATGATGCCGCTCACCTACAGTATTTCTGATGGTATTCTCTGCGGTATGATCAGCTATGTGGCCATCAACGCCTGCTGCGGAAACATCAAGAAGCTGAGCATCACCATGTGGGTATTGGCTATCCTCTTCATGCTGAAATATATCTTCATCTAAACAGAGATGAAAATATGGTTTAGATAATAATCCTAACTATATAATGAACAGATCCGGTTGGAACTCATGGGGTTCTAACCGGATTTTTTTATCCCCATCCCTTATCGTAACCTTTCTGTAACATACAATACTGCCCTGTAACATAATCGTCACAAACACGTAATGCGCTTTGCGCCACCACTTTCAAAATATCATCGTACCTTTGCACCCGAAAAGAAAATGAGAAATTAGAAATGGGTACAATTTATTTATGTATTGTGATCTTCCTGCTCTGTCTGGCAGTGTTTGATCTCTTTGTGGGAGTCAGCAATGATGCTGTCAACTTCCTGCAATCTGCCATCGGTGCTAAGGTGGCTAAGTTTCGCACGGTGCTGTTCATCGCTTCCTGCGGTGTGGTTCTCGGTGCTATCATGTCTTCAGGTATGATGGACATCGCCCGTCATGGCATCATGAGTCCGGACCACTTTACCTTTGAAGAAGTGATGACGCTCTTCCTGGCCGTCATGGTAACTGATATCATCATACTGGATGTGTTCAACACCTTAGGTATGCCTACCTCTACTACCGTGTCATTGGTATTCGAGTTGTTGGGAGGTGCTTTCATCCTTGCCACCCTCAAGATGATAGGTGACAATAGCCTCAACTATGGTGTATTGCTCAACAGCAACAAGGCTTTGGAGGTAATCATGGGCATCTTCTCATCTGTCATCATCGCCTTTGTTTTCGGTGCGCTCGTGATGTGGATTTCCCGTATCGTCTTCACGTTCAACTACAGAAAGCATTCCCGCTATTCCATCGCTATCTTTGGTGGAATCGCCTTCACTGCCCTCTCCTACTTCATCTTCATGAAGGGTCTTGGCAAAAGTCCTTATCTGCCAAGTGAGTGGCGCGACTATATCGACCAGAACATCGGGTTGCTGCTCGTCATTACCTTCGTGGTTTCTGCCATTGTGATGGAATTCCTCCACCTCTGCCGCGTCAATATCTTCAAGTTCACCATACTGATGGGTACCTTTGCCCTGGCTATGGCATTCGCTGGTAATGACCTTGTCAACTTCATCGGTGTGCCTCTGGCTGGTCTTTCTTCTTACAATGACTATATGGCAAATGCCAACGGCGCTGCACCTGACAGCTTTATGATGACCTCATTGATGGAGAGTGCCAAGACCACTCCTGTCTATCTTCTCGCTGCCGGTTTCGTGATGATTGTTGCAATGGCAACCTCCAAGAAGGCACAGAATGTGATCAAGACTTCTGTAGATTTGAGCCGTCAGGATGAAGGCGATGAGATGTTTGGCAGTTCTTCTGTTGCCCGTGTCATCGTGCGCAACTGTCAGGCTACAGATTCTTGGCTCAACAAGTATCTGCCCAATTCCTTGAAAAGATGGATCAATTCCCGTTTCGATAAGAATGCCGTAGAACTCGAAGAGAGTGCTGCTTTCGATGTTGTTCGTGCTGCCGTCAACCTGGTACTTGCTTCTATGCTCATCACCATCGGTACCAACCTCAAGTTGCCTCTTTCTACCACTTACGTTACCTTCATGGTGGCAATGGGTTCTTCACTTGCCGACAGAGCCTGGAGCCGTGAGAGTGCCGTATTCCGTGTTACTGGTGTATTGAGTGTGATCGGTGGATGGTTTATCACAGCCGGTGTTGCTTTCGCAGCCTGCGCCATCGTTTGTATGGCCATGCATTTCGGTGGCATCCTCGTTCAGAGTGCTTTCATAATTCTTGTTATCTTCTTGCTCATCCGCAGCAATATCAAGTACAACAAGAAGGCTAAGCAGGAAAGCAAGGGCACCACCTTCCAGCTGATGATGCGCTCCCACGACCCAGAGATTGTATGGGATTTGCTTCGTCGCCAAGTATCTCGCACCCAGAGTTTCGTTTGCAATTTCGCCCTGAATGAGTTCAATCTCATCGTAGATGGTCTTGCCAGCGAGAGCACCCGTGATCTTCGCCATGCCAACAAGGAACTGAAGAAAGAGCAGGACATGCTGAAGAAATTCCGCCGTCAGGAGATGCTCGGTCTGAAACGCTCTCCTATGGAGATTGCCATCGAGCGCAACACCTGGTTCCATCTGGGCGCCAACAGCAACCAGCAGTTCATCTACTCTCTCCGCCGTATGCTCGACCCGGTGAAGGAGCACGTGGACAACAACTTCAATCCTTTGCCAGCAGAATACATCAACGAGTTTGCTTCAATACGTCAAAAGATCAATGACCTGATGAAGATGAGTTGCGAACAGATTGAGACCAACCGATATGAGAACTATCGTGAGATTCTCGCCGAGGCTGATGCCTGCAAGGATGAACTTTCCGTGCTTCGCAAGAAACACATCGACCGCCTGCAGAATATGAAGGATAATAGCTTGATGCAGATTTCCTTGGTTTATCTCAACATTCTCCAGGAGAGTCAGGAATTCCTGAGCGTGATGAGACACCAGCTCAGAGCTGCCAAGAAGTTCATGGAAGCTTAAGCGAATCATCATCGGATGAAGAAATATGAAGAAATGAGAAATGACAAATGAATATGAAGAAATGAAAAGAGGATGTGTCAAAGTCCATGACACATCCTCTTTTTTATTTCTCATTTCTCATTGTTTCTCCCTTCTCATTTGTCATTTCTCATTTGTCAACACTTTCTCTTGGGCAGGAAATGGCGCCAGCCATAATGCCAGATGCGGAACAGAGGTTCGCTCAGAGCCTCAGCAGGATAATAGTGCAGGAATCGCAAGTCGCGACATAAACGCTGCAAATTATGACCAATAAAACCATCACCAAGACCATTGCGACTGTCATACCTGCCGAAATTTCCACCAGCAAGTATTTCATGAAGCAACATCTCGCCTCGTCGGATATCTACTGGAACCAACATCTTGTCCTCCGAAAGTCCTAACACTTCACGCAAGACATACATCATCGCTCCTGCAAAATGCCATAACCCTAACTGCTTCAGCATCTGCTGGATTTCAGTCAGAGAAGAATAATTTTCCGAATCTGAAATAGCAGAACCCGTCTGCTGCTTTTCCAATTCATCCATCAAACCCGTCACTACGAAATAATAATCAAGCACCTGACGCAACCCTACTCCTTCATAGAAATAGTGATGATAGAGATGATACAACTGATAGACTGCATTAAAAGAAGCCGTAGGAACGGCAACCTTCATCTCAGCCAGTCCCTTCTGCGCATCGCCATCAGATGAAACCGGACGACTGCCCAAACTAACCAGATGGCTACACTGTCTTCCCTTCTCCTCGTTCAGCCATTTCTGCAAACGGCGATTATAGAAGAAATTGGCCATGATGGCAGGAGTAGAATGAAGTTCAACGGCTATATCTTTGATGAAAAGTCCCACATGATTGAGACTCTCATCGCTTACATACCCCTTATCTTTTGCCAGGGAACAAGCCAAGGAACGAATTTCTTCGCGGGAAGCATCTACCCACACATCCACATCACCCGGAGTTCTCGAAGCAGGATGGGGATAAAGCATGGCATTGCCCTGGCCCTTCAGAATACAACAAGGATAACCCGCCTCTCTTATTTTCTTATATACATACACTGTGGCTTTATTCAGGATACTGTTGCGCATCATGAGCTTGTGGCTCAATCCGAACCAAATCAACAATAAGTTCTCGTTAGGAGCTACTCCCTTAGGTAACTTCTGGACTCCATCCATCGCGATTCCCACCAAGGTTTGTTTCTTGACGAAATCGAAGAAAGCCTTCCAGTCGAAGTCTTTCAATGCTGTTCCATCCAAGAACTCCTTACCTTCGTAAAGTCCTAAGGAAAACTGTATCAAACGAAAATATAATTCCATCATGTTGTCCGGGTAACTCTATATTTTGCCTGTATAGTGTTATTTTTTGTTTAAACGTTGATTTATCTCCTACAAAAAGAATCTCTTTTCATTCGCAAAAATACATTTTTCCTTTCAAACCACCAAACTTTCTTGTCACTTTTTAACCTAAATATACAATTCAGCGGAATATATGGAAAAACAATCCCCTGCAGGATAAGCGAAGAGATAGCCTGCGAACTTGTTGTTAGGTGCAGCCTTCTTCGCGGCAGAAACCTGGAGAGGTGTTCCCCATGCCAACGCTGCCAGCAATAAAGAACTGAATGTAATCTTCATCTTCATGATTTTCCTTTAAGTTAGTGTTATGATTGTTTTTGTTGAATAGCAACGCATGACGCTTCTTGTGCTCTCCATATTGATGATGGATAGGGTGATGGCAAAAGTACAACTATTTAATGAGAAATGAATAGATTTTCACAAAAAAGTTTCCCAAACTCCTTTTTTTATCTTAACTTTGCAGTCTCTATTGAATATAAATCACAAAAGAAAAAACATAATGGAAAATAAAAAGATTCCTTATCGTGCCATCGCTCTCGATCTCGACGGCACGCTGACCAACCACGAGAAAGTGGTGACACCTCGCACCCGTCAGGCTCTCCTGAAAGCTCAAGACAATGGTGCCATCATCATTTTAGCTTCCGGGCGCCCTACATACGGTATCCACCCAGTAGCAGAATGTCTTGAACTGGAAAAACGAGGCGGATTCATTCTTTCCTATAATGGCGGAAAGATTGTGGATGCCAAGACCGGTGAGGAATATTTCTCACAATATCTGCCAGATAGCGTGATACCTTTATTATATCAGTATGCCAAGGAAAAGAACTATGCGCTCTTAGGATATGCCGGCAATGAGATCATCACCGAAATGCCAGACGACCAGTATGTGAAGGAAGAATCCCGCATCAACAAGATGAGCGTCAGAAAAGTAGAGAATCTGCTTGATGCCCTGGAGCCTCATCCTACCAAACTCCTGATGACTGGCGACCCTACCGACATGCTGAAGGCAGAAGAAGAACTCTCTGACATTGTAGGCGATAAAATGTCTGTTTTCCGCTCGGCTCCTTTCTTCCTGGAACTGGTTCCTAACGGCATCGACAAAGCACAGTCTTTGCAGAGATTATTGGGTAAAATCAATCTCACTCCTGCAGACATGATAGCCTTCGGCGATGGATATAATGACCTCAGTATGCTCAAACTTGCCGGTGTAGGTGTGGCTATGGCTAATGCTGCTCCTGAGGTAAGAGCGGAAGCTGACTACGTTACTCTTTCCAATGAAGAAGATGGTGTGGCTGCTGCGCTGAACCATTTCTGGAAATGAGACCGGTCTTATCATAATAAACGGCTATCACCTGGTTGGCTTTTAAAGTAAGAGTGATGGACTTCTCTACATTCTTAGCCTTATAGTTCAAAGTCACCTTGTTGCTTGATGCCTGTAGGTTCTTGAGATAAACTTTGGTGGAATCCTCTGCATCCTGAATAGCCTGCAAACCGGAGCCCTTGACCGTGAAGCCTAAGATTTCACCCTTGGAATGATTGGTATTCAAGAGGAAGGTGGCAGCTGCCTTGGAATCCACAATATTGGTTTCTACCGTAAATACAGGCGCAGCACCATTGAGTTGCACATTCTTCAACTGGCATCGGGTATCACCACAGAAGTTAGACAAAAGCATGTAGGAAGCTCCATCAGGGTCTGTGGCGATAACACCATTCCATCCCTCAGCTACCATCTCCTTCAAACTGATACTCTGCTGCATCAGCTTGCGGGTACTCTCTGCATTCACATTACTATAATAGATGATATTGCGCTTATCTACAATGTCGCCAGCCTTCACATTCTTACTCTCGTTGCTATAAGAAGCATAGAGTTTGGAAGTATTCACAGAGTTCTTGTTGGCACGGTTTCCAAAGCCCATGGTCTTACCATCTACGTTGACAACACCCAGAGCATTATCTATATTCACCCAGTTGGTATTCATGGTGAGGAATTGAGAACCATCACTCTGCTTGTGGGTCATACCCGTCTCCTGATTCTTGGCATTGTCGAAATAGAGCGTACGCTGGGGTCGCGTCATTTCGTCGGTACTGATAGCCATCAGACCTCCCTGATCCTTGGTGATGGTGGCAGCTGCATTAGCACGCACATAATCGGTATAGATGACAGCATTACCTGGAGTAGAATAGATGGCGAAACGATTGTTGAGGGTTCCGTCGTTCATATTCAGTTCTCCGTTCATCGTATAACTGTTGCCACGGAGATGATAGATGCCGCTGACTACCGGTGTGGCGTTTGTACGCTTACCACTTACCTGATAACTACCGAGGAAGTTACCGGTATTGTTCTCACGGTAAGGTACGATCATCTTGTTCTTATCCGCACTGTTGGCTGCAATGTATCCGGTATAACTGCCCTTACCTGCACTCCATGAGAAACAGGTGAAACGATCGGCAGTAGAAGCACGGACGATATTCTGGCAAGGGAATATCCGGGCGGCAGCATAACGCTGGTTGAACGCATCCCAATCTGTAGGGGTTACATCTGCTGTAGATATTGCCTCATGCATCAGCCAGGTCATCATCACACGGTGAGCCTCTACACCCATACGGCGTGCACCGATATCTGAGCGCAACAACCAGGATCCGTCAGACGTTGTAGTCTGGCGTGCCTTGATATTCTTGTAAGCCAAGTTCTCAAGCATCAGCGCATCCGGATCGTTCAGGAAACAGGCATTGGTAGTGTAAGAAGTGATTTGGTCGAAAAGGAAGAGGCTCCAGTCATTACCATTAGGCATAGCCAGTTCGCCATCTGCCAGAGCCAGCCAGTTGAGCACCTCCTTCATCACCTTGTCATTATTGTGCATGAGCGAATTGGTCTTCCACTTCTCCTCACCGATGGTCTTCTGCTGGAAGAGTTTCAGCGCCAGAGCAGCCTCGCCCAACTCCTGTATCACTACGTTCTGATAACTTGTATGGAAGAAGTTGTGGTTCTGGAGCGTATAGTCGTCAAAAAGATTCTGTCCCTTATAGAGGTCTGCCACGGTCTTCTTGTCATAATGCGGATCGATAACTGTCGTATTATGGGCATCATCCTTATGAGAATAACTGTTGATGGCAAACTCACGGAGACGCTCAAACCACTTAGGAGCCATCTCATCGTTAGGGAACAGACCCAATGTAGCAGCCAGCACATCAGCCTCCCAACCATTCTCTTCAGCTTTCGTATCACCATTATAACCGGTAGGTATCGTGCGATTCAACTCATAATTGCATTCAGCCTTCAGGAGTTTCTCGATATATCCCTTCTGTTTGTCGGAGAGTTTATCCCACTGGAAATAAGCGGAATAAGCTACGGACATCGCCCAAAGTGAACTTTCCCAAACATAATCGCTACCGGAAGTAGAACCCCAGTAGTTATTACCAGAACAGGTTTTCAACTTATTTGCCTTATGGGTAGAGTAAGCGAAAACCAGACTCTTCATCGCCATCTTTTCCAGGTCATCCCAAGTAACGCCCTCAGGCAGAGTCACCTTGTCCTTACCATATTTTACGAGGAAAGCAGAAATCATGGAGAGGTCGGCATTGGAGCGAACACCGTCCTCATTATTCTGCATGGTACTATTACACTTGAAAGCACCACATGCTTCACCCACAGAATTTGTCGCAGCACAATCCTGGAAGTCATTCTTCAGATACTTGGAGAATTTAGCCAACATATTCATCAGGTCACCCTTCATGGTAGGCAAGTTCTCAATAGAAGTGCAAAAATCTGAGGGGTTTCAGGCTTAATAATCTATACCTGAAAACACCGAGGGGTTTGGGGGCGAGTAGCC
>OBAH01001289.1_pt1 | contig 14851 bp, 14 predicted proteins | sample 1517491 | NCBI WGS metagenome assembly OBAH01 (sample SAMN04571697, study PRJEB22368) | human gut metagenome | biome: human gut; material: stool | host: Homo sapiens | place: Luxembourg | collected 2012-08-03
GAAACCCGGTTGGCTGCGGCACCCGCAAATACTGCTTAATGCTGCTCGGTTCCCCGCCTGACATGGTTCACAGCACTGCGTCGCACAGGACCAAATTTCCGCATGACAAAGGCTGCCTTTGCACGACCTGTCATGGCCTACTAAGATATTATACACGAATTTAAGTTCGTGTGCAACCATTTTTTCTTGCTATTTCCCTCCGATAAAATAATCCATAATCTCCTGCTGCACAGTATCCATATCATCGGCGGTGACGATGACCAAAAGAGCATAATCCCCTGCTGTAATGACCCGCCCGGCCTGCGCCGAAGGATACCCGGGAAATGCCCGCTGTACTGTCTCCAGACGCTTTTGCAGGGTGGCAGTCACCTTTTCCGTTTTGCCCGGGGCCGCCTGCGCCAATAGTATTTGCTGTGGGTTGTCCTCCGGGGCTGCAATACGCCCACAACCCAACAGCAGGTACTTTTCCTTTATTTGCAGCAGTGCTGCCAGGTCCGCGGCAGATTCCAGCAGCATACTTTCCGGCAAATCATACCGCTGGGAAAGCTCTTCTATCATCTGCTCCGGGGTGGTATCTTCCCGCAGTGCAATGGATTCTAACAGTTCCTTTTTTCCACAGGCGGTGCACAGCAGCAGGCACCCCAGCAGCAGGGTCATCCATCTTTTCATGCAAACTCCCCCTCCTGCTCTTTTGTATGGCAGTAGAGAGAAAAACATTCCCGCGGTCAAGCTCAAGAATTGGCGGCCGCTTCACGAATCTGCCGCACCTGATAGACCCGCAGGCCCAGCTGCAGCAGCAGACGCTCTTCGGAATCTTTGAGATCCCTCCCCAGAATAGATTTGATCTTATCAATGCGGTAAATGAGGGTGTTGCGATGGATGAAGAGGGCTTTGGCTGTTTCGCTAACATTACAGTTGCAGGCAAAGTAACAGTCCAGCGTTTCCACCATGTTGGTCGCGTTCTGTTTGTCATACTCTACCAGACTGCGGATAGACAGCGTATAAAGCTCGGCGGATTTTTCATTTTCCACTCCGCTGCTAAGCAGCTGATAGATGATGAGGTCCTCGTAAAAATGCACCCCTGCCACGCTGCGCAAATTGCCGGAGACCCGGATAGCCTCCTGCGCCTGGGTAAAGCTGCGGCGCACATTGATAAGACGGGCGGTCGGCTCCCCCACACCGATATTGAGGACATACTGCTGTGTGATGGCATGCAGACGGTGGTAAAGCCGCTGGATAAACCGCCGATTTTCCTCACTAATGCGCTGGTCCGGTTCGGTATGGACAATGCGCAGAAAGGTGATAATAAGGCTGCCACGATGAATAGAGATGCAGCTGCGGCCCTCCTCGCGGGAAAGTTCCCCGATCTGGGCGATCATACGGTCCTTGATGCGCAGGAAGGCATCCTGCATCTCCACATAGTTTTCGGTCCCGCGGGCGGCGCTGTCCAGCTTAGTGACCATGCAGAGATAGGTCCCCTCGGCGTCCATATTGTGCATCCCGGCAATGCTGCCCACCTCCTCGGCAGAATGGAGCTTGCCGCTGAGCAAATCGTCAAAGAAGTCCTGCCGGATATGCATCCGGATCTCCTCGATCTGGCGGGTGCGGAAGCGCTCCAGCGCCAAGGAAGAGGCCGCGATCTCCAAGGCTAGATATTCCACCGATTGCATTTTGCGGCCGGTCTCCCACACCACCAAGTAACCAAACAGGGCATTGCCGCCGGAAACCGGCAGTATGCGGCAGACCGCACGCTCCTGCCCAGCGGAAAAGACCCGTTTGATGGCCTTGGCATATTTGGAAAAATCCGAAGGCATATTGCCGGTAATACTCTCCGGGAAAATAATTTCACCCTTATGCAGCAGGAGATACCGCGAAAGCGGCATTGGGTTTCCAGCATTTTCGGCATAGGCCATCAGCTCCCACTTGGCCCCCAGCAGCAGCACCGCATTACCGATAAAGTCGCTAAGGACGACCAGCATCCGGGAAACGCCGTCTGCCTCCAGCATGCTCTCGGTGATGGAATGATAAAGCGAAACAAAGCGGTCGGCCTTTTCCACCCCACCGCCGGAAAGCCGGTCAAACACCACCTTGCAGATCTTGCTGAGCGGATACTGGACCGGGATATCGATGAGCGGGAAGCCCAACCGGTTCGCTTCCTCCAGCATCGCCTCCGGAATCACATCCAGATAACGGCGGGTTTTGATGGCAAGGCCCACACAGCCCAGTTCCGAAAGCTCCCGTACAAGCTGACACTGCATAGCCTCATCATCCCGAAGAAAATAGCCGGTGGTCAGCAAAAAATCCCCGGAGGAAAGCCAATCGTAGGAATCGGGATTATCGATAATATTGATATTGGTGATTTCCGCCTGCAGATCGGCGGTATCCGTCATAAGCTTTAAGCCGGTCAGCTCCTCTTCCCGCAGGAATGAACCGATGGTATACATGATATCCCCCTCCTATAAAAAGACCGTGGACATGATATAAGTTAAGTATATCATACCCACAGTCTTTTTTGTATACCAATATTTTTTTAGCCCAGCATCAGTCCGCTAAGCAATACTACCGCGCCGGCGGTGAGGGAGAACAGCAGTGCCACCGGCAGCAGCTTTCTGATGATAGCACCAACCATTTCCGGATGGCCGGCTGTTGTAGCTCCTAGAACGATTTTGCTGGGGCTGATGAGGCTGCCGGCGCTGCCGCCCACGGTCTGTGCCGCCAGGATAGGGGCAGGCTGCAAGCCCACCAGTTCTGCCGTCGTCATCTGGAAGCTGCCAAACAGGATATTGCTGGACATATTGGAGCCGGTGATAAAGGAGCCGAGCATTCCCACCAGCGCTGCCAGCGCCGCATAGTACGGCCCAAATACCGCGGAAAATCCACCCGCCAAGGCAGCGGTTTGGCCGGTGCCGCTCATAATATTGGCAAGCACCAGAAACACCATAACCGAAACAGAGGATGGCCATGCTTTTTTCAGGCTGTCCCGCAGGATCTGCTGCCCGCTGCCCGCTGTAAGCCAGCCCCGACGCCGAAAATAGAAGAACCCGAAGCCTGCCGCCAAAAACAGGAACACCCCGGCATTGGTGAGGCTGAGCGGTGAAAAGCCGCTGACCTCCTCGGTAATGGCTGTACCGCCGCTGACAACGGCAGGAATATGGAGCGAAACGGAAACACCCGCCAACGCCCGCTTGACCGAAGGAATGAGCAGGCAGACCAGTGAAAAGGCCGTCATGACAAGGTAAGGGGAAAAGGCGTGCAGGATCCCCATGCCCTGCGGCGCCTGTTCCGACAAAAGCGTTCCGCGCGACGGCTCCATGGCTCGGCTGTTTTCCAGTTCCCAAGGGGCAGCCGCCCCAGCAGCAGCGAAGCCACCAGCGCCAGACAGCAGGGAATAAAGCAGCAGAGTGTGGTATTGACCTGACTCATCAGCAGTTCCCCGCCGCCCTGCACCAGACTGAGCACCAGTACAGCGGGCAATCCGCGGCGAAGTGCTGCGCCCCTGCCGTAAAACCAGCAGACCAGTAATCCGGAAACAAGATTCATTGCGAAGAGCAGCGCAGCGGTCCACAAAGCACTTTGCCAGTAAAGGGGCATGGCTTCGTTCAAGCCCGCCTGCGCCGCCAGCGCATCCCATGCAGCGCTGAGCGTACCGAAGGTGTTGCCCCACGCCTCGCCCAAAGGGGCAATGGCAAGCGCCCAGAGCGGAGAAACACCTATTTCGATGAGGAGCGGCGCGCAGATCGCCACCGGTACGCCAAATCCGGTAATACCCTGCAAAAATGCCGCGAAAGCATAGCCGATGATGAGAATTTGCAGAAGCTTATTGGGTGTTGCCTGCTGAATGCCCGCACGAATGACACGAAATGCGCCAGCCTCCCGGACAATATTGTACATAAGGATTGCCGGACAGATGATGAGAATAATGCTGAGTGAACTCCATGCGCCCTTGGCGGCGCTGACCAGAATTTGCAGCGGATGCGCCCCAAATGCAGATAGAGCAATTACAGCATCTACGGCGACCGAAACGACCGCCGCGCGGCCCACGCTCCACTTGCAGCCCACCAGCAGAATAATGAGCAACAGTACCGGCACTGCTGCCAGCAGGCATAATAGGATTGGACTGAGTTCCATAGTATACTCCGTTCTTTCTCTTTATTAAAGCATAGCACAGCAGGTGTCGGTTCCCCATAGGGGCCCGACGCCTGCCGGCTAATCAAACACTTTGTTATTATTGCAGGCCGTGCGCTTCACCAAAGGCGACCATCGCCTCTTCGAACATTTCCAGCGGTGCCTTAGAAATACCGGCACCGATCATACCAACACCGGGGCGTTTACAGGCAATAGCGGTATTGATGATGGGGGAAATACCGGTTTCCACTACTTTGAGAATATCGATACCGATGGGCGAACCACGGAAATCCATATCCGGCATGGCATACTGATCCTGCTCCGAAAGGGTGATTTCGTACATGTTGTTGGTGTAGTTCACAGCGTCCTGGTACTTGCCAGCACCCAGGAAGCGAACAATGGCAGGGGCAGTAGCGATGGCCATGCCGCCAATGCCGCCGGTTTCCATAATGGCGCTGTCACCGATGTCCTTATTGGCGTCCTCCGCGGAATAGCCCGGGAAATAAGCACCTGCCACATCCGCTGCGGGAGCGGTAAACCAGCGGTCGCCCAGGCCGCTCACCCGGATGCCGATATTGACGCCGTTGCGGGCCATCGCGGTCACCATGGTGGAATGCTCGATGCCATGTGCCGCATCGGCGCAGGCCTTATTGGCCGCCATGGCAAAGTTGAGGAAAAACTGGTCATTGTTCCAGGTCAGGAAGTGCATAATCTGGGTAAGCGCCGCACGGCTTTCTACCACCTCGCACAGCGTTTCCGCTATGGTCTTTACAAACAGATTGGTAGCGGCATTATTGCGCATATGCAGCTCATCCCCCATGGCCAGCGCCTGAGAAATGATCATCTTTAGGTTAATCCCGCCCATGGTGTGGACAACATCCTTCAGCGCCGGGCCCAGCACCTTTTCCAGCCACACCAGCTGGTCTACGGTATCCTGGCCGCAGCTGCCAAAGCGGATGCCCTTGCCGGTGCCCTCATTGATGGTGGAATAGGCATAATTGCCGTTCTCCTTATTCAACACGCAGATCATCGGCATGGAATAGGAGGTCACACCCGTCATGGGACCTACGGCATTGTGGTGATGGCACGGTTCATATTTTATCTTACCGCTGCCTGCCAGCGCAAGGGCTTCTTCATCATTTTCCGCCAGGCCTTCATATTTCAGTACGGCAACAATGGCTCCGCGCATGGGGCCGCACATCTCCTCCCACGCAATGGGTGGGCCTGCATGCAGCAGGGTGTACTTGTCAATTCCCAGCACCTCATGGGCAGGTTTGATATCCACCCAGTAGGGCTGGGCGTTTTTCAGTTTATTCACGGCGGTTTCATTGGCCTGCCGGATCATTTCCTTCAGATCGCTCATGGTTATCTCCTTTATTAACTATCTGTTGCGATTATTCTTCGGTTATCCCTTCGTACTCGGCCAGCGCATACAGGGCCTGTTCAAAGCACTCCATAGGAGGCTTAACGACACCCGCACCCACCTGCCCTACACCAGGCTTTTTGTGCGCCATACCAGTATTGATGACAGGCAGAATACCCGTTTCAATAACCTTGCGGATATCAATGCCTGTGCCGGTACCGGTAAAGTCCATGGTCGGCATCACATAGACATCGTTTTCCCCAACGGTGATCTCCATCATATCGCGGGAATACTTCATGGCGCTGCTGATATTTCCGGCGCCGACAAAGCGCACCACCGCGGGAGAGGATGCCATGGCAAAGCCACCGATTCCAAAGGTCTCACAGATGGCACTGTCGCCCATATCGGGGTTGGCATCCGCTTCGGAATAACCGGGGAAATAGAGGCCGACCGGCATACAGGCGGGCGCCTGGAACCAGCGGTCGCCCAGCGCACTGACCTGAATTCCAAAGTTAGTTCCGTTGCGGCTCATGGCTGTCACTACGCTGCAATGAGGAATGTCACGAACGGGATCCATGGTTGCCTTGCCCGCCGCCATGGCGAGGTTCAGGAAGAACTGATCGTTGGTGGAAAGGAAGCTAAGAATCTTAAAGCGCTTGGCCGAGTCCTCCACCACATTGGCAAGGTAAGGGGCCAATTCACGGGTAAGCAGTGAGGAAGCCGCCACATTGCGCTGATGCATCTCATCACCCATCGCCAACGCACGAGAAATGATAAGCTTAAGGGAAATAGGTCCGGATTCCTGGAGCGCTCTCTTCATAGCAGGGCCCAAATCATTCTGGATCCAGCGCAGGCGGTCAATAACCTCCGTGGAGTTAGCGCCAAAGCGCATGACCTTGCCGATTCCTTCGTTAAAGGTGCTGTAGGCGTAATTGCCGAAGGTCTTATTACGAACCACCCACAGCGGCATGGAACGGGTGATCATACCGGTCATGGGGCCAACACAGTGCATACTGTGATTGGAGATAAAATGAATCTTACCGGAAGCGGCCATTTCTGCCGCCTCCTCCAAGGTGGAAGCCATCCCTTCATATACCGCGGCCCCCATAATAGCACCCTGCATCGGGCCGCACATCTCTTCCCAGGCAATGGGCGGGCCCGCATGGCCGATGGAATGGTTATCTAACTCCGGGATCACTTCCCCGGCCGGGCACACATCAATGAGTTCCGGTTCTCCACTGAGGATGCGCCGCAGCGCTTCCTTATTGGCTTGTTCTATTCTTTCCATATCATTCACCAATTTCTTTCGTATTTAGTCGCATTACCGCGGCGGAGGGGTGCCGGGGAGGGGCAGCCCACTTATACTTGGGCTGGTTTGCTTTTTCATTGTGCCACTTTCCTGGCTTTTCGTCATCGTTTCCGGTATCTAAAAAAAACGATTTGGAATATGCATGGTGCACAACAGGCCATTTCATTATTTATCTTAGCACAGCACTACAAAGTCCCCATTTTCTATTAGTCGGCAATAAATTCGCCAAATTATTTGTGGCGATGGAGGAAACAATATGCAGCATCAACAAAATTCTTCCGCATTTCTTTGATTCTTCTTTAACAAACTTCAATTGATTGTGCAGATTGCCCACCACTATAGGCGATATTTCGTGCACAGAACCATTGTTAACGCCTTATCAAGTTGGTATAATCGCCTTGAAAGTTGAGTCTCAACCAAACCAAATAAGTTCTATCGTTCAAATCTGCTAAAGTGCAAGCTGGCATAGACCGTGCGTGAGGGGCGCAGGTCCTGTGCCAACAAGCACTTAACCAAAATGTGATCTGAAGTTCACTTAGGAGGTAAACTCTAATGGAAAAAAAGACTTTTATGCAAAAGCTGAAAAATATGGGGCCTGCCGCTATTATTACCAGCGCATTCATTGGCCCTGGCACCATTACCACCGCTACCCTGGTGGGCGTTAAGTTCCAGTATGCTCTGCTGTGGGCCGTTGTCTTCTCCGGCATCGCCCTCATCGTCCTCATGGAAATGTCCTCCCGCATCGCCATCGCTTCTCACAAGAATGTCATCGATGCAGCCATCGCCCTGAAGCCTGAAAGCCGCGGCTGGCGCCTGTTTGTCCAGATATTTGTCGGCTTAGCCGTCGGTATCTCCTGCTTCGCGTTCCAGTCTGGCAATGAGATCGGCGCCTCCGCCGGTCTGCAGGATATCACTGGTATGCCCCAGTGGGTCTCCGCTCTCATCATCGGCGTTATCGCCCTTATCGCCGCCTTAGCCTCCAATAAGGTCTTGGAGACCATCATGCAGGTATTCGTCAGCGTCATGGGTGTTCTGTTCCTTGTTACCGCTATTGCTGTTGCCCCCAACCTGGGCCAAGTCGTAACCGGTTTGGTTCCTGTCGTTCCCGAAGGCGGCCTGATGAATACCATGGCGCTCATCGGTACCACCCTTATCGGCATGAACCTCATCCTGCACTCCATCACCTCTCAGGGCAAGTACACTTCCATTGAGGAGCTGCCCGATGCCCGTTTTGACATTCGTTTCAACATCATTATCGGTATTATCATCACTGCTTCTATCCTTATCACTAGTGGCACTGTGCTGTATGGGACCGGCACTTCCGTCAATGGCGCCCTGACCTTCACTAAATCTCTGGAGCCGGTACTGGGTTCCTGGGCCCGTGTGGTAGGCGATATCGGCCTGCTGGCCGCCGGTCTGTCCTCTGCTATCGCAGTCGGCTTCACCTTCAAGACCATCTTCAGCGCCCTGTTCCACTGGGAGGGCGGTTCCTCCTGCACCAAGGCCAAGCTGCTGGCGATCATCGTTATCGTATTTGGCACCGTGCTGGCCATGGTAAATACCTCCCCCGCTGCCATCATCGTAGCGGCCCAGGCCATCAGCGGTTTCATTCTCCCCTTTATCGCTATTCTGCTGCTGGTCATTGCCAATAGCAAAAAACTGCTGGGCAACTACACCAACTCTGTCATTCGTAATGTACTGGGCGGCATTGCTGCTGTAGCTACCCTGGGTCTGGCCATTCGTGCCCTGTATAACCTCATTACCACCCTCGCTAAATAATATCTTCGTCCCCTCAATGTTTTTCCCTAAATATATTTTCTCACAAAAAGAGAGCACCCACAGGTGCCCTCTTTTTGTATCTGCACAAAGTGGAATGCCAAAAACCGCCCGGCACAAAACCGGACGGTCTTTTTATTAAAGAACTTACAGCAGGATAATACCCGCAGCTTCGCATTTCTGCATGGTATCGTCATCCCACACCGAAGACTGCACCTCACCGATATGGGCGGTCCCCATCAGGAACATGCACAGTCTTGATTGGCCAATACCGCCACCAATGGTCAGCGGCAGCTTTCCGGCCAGCAGCATCCGGTGGAAGGGCAATGTACGGCGGTTTTCACAGCCGGAAAGGGTCAGCTGGCGGTCCAGTGCCGCAGGATCTACACGGATGCCCATGGAGGACAGCTCGAATGCTGTTCCCAGCACTCGGTTATAAACCAGCAGGTCACCATTTAGGGTCCAGTCATCGTAGTCTGGGGCACGGCCATCATGGGGCTGGCCGCTGCGCAGCTTACCGCCAATCTGCATTAGGAATACAGTGCCGCATTCCCTCGTAATGGCATTTTCCCGCTCCTTAGGGGTCAGCTCCGGGTAACGGTCTTCCAGCTCCTGTGTGGTGATGAAGGTGACCTCCGGCACCAGGTCCGGAACCGTATTCAGCTGCGGATATATGGCCCGCAGGGTGCGCTGAGTGGAAACGATCGCATCCACAATACTCTGTACCGTAGCCTTCAGATAGGCCACATTACGCTCCTCTGGCGTGATAACCTTTTCCCAATCCCACTGGTCCACATAGATGGAGTGAATGTTATCCAGCGTTTCATCCCGCCGGATGGCATTCATATCGGTATAAAGGCCCTTGCCGGGACGGAAGTCGTAGCGGTGCAGCGCCAGGCGCTTCCACTTGGCTAGGGAGTGCACCACCTGTGCATCCCGGCCGATATCCGGCACATCAAAGGAAACGGGGCGCTCCACTCCATTTAGGTCATCATTCAAGCCGGTGGAAGCCTCCACAAACAGCGGGGCCGATACCCGGCTGAGATTCAGATTTCCGCAGAGAGTATCCTCAAACACCCGCTTGATCAGGCTGATGGCCTTTTGGGTATCGTACAGGGAAAGGCAGCTGTGGTAACCTGCCGGAATGAACACTTTACTCATCGTTCCGCACTCCTTTGCGTAAAAAATATATCTGCAAGTATAGGCCTGCCCATGGCATTTGTCAAGCCAAAAATGAAATTTAACATGGCCTTAACTTGCAAAAAAGGCCAACCCACAGGGTCGGCCTCTCTCGGTTTGCAGGAACCGGCAAATATACTGCTCAAATCAATCCCTGCGCCCTGTAAAAAGCGATGAGCAGATCGACCATACGGCCGTAGCTCTGCACCCCATCGGTCTGGTCATTGGCCTTTAGGTAGGCATCGTTCCAGCGGTCAGCCGTTTCGCCTACCGGCGTTTCGTACTTTTTCCAGTAACGGCTGTTGGCCGCCAGATCCCGCAGCACTCCTTCCGGCAGCAGTGTATAAATCTCCTGCCAGGCGTTTGGGTCATAGCGGTACAGGCGGTTTGTAGCATGGATAAGTCCCATCATCGCACCGCTGTACCGCAGCTCTGTATTATCGCTATTATAGCAGGCCAGATAAGCGATAAAATTTGCCTCATCCTCCCGCATAAAGCCGCAGATGTGGGAAAGCTCATGGCACATGGTGGAGGAGATCCCATAGGCCGGTTGGTGCACATTGATGTTCGGCTCCGAAATATAAGGGAAAATCACACCAGTCAGCTGAATATAGCTCATGACCTCTGAAAAATACATGGCTTTGGGGCGGGTCTGTCCCGCCAGGTCAAAGAGCTGTACCCCATAGATCTCATCCAGTGCCGTCACCGCACCAGTAGCGGTCTCCGCCAATTCCGCATAGGTCACGGAAGAAGCAAATACCCCCTCGCTATCTTCCTCACACTGTGGCCGCAGCTCCGCCGCCTGCCCCGCCAGCAGATGACAGAGTGACCAAAGCGTTTTCACATCCGTTGCCTCGGTTTGCAACCCCAGACTCTGCCCCACCGGAATACGGTAGTAATTAAGATCCCCGGTAAGAATAAACCAAAAGAATACCGCCGAAGCCGCCGAAACTATGATCCACAGCCGCTTTAAGCATACCAGCCACCAGCGTCCTTTCTGCCGGATGGCTTCCCGTATCCAAAGAACAAGAAACACCAGCGCAGCGACCCCCAGCAAAAGCAGGATGACCTCCATTACCGAAAAGGGCACCCTCCCAGTCAGCGCTGTCAGAGCCGTTGCCATACCATGATAAAATCCACGACTGTACAGATGCTCCACTTCTTCGGCATTGCCGCGCGCCAGATGGATCAGCAGCAAACCCACCGGTGTCAACAGTGTCAGCACCATGCAGGCAATGATACCGCCCCGACTCATCACACGGGGCTTCGTTTTTGTAGCGGCCGCACTCATCATGGGAATTCCCTCACTGGGCCAGCTTGGCATTGGCCTTTTCCATAAAACGCTCCGCCCGTATAATGGCACGGGTATGGCTGCCCTCGCCGATGGCACCGGCGGTATCTTCGGCATAAACCTTGAAAGAAAAAATTCTGCCATCCACTGCGGTCAGTTCCGCCGTAACAGTCACTTTCATCCCCACCGGGCTGGCCGCGGTATGTCGCATATTCATCTCCGTTCCCACACTGGTGGTGCCTTCCTCCATCAGTCCGGCACAGCAGCCACAGGCTGCCGCTTCCATCCACGCAATAAGAACCGGGGTTGCCAATACAGGTAGGCTGCCGCTCCCCACATGGGCAGCGGTATCTGCCTCGGTAACGGTTTTATGTAAGGTAAAGATTTTGTTTTCCATAGTAGGTACTCCTTTTATGTTGTATTTTCTCGCCAAACATATTGAATGGACAATTATATTTAGCGTTATATCCTGTGTGAATTACTCAAACTGAATTAAGCACCTATTTGTACAATTATAAAATTTTTTGTTTGACTCAAGCTGAAATAAATTTTTTGTTTCTTTAACATTGGCAACAGTGTGGCTTCTACAGCGATTTTATCAATTCCAAAAGAGCTGATAAAATATAGCTCCCCTCTTTTCCGTAAAACTCTATAACATTCATTCAAAATCTTTTCTAACTCGTTTTCAACATGCGCAAGTGCATTATAGAACACAATAACATCGACGCTATCACTTGCCATCTGTAAGTTAATGGCATCCATCAGTAGAAAAACTATGTTTTCTGCATCCCTTACCGATGGCAGCAAGCGACTATCGTCTAAATCAATGCATGTTACAGAATGAGCAATACTGGCCGCTTCGAGGGAAAATTCTCCACTGCCGCAAGCAATTTCCAAAACATTTTTACATTCTATACTGTGAACGATTTGGTTTAGCGCCTCTGTAATCCTTCGCATATCCGTAGCCTCATATCGTCTTTTCTCATGCATTTTCATGCCTGTCCAAAATAGCATTTGTCATTCCACCTCTATTATAAAAAAAGACGCCGCATCTGTAAAGCGACATCTTTTTACAATCCGCAAAAGCCGCAGGTCGGCCCGCTCCATACAGAAACTTCACTCACTGCGCCGCCGGTATCCGCTCGTGCATCTGCAGGGTGCTCTGCTCCCAGCCGCAACACAGGATATCCCCGGCATGCAGCTCCCCGGCCAGCAGCCGTTCCGTCAGCGGATCCTCCACCATGGTGCGTACCAGCCGCCGCAGCGGGCGCGCCCCATAGGGGCCCTCCTCCGCCCCCGCAACAATCTGTTCCACCACCGTGTCCTCAAATTCCATCCCGATCTCCTGCTCCCGCAGGCGGCTTTGCACCCCCTGCAGCAGCTGCACCGCGATCTGCCGCAGCTCTTCCTTTCTCAGCGGCTGGAACAGGATTGTCTCATCCAATCTGCCCAGCAGCTCCGGCCGCAGCTGTTCCCGCAGTTTGGAGAGCACCATCGTCTTCGCGTCCGCCCCGGCATCGCCAAAGCCCATCCTCTGCGGATGCAGCATCGCCTCCGCTCCCAGGTTACTGGTCAAGATAACCACCGTATTGCTGAAGACCGCCAATCTGCCCTGGCTGTCGGTCAGTCGCCCGTCCTCCAAAATCTGCAGCAGCAAATTGTAAAGATCCGGGTGTGCTTTTTCTATCTCGTCAAAGACCACAACACTCATTGGATGCTTTTTCACCGCCTCAGTCAGGATGCCCCCTTCCGGGGGGCGCCCCGATAAGCCGGGAAATACTGTGCGGCTCCCGGTATTCGCTCATATCCAGCTTGATGATATTCTCCTCACTGCCAAACAGCGTTTTGCCCAATGCGTAGCACAACTGGGTCTTGCCCACTCCACTGGGCCCCAGGAACAAAAAACTCCCGATGGGGCGCCGGGGATCCCGCAGCCCGGCATTGCTGCGCAGGATGGCATGAATGACCTTCTCCACCGCCTCCTGCTGTCCTACCACACTCTGCCGCAGTCCGTTTTCCAGCTGCTCTGCCGAAAGTCCCTGTCCCACCGCAAGCCCGGTCATCGCCCCCGCCGCCTGTTGTACCTCCCGCTGGGTCAGCATCAGCCGCCGGGATGCTCTCATTCCGCTCTCCAGCATGCCTGCCCGGTGGATCCGCAGCCTGGCCGCCGCCTCATCCAGCAGGTCCAGCGCCTTATCCGGCAAAAAGCGTGCCGGGAAATACCGCACCGAAAGCCGGATTGCTGCCTCCAGTGCATCCTCGGTAATGATCATCCCGTGGTGCTGTTCATAGCGTGGGCACAGCCCCCGCAGGATCGCCATTGTCTGTTCCTCGGTAGGTTCTTCCACCAGCACACTTTGGAACCGCCGGGCCAGCGCGCCGTCCTTTTCGATGGTCTTGCGGTACTCCGCTATGGTGGTGGCACCAATAACCTGCAATTCCCCGCGGGCAAGTTTCGGCTTCATGATATTAGCCGCATCTACCGCGCCTTCCGCCGCGCCAATGCCCATAATGGTATGAATCTCATCAATAAAAAGAATCACATCCCCAGCCGCCGCCACTTCCTCCATAATGGACCGGATCCGCTCCTCAAAGTCACCGCGATACTTAGTACCGGCCACCATTGCTGGCAAGTCCAGAGTAATGATCCGCTTATCCGCCAGAGCCAGCGGCACCCGGCCCTCCGCAATGCGCTGCGCCAGCCCCTCCACCACGGCGGTCTTGCCCACTCCCGCCTCACCGATCAGACAGGGATTATTTTTGGAACGCCTGGAAAGGATCTGCAATAGCCGCTCTGTCTCCTGTTCCCGCCCAATGACCGGATCCAGCCGCCCCTGCCGGGCCAGCTCAGTCAGCTCCCGGCCAAAGCGGTCCAGCATCACACTGCGGGTCTGCCGCTGGGCCTTTCCCACCACCTTGGGGATCTGCCGGTCGTTATTCTGCTCACACTGCTCCAGTCGTATCGTCTCCCGCAGGGCAATGGTCAGGTTGGGGATATCCACTGCGAGCTTATTCATCAGTCTTACCGCCCCGGAATCCTGTTGTCCGCACAGCGCCAGCAGCAGGTGCTCGGTCCCCGCCTGCAAAAATCCGCCCATCTGGGCCTCCCGCAGCGCTTCTTCCACTGCGGCGCGGTAATGCACCGTCGTTTCCTCCGACTCCAGCAGGGTGGGATGTCCCCTACCCACCATTTGCAGCAGGGCACGCTCGGTCTTTCCCGCTGTTACACGCCGCTGAAAAAGCAGCGTATAAGCCGCTCCGGCCCCCTCTCGCAGCAACGCCAGCAGCAAGTGCTCACTGCCGATATAGGTATGCCCTGCCTGCTGCGCCGCCCGCTGGGCGCCCTCCAATGCCGCGGCCGCCCGCGGTGTAAAGCCATTGTATTGATTCATAGGGTCTCCCCTCCTTTTTTGTTCTGCCCTTAATATTGGCTGCATCCAGTCGCTTAAACGCCGCACCAAAATCTCCCCGCGACATAAGATGGGGTGATCCCAATGTAAAGGAGGCATCTCTGCTATGTTTGGTAACTGCTGCAATACCTGCTGCCCTGCCGATAGCAACCGCGGGCTCTTCGGCATCTGCCTGAATGACGCCACCCTGGTCATCATTCTTCTTGCTATCTGGCTGCTGAGCAGCGGCGGACTGAGCGGCTACGGCGGCTGTGGCTGTGGCTGTAATACATGCGGCGGCGGACGCAGTGGCTGCGGTGACTGCGGCTGCGGCTGCAACTAACCTTTTTTGAATAATAGGAGGGTACACTATGGGCTGCAATTCTTGTGGATGCGGCGGCAGCTGCGGCTGCGGCAAT